>Ga0209510_1005284_pt1 | contig 10863 bp, 10 predicted proteins | sample BiotimSIPDNA_FD_185749 | JGI IMG/M metagenome (GOLD analysis project Ga0209510, IMG submission 185749) | Anaerobic biogas reactor microbial communites from Washington, USA - Biogas_R1 time_0 SIP DNA (SPAdes) (version 2) | ecosystem: Engineered > Bioreactor > Anaerobic > Unclassified | place...
TGGGGCTGGATAAGGTCCCAAGGGTCGGGCTGTTCGCCCGTTAAAGCGGTACGCGAGCTGGGTTCAGACCGTCGTGAGACAGGTCGGTCTCTATCCACTGTGGGCGTAAGTGATTTGAAAGGAGCTGTTCCTAGTACGAGAGGACCGGAATGGACAGACCTCTGGTTTGCCAGCTGTCGTGCCAACGGCATAGCTGGGTAGCTACGTCTGGCAGAGATAACCGCTGAAAGCATCTAAGTGGGAAACTTGCCTTAAGATTAGATCACTTTTATCGTCAAGATAGTAAGATCGCAGGTAGACGACCTGCTTGATAGGCAGTATGTGTAAGCGCAGCAATGCGTTGAGCTAAACTGTACTAATGATCGAGGGCTTCGGCGTGATGCGGAGAACTCGGTGCTTTTTTGACAAGGCATTTATCAACTACAAATGTTATTCAGCGTAGAACATAGAAATATGTCTCTTGGTGATATTTGCGACGAGGGTACACCCGGTAACATCCCGAACCCGGAAGTTAAGCTTGTCAGCGCCGATGGTACTTGGGGGGCAGCCCCCTGGGAGAGTAGGTCATTGCCAAGAGACTTTTTCATTTAAATACTCGTTACCAATGGCTTTCTTTGTTTCTGATTGTGCCTGGGATTCCCATACTCTCTGCATTTTGCCTTCCCTGCGGGGAAGGGGGACCGCTTGCGGTGGATGAGGGTTCAATGAATCCAAGCTCACCCGAATATTTCATTAACGCTATGGGAGCATAATTATATAAATCAGCTATTTACCGCCCCATGATAAAAGACCTGCGGCTTTAGACCATATCCCCATTCGAAAGCCATGCGGTATCAATGGATTTGTGTCTCGGTTGCTTACCGTTAAACAAATTGATTGAATTTACTCTCAAATTGTCGATCATTTAGTTTATAATGCTTTATTGAGATATGGAAAAAGAGACTGTAAAATCAAAGCATAACCACTGGGGAATAAAACTCCTGTACAACGCGTTTATCACGGTTCTGTTTGCTGTTGGAACCTACCACCAGTTGTATGTGGGTGATTTTAATCCCCACCTGCATTACGCGAACTACTTTATCGAAAGGGGGCGTTCCCCAGTCCAGCATATGGTTTTTCACCGCCTGGTTATTATTGTTAAAGCGCTATTGCCTACCAATTTAATTTCCGGACTAAGCTATAGATTCAGCGAGATTGTTGAAACTCACGGTTGGGAAATTGCTGGTTTGGCAACCGCGATTCTAATTTATCTAGCCACGGCTTGGGTTCTTTACTTTATTCTAAAGAACTCTTTAAAACTTGATCACACCCGCTTTAGCGAGATAAAGATATGGACATTGATAGTGGTTTGCCTCTTCGTGATGCCGATCAACTTTTTCTTTTTGCGAGAAAGGTTGATATTAGGTTATTTCTCCGCAAATGTATTACATAACCCAACATATATCCTTTCACGTGTTTTTTCTTTAGCGTTGTTTTATTTATGCCTTGTCTGGAACGAAAAAGAAATAAACCTCAAAACAGGCGTGCTTCTTTCCGTTTTGAGTTTATTGTCAACGGCTTCAAAACCAAACTTTATGATGGCTTTTGTGCCATCCTTAGTTATATTCTTTCTGATAAAAAACAAGTCAATAAAGCGTTTAAACTACAAACTACTTTTCTTTGTCGGTATTCCTGCTTTTATTGTCCTCTCAACACAGTTTTTAATGCGAAGTAGCTCAGCAGAAACAAGTAAATTTGTGTTTGCTCCTTTTGTAGAGACCTTGACCAGAGTGCCCAATATCCCGATGGTTTTTCTCTTTTTACTCTTGTCATTAGCTTTTCCAATCAGTGTGTTCATTTTGAATTGGAAAACCGTCAAACAAAAAGCAAGCACGCAATTATTGCTCATCACGCTAACAATCAATTTTCTTCTGTTTATTCTATTCGCGGAAGTGCCCAAGACGGGTCACCTTAATTTTATCTGGGGAATGATGATGGCTGTCTTCCTAAGCTTCGTTTACGCAATTATTATCTGGGTCAATCAGAGCAAATTAGAAGATAGACAATTTTGGACGATCAGATCTCTGCTGCCATTTACTTTTCTGCTCCTTCATATTGCGTCAGGTGTTTTGTACTACTTTTCTGTGGTTCTTTATCCTGGTCCGGTGTGGTGAAAGCGATTTCATCTGATTATTGAACAATGACGCTGGAAGTGGTCTGTTAATCTTTCGTAAAATACTGTCACTTAATCCCGAAAAACCGATAAACTAAAACTACCATATAAAATCTATTGCGAGGCGATTTTGTGAGTGATACTCTTTTAACAAGATACAAACAAAAGGAGATGAAATGAGAATTATTCGCAGTCCAATATTTACTCTCAAGCCTTATGAGCGGGGAATTCAGGAAAGCTTAGGCAAGTATCGCCGCTTCGTTTTGCCAGGGTTAGGGTTTCAGTGGCCGTTTGCCCAACTGGTGCGCGTACGCGATATACGCGAACACACCATGGACATCATGGCGCAGCCCGTCATCACCAAAGACAACGTGGAAATTGAAGTAGATGGCATCATGTGGGTACGGCCAGAAGCCTCTGAAGAATCCATCAAGCGCACCTTCTATAACATTGATGACTGGAAACACGCCGTTGTGCAGCTTGCCATGACCAACCTGCGCCAGGAATTTGGTGATCTGACGTTGGACGAAAGTCTGGTAGCCCGCGAGACCATCGCCGCCAATCTGTTAAACGTTCTCAGCGAATTCGCGATTGAATGGGGTTTGGTGGTGAGCAAGGTCGAAATCCGCCAAATTGACCCACCCGAAGATATCAAACGTGCCATGCACAAGCAAAAAACTGCTGAGCAAGAACGGCGTAGTATGCGTCTTTTGGCAACCGGTGAGTTTGAAGCTTCTGAGCAGCAAAAGCTGGCTGCCATTCAGCGGGCTGAGGGTGAGCGGGAGGCTGCCATCCATGTGGCTGAAGGTCAGGCTGAAGCCATTCGACTGGTCAACGAAGCCGCGGAAAAGTACTTTGTGGGCAACGCTCAACTGCTGAAGCAAATTGAAATGGTTGAGAATTCCCTCAAGGACAATGCCAAGGTCATCCTGACGGATAAGGGCATCACCCCAACCTTGTTCTTGGGTGACATGCCGACGAAAATAAACAAGTAATTCTTTTAGCTGGACGCTAAGTCTAAAGGTTGACATGCCTCGGCTTTGTATTTCCGTCAACCTTTAGCTAATGCTATTCCATTCAAAAAACACAAAATAGCGGTTTTCTTACTGCCGCTGTTTTCAATACAGGGAAGGGGGACCGCTTGCGGTGGATGAGGATTCGATAAATCCAAGTTCACCCGGATGTTTCATCGCTTATGTAAATTCACAGGTTCTGAACCGTTAATCAAGGAACGGTGACTCACGTTAATGCTAAAAATCCTTGCTTTCAATCGCATAGCTCATTGCGCTAATAAGCTTTCAAAAGTATCGAATTGCAATAAATCCAAGTCAAAAGTTTCCGGTATGAACGGCAAGATATCTCTTGTGACATCTTTCCAGTCCAAAGTTCGCAGTTTTGACAAAACCTGTGCTTTCTGGTTGTGTTCACTCATCGATCTGCTTTGCCGATGACTCTGATCCTCACCTGCATAACGCGAAGTACTTTATAGAAAAGAAGCGTTCTCCAGTCCAATCTGTGGTTTTTATTATTTGTGTATTCGGCAAATATTGATTATGATAGGTGCCGGATATCGAAATTAAACAGCGGCACTTGGATAACTCTATTCCTGCGTGTAGTAATTGCATAACAGGTATATTCCAAGGACAGTAAGATGGAAAGGGAGCTAACAAAGGTAACATGAAATCGGCAGATAAAAATGTTGAAAAAGAAGTTTTTTGCATAAACTGCGGAAGTAGATTGAATGGAAGATCAAATAATTGCACAGAATGTGGGTATTCTTCGGGTGTATCTGCCGTTGCAATAACTGTAGAGAGATCTGATAAATGCCCAAATTGCGGGGATAATATTCCGAGTTTTACTGTGATATGTCCCAGCTGCGGTTCTGAAATCTCCTCTGCCGACGTACCGTCAGCTATTAAAGAGTTCTCTAACAGTATAAACAAGTTAGATAATACTATTGCCAGCAACTCGCATAAGCAATATTGGGAAAGTTGGGCACCGCTCATGCGTGAATTCTGGGTTGGTATAAATGTAATCCTGATTGGTATTCCTCATGTTTTATATTTGTTTTACCGTTTGATAAAGCCTGCCCCATTCAACGCGGCGGAAAGTAAAAAGGCTCAGTATATCAACAACTTCACCTTCCCCAACGACAGAGAGAGTATACTTGAGGGTCTCTTGTATATTAGATCTACTATAGCAGCGCTTTGCGCAAAAAAGACGGATCGCAACACTTTGCAATGGGTAAAACTATGGAAAAACAAGGCGACCTACCTCTTTGAAAAAGCCGAAATCATGTTCAGGGGCGATAAGATAGCCCACGATGCCTATGCCGCTGTCTTGAAAAGCGAAAAAAAGCTTAAAAATGTTCTGCTCATTAAAATTTTAATACCTTCAGTATTACTGGTTTCCTTTATCTTTTATGCTTCCACAAGTCATATGTTTGGACCTAAAAAGGCAGATGTAACAAATACTCCCAATACATTCGCGTGGCCTACATCGGGTTTAGCTCTTGAACTCCCTGAACCGCCCACAAATGTCGGAAAGATCCGCTTGAACGATGATAGGGAATTGTGGTTGGAGATGAACGACATCAGGCAATCGCAGTTTGAAAGATACGTGCAGAGATGCAAAAATAATGGCTTTACTATCGAGAGTAAAAAAACCGGCTACTCTTATGAGGCTTATAATGAAAAAGGCTACTTTCTCAGTTTATTCCATCATGCTTATATAATTAAGGATACGCTCTCGCTTCACATTAAAGCCCCTTTACCCATGGACAATATAATGTGGCCTGAAAGCGATATAGCAAAGCTCTTACCCATCCCTAAATCGTCTTGTGGCTATATTGAAAGCGAATCCCTTGATGGCTTTGTAATATACATAGGTGAGATGACAAAGGACGACTTCGGAGACTATGCCGATGCCTGTTACGAAGCCGGATTTAAAAAGAATCACACAAGAAGCGATAAAAGTTTTACCGGTTACGACATGGAAGGCAACTATGTTGAGTTGCAATACATGGGAAACAAGACGGTGTCTATTAAAATTCAAAAACCATAATAAGTGCCTTGCAGCCTTGTGTTTAATTCGTTTTTGTAATTCATAGGGCTCACCTTTCATATTTTGCAAACTGAAATTGGTTAATTGTGAGATGGTAAAAAAAACCTTGTTGCCCCTGCAACTAAAGAAACAATAGAGATGTAGGATACAAAAGGTAGTGAACGGAGGAGATTACCGATGGACCTCGAGGTCCATGCCGGGGATTTTGGTTTTATGTTCAAGTAATTTGGGCGGCGCGTCGAGCGCGAAGACTATTTCCACTTAAGTACAATCTTGCAGATCCATCATTTTCCAGGAGTGCGGATTCTTCTAATAAACAATCGGTATTGATACAGTCGCTTCTGCGCATATTCCGAAAATCTGCCAAATTGTCCTTGACTCTCCCCTTGGGGCAGGTGTTACACTATCGTTGCTGCAGCAAAAAGAAGAAAAGGATTAATAATGCTCAAGATAGGCGAGTTCTCCAAATCAACAGGAATGACCATCAAAGCGCTTCGTCACTACGAAAGCCTTGGTCTGATCCGTCCGTATTGGATCGATAAATACACCGGCTATCGATATTATGAAGAGAGCCAGGTACTTTTGGTCAAGCGTATTGCCTACCTCAAAACCCTTGGGTTTTCCCTTCGCGAAGTTCAGCGTTTACTATCGTCCAACCTGAGTGAAGAGGAGCAGCTCCGCATCTTTGAGAACAAGCGGAAGGATGTGAAAGCGCAGCTCGAGCAGGATCAGTGGCGCCTCTCTATGCTTGATCAGCATCTTTTGCACTCGTTTCCGCTTGATTTCCTGGATCAATCAACAAAGGAGATTAGCATGGAATTGGAAATCAAAAAAATGCCCGGCTACAAGGTCGTCGGGTTACTCTATACTGGTAAAAACGAAAATCAGGAGATCTCAGCCCTATGGGGTCAGTTCAAAGAGCGCGGTGAAGAGCTCTGCCCGCGCGGCACGAAAGTATGTTATGGGATATGCAGAGTCCCCGGTCAGGAATCGTTAGCAAAGGGAAAACTTTCCTTTTCGGGACCGGAAGAACAGAACGCGGGTGATACCCCGGTTGATTTTGAATATGTGGCGGGCGTTCAGTATAAAGAGGGTCAACCATTGCCCAAAGGTACGGTCATCCGAGAAGTTCCTGAATGCACTGTGGCGGTCTTCAAGCATGTTGGCGCTGCCAACACGCTTCACCAAACCTACAACAACATCTATGGCTCCTGGCTGCCAGCCTCAGCCTACCAGCCGTTGGAACCCGGTTTCGACGTGGAGGTTTACACCGATGAGTTCACATTCTTTGCCCCGGATTCGGTAATGTATATCTACGTTCCAATCAAGCCCAAAACCAATCACTAAGAAGAACAATCCCCGGCACCTCACCGGGGATTGGAAAAGACTCATTCAGGTACTCACCTAATCTGGATAGAACCTGAAACATTCCAGATCCAAATAACCAAATTATTCTAACGATAGCCTACACATCATCATTGCTGATTTGACAAGGGCGGGGTTGGAAGCGTTGAAAACCCTGTACTTTGGTCACCCTCCCCGCTTCCAATTCGCCGAAATCGAATCATCCTTTTGGCGGATTGGGGACGTATTAACGGCTATCCATTCGTCGGATCTTCGTCCCCAATCCCGCCCGCTGGTGCCAGTCAGGTTGCGCAGTTCAACCTGACATCGGAAACCTTATTTTTTTGGAGGGATACATTGCCAACATTCGAGACTTAGGTCATGGTTACCCGCTTGCGTTGACGCCCTGTAGGGAAAAGGCACCTGTGCCCGCGTAGCAGGGTATGTCTTTTCCTCTTCACAATGTGGTTGACGCGGGCGTCAACCCTACGAACTCCAGGGCAAAGTCAGGTTGCGCAGTTCAACCTGACAACGGAAACAATACCTCTGTTCAGGGCATTTCTGTTAGCATTGTGACTTACATCTACGCCAGGCAACTACATGGATTGAGTCATTTTGAACGCTACAGATATGTGGCAATCTTATGTCACAATAAAGCAGAATCGACCCCGACAAGATTTGTTGTATTTGCAGTTCAATACCCATAAGGTACGATATCTGTGCAGAAACTCATTCTGTTATATCACCCCCCGTTCACCGACCCCATCCTTTGGAGGGGGTTTTAGCCTGTTCAGGAGACCTTTGCTGAGGGGAACGGTTAAAAGGTTCTAAAGGAGGAGGTTATCGCCTGGTTTCGATGTCCATGCCGGGGATTTTGGTTTTGCGTTCAAGGAATTTGGATAGCGCGTCGAGCGCGAAGACCATTGCCAGGTAGACCAGCGCGACTGCCAGATAGGTGCCCACGAAATCGAAGGTGGCGGTGGCGGCGCGTTTGGCTTCCGCCATCAGGTCCTGCACGGCGATTAGGAACACGATCGCGGTTGTCTTAAGCAGCGAAATCGGCTCGTTTGACCAACTCGGCAGCGCCAGGCGCAACGCCTGGGGTAATATTACGTAGGTAATCGTCTGTCACTTGCTCAACCTGATCAATTATGCCCGCCGCAAAATTTCGGGACTCCCAGGGCATAAACTAGGGAGGTACCGTTGATGATAATGGCGGTTTCGTTAGACTAGGGCGAGCTCACAAGCCGCAAACCACATAGCGGATTGCCTGCAGATGGCTCAGCCTGATCGCGCGAGCAGCTAACATGGCTCAAACTAAGATTCATGCCATCGCTTACAATAGAACCTTTTTCATTTTTCTCTGGGGAAGAAGGGTAAATGGATGCTCAATACGAATAATAAAGTAATGAAGACGGATGGCAGAAAACTAATGAAGTATACTTTTTTACCTAAGAAAGAATCTGGTGGTTGGGATGAAAAGAACAGTATTTTGCGCGAAAGCGGCTACAGACTGCGCATAGACGCGCCGATGTGGGCAAGGATATCCGAGGGCAGGGTGGAGGCGGGGTGACCGACAGCCTGCATCGCCAGTTCCGCGGCGCGGGCGTGCAGCCAGACGGCGAGCGATGCCGCGTCGAAGGGCAGGAGCCCCTGGGCAAGCAAGCCGACGACCAGTCCGGCTAATACATCGCCCGTGCCGCCGTGCGCCAGAACGGAGTTTGCGAAGGGCAGCAGGCGGCATTCCCCCTGAGGGGAGCAGACCAGCGTGTGGGCACCTTTGAGGATCAGGGTCTGTTGCCATTCTTGCGCGCAGCGGGTGGCGAGTTCCTCCCGGTTTGAGTGGATCTCACTGAGCGGGAGACCCGTCAGGCGGGAAAATTCCATCTCATGCGGGGTCAAAACAGCGCGCTCGGGGAGTAGTTCCTTCCAGTCGGGTTCTTTGCTCAGGAGGTTGAGCGCGTCCGCATCGACCATCAAAGGCAGTTCGGGGGCTTCCCCGCGCAGATGCTCCAGCAGGGTAAGCAGGAAAGCGCGTGTACCTTCGGTCTGGCTGAGCCCCGGACCTATTAAAACAGCATCTTTGCCTGTCAGAATAGCCGGGATTTGCTCGCCTGCCTCAGCAGCGATCGCGCCTTCGCTTGTGGGCAAAATCAGCCAAATGGGTTCGGAGAGGCTGGCTGCCAGCGGAGCGTGGAGAGGTTCAGGAATCGCCGCGAACACCAGCCCAGCGCCGCTGCGCGAGGCAGCCTGGAGGGCGAGCTTCGCCGCGCCGGTGTATTGGCGCGAGCCGGCGATAATCAAGGCTCTGCCAAAGCTGCCCTTGTGGGTATCGTCCGCGCGCCGTGGCATCAGCGAGCGGGCTAATTCGGGTGTGATCAGGGCGGGCGTGGAGGTGTTCATTGAGAATTATTGTACCAGCGACCTGGGACGTATGCGCCCGCGATCATCGCTTCACACAGGACCAAACTCTGCCTGACAGGACAAATATCATGCGGATGGAGCTGATTCGGACTTGGCTTGCGGCATGCCGCCCCTGAAATCATTCACTGATAACCGTCTGCCTTAAAACCCTATCCCGCGTCGTCCTGAAACACAAGGCAGGGAAATTTTATTGATTGTTTCGCTCACTCCCCCCGTTTTTGCCGTTACAATTATTGAGACAAATGAGTCTGTCATTTATGAGTTTCCCCTTTTTGTTTTTAGACAAATCCAAGAATGACAGGAACTCTCTTTTCTGTCGCCCATCTCTATTCTATCGACCTTTGAAACAGAAACGGCGGCTCATAACCCTTGACGCGTGGGGGTAAAACTGATAGACTCACACCCTGCGAAACAGGACTGATGAAAAATTCAGGCTTGCGTAAGCGTGGCGATTTTGATATACTTAATAGTCTTGACGCAAGTTAACAAAAGCATATCCAAGGGGCGCCGGCGTAGCTCAATGGTAGAGCAACCGCCTTGTAAGTGGTAGGTTATGGGTTCGATTCCCATCGTCGGCTCAGTTTATTCATTCGCGATTGTGATCGAGGTTCTCGAGCACAATCTCCAGCGGGTAAACGCAAGCGCCCTATGGAAAAATTGGACAGTTACCCAAGTGGACAACGGGGGCTGACTGTAAATCAGCTGGCAGGCGCCTTCGGAGGTTCGAATCCTTCACTGTCCATTAACCCGATCGGGAGGTCGGGCTGGCAAGGTCCGCCCTCATAGCTCAGTTGGTAGAGCGCATTCTTGGTAAGAATGAGGTCATCGGTCCGAATCCGATTGAGGGCTTTTGCCAAATAAAGAAAAAAGAAATAACAGTCATTATTTAAGGAGAAAAGATGGCGAAACAAAAATTTGACCGCTCAAAGCCACATATGAACATCGGAACGATGGGTCATATTGACCATGGCAAAACTACCCTGACCGCTGCTATTACCAAAGTCCAGGCTATGCGTGGCTTTGGTCAATTCCGCGCATACGATACGATTGACAATGCTCCGGAAGAAAAAGCCCGCGGTATTACCATCAACATTACCCATGTTGAATACGAGACCGCAAAGCGTCACTATGCCCACGTTGACATGCCCGGTCACCGTGACTATATCAAGAACATGATCACTGGCGCGGCGCAGGTTGACGGAGCCATCCTCGTTGTGAGCGCTCCTGACGGTCCCATGCCCCAGACGAACGAACACGTTCTCCTCGCCCACCAGGTTGAGGTTCCTTCGATTTTGGTCTTTCTGAATAAGACCGATCAGATGAACGACCCCGAACTGCTTGAGCTGGTTGAAATGGAAGTCCGCGAGCTTCTGACCAAGAATGGTTTCCCCGGCGATGATGTTCCGATCATCCGCGGTTCCGCCAAGGTCGCTCTCGAAAGCACCTCCACGGATCCCAATGCCCCTGAATACAAACCGATCGCTGACCTGATGGACGCGGTTGATGAATTCTTTGTCGAGCCCATCCGCGACTTCGAAAAAGACTTCCTCATGCCGATTGAAGACGTCTTCTCGATTAAGGGACGCGGTACCGTTGTGACCGGTCGTATCGAACGCGGTACCATCCGGTTGAACGAGCCCGTCCACATTGTTGGTCTGATGGACAAACCCCTGCCCACCGTTGCGACTGGTATTGAAATGTTCCACAAGCAGCTCGACGAAGGTCGCGCTGGCGACAACGCTGGCATCCTGCTGCGCGGTATCGATCGCGAACAGGTCGAGCGCGGTATGGTTTTGGCGAAACCCAATTCCATCACCCCCCATACCGAGTTTGAGTGCTCTGTTTACATCCTCAAGAAGGAAGAGGGCGGACGCCACAGC
>Ga0209510_1005303_pt1 | contig 10836 bp, 9 predicted proteins | sample BiotimSIPDNA_FD_185749 | JGI IMG/M metagenome (GOLD analysis project Ga0209510, IMG submission 185749) | Anaerobic biogas reactor microbial communites from Washington, USA - Biogas_R1 time_0 SIP DNA (SPAdes) (version 2) | ecosystem: Engineered > Bioreactor > Anaerobic > Unclassified | place...
GATTGGCAGGACCGCGACAAGAAGATACCGCAGGATTTGATCGATAAGCTCGATATGGCTGAGAATGCCCTGATCGGTCTCGACTACCGTGCCCAGATGGCTTTCGGCTTGATTGATATGGAGCTGCATAACCACCAGAATATGGCTTACGTCCAGCGTAATATGGTGGAGATGACTAACGACATCATGAAGGAGGTATATTTCGCGGCCCCATCCGGGTCCGCGATGATCGCCAACTTCGGGCATCTGGCGGGCTACGATGCCGGATACTACGGATACGCATGGGCGGATGTGATCGCTGCTGATCTGGCGGAGTCCTTCCGTGTGTCACCGGGCGGTTTTCTGGACAAGGATCTAGGTGCGCTTCTGCGCAAGGAAATATTCTCAAAGGGTAATTCCCGCGATGTGAATGACTCGGTCCGGGCATTCCTCGGACGCGACTACTCTGTGGTTCCGTTCCTCAAACGCATCGAAGCGCGTAAGGTTTCCGAATAGGCTTCAGGATTTGACACAACAGCGGAATGCCCTCGCGGGGTATCCGGATCAGGCGATCATGCGGTTTCCCGTATGGTCGCCTTTTTTCTGCGGGCTTTGGTGATCTCGAGGATCCGTTCGCTGAATTCTTGCTCCTTGATCGTAATGCGGATGGATGCCTCAGCCTCTTCCAACGTAAGTGTACGGGCCTGCTGTTTTTCGGCGATCCGGTAGAGCGTCCATCCATGCTGGGTCGGCACCGGTGCACTGATTTCCCCTTCGTTTAGTGCAAACAGGATGTCTTCGAGTTCTTTCTGAGTCTCGCCCTTTTTCAGCCAACCCATATCGATGCTGTTTGGCATGTCGCTCTTCTGGCGTGCGATGTATTCGAATGATTTCCCGTTCAGCAGGAGAGCCCGGATCTTTTCGGCTTCATCCCGTACCCGGCTGCTTTCTCCTCTGCGCTGGATGGTCTTGACGATTTGCTGAACACGGATCTTTTCCTCGATCACAAATGCTTCGGGATGCTCTTTGTAGTAGCTTTTGACGTGGCGGTCCTTGGGCTCCCGGATGTCCTCGCGGATGCGATCCATGAGTTTTTCAACCAGCAGGTGCTTGCGGAGCCGCAGGCGGTCGTCCTCGGCCAGATTTGCATCAGGCTCCTCCCCGGGCAGTAGGGTAATCTTCTGCTTCCGGGCTTCCAAAGAGAGCAGATGGGTGTCAATGACGTTGTTTTTCGCGAGGTCGAGCACCATGAGTTTGGTGCGGTCGTTGGAAAGCAAGCGGGGGTTGATCCGATGCTCGCGAATAAGTTCGTCGGTCTCGAGCTTGATCTCGGATTCAGGAATGATATCTCCGTCGATTTCGATGGGCATGTCAGGGGAGCCAGAAGTTCAAGTTGTAAAGGATGGTGTTGGAGGGCATATGCTGCTCGCGGCTGGGACCATATGGGTCGTCCGTCAGAACTGCCATTCCTCCCTGCGGGAAAGCACGTTTTCGATGTAGGCGTTTGTGTGGAGTGAAAAGCCCGTGGAGCGTCGGGTGATGCGGTCTCCTTTTTCGTTGAACCACCACCTGATCCGCATTCCGTGGTGTTGTGGTTTCCACTCTTCGTCGGGCATCAGGCGGCGTATCTCCTCGATGACCTGTTCGTCAGTCAAGTCGGTCTCCTTGTAATAGTATTCCACCCAAAGGCAGCGTGATCCGACAAACGAGCAGGTGATCACCCAACGGGCATCCTCATACACATGTTGTTTTTCGATCCAGGGTCGTCCGGGCACTTCGGTTATCACCTTGTAGGTTTCTCCGAAGGCCTGAATGGTGTCTTCCACTTCGAGGGCTGCTGCCCCACGGGAGAGTCCGGACAAGCTGGCCATAACCATCAGGAGCCATAGGATCCGGATGATGCGGGAAACATGTGTGTGGAGAGGGTGACTCATTCCAATCAATTTGAAATCCGTATCATGACAGGTTTGCTCAAGTGGGCAATGCTCAAAGCGAATAATTCCCGACAAAGCCGCCCGCAGATCCGGAGAGCGCGACGCGAATTGAAGTATTTTTGCATTAGACACCTTCGGGAGAATCGCTTATGCCATAATCTGAATGATAAACATTGGACAGGAACTCAAGGACGCACGGAGCCGTTTGGGCTTTTCGATCAAGGAAGCTGCGGAGGCAACCAAAGTCCGCGCGGAGTATTTGGCCAAGTTGGAAGACAATTCATTTGATATTCCCTTGGACACTGTCTACGTGCGCGGTTTTTTGCGGCTGTATTCGAAGTATCTCAAGCTGGATCCGGACCGTATCACTGATGCTTACAATCGCATGCAGATGAAGGATAAGGGTGAGGACGAGGTAGGCCAGGAAAGGGAAGCGCTCGGGACCTTTTCGTTAAACACGGGGATGGAAGAATCCGCGGTGAAGGGTGATGCGGCGTCTGTGGATGGTTTCGGTTCGCTTGACAGCGAGGATGGCCGCTCGCCATGGATGGTCCCATTGGCCGTAGGTGGTGTGTTGGCAGTGGTTTTTGCCGGGATATTGCTGGTTCGTTTGTTTTTCTTTGGAACCGAGGGTTCGGTTGCGGGAAACACGGAAACTGCGGACAGCCAAGGCCCGGGTTTGTCTGGAGCGAAGGTTCAGGAGCTACCCGAAAACATCATCACCATCACAGCGATTGCTCCCGTGTTTGTTCATGTGTCGCGCACAGACGACAGTAGCATTCTTTTTTCGGGAAACCTACCCGCTGGTGCTGTCCGGAGTTTTGAGCGGAGTGCCGAGCTGTCAATCCGCTGCGAGCAGGTTGAGAATCTCATGATCGAGAAGGGTGGAATGCCGGTGAAGGATCTTGTGGGAGTCACCGGGAAGCGGAATATTCTGCTGTGAGCTTTATGCGTTGCGCAGCGCGTGCAACGCAGCCTTCACGGCGCTTACCTGCATTTGAATCCGGTCTTTGATCAGCATCTTTGAGGGTGTTTCAAAGGTGAGGTTGATGTCGCACCGCCCTTGGGACATGAAGATTGCCTCTGGCCAGCCTTCTTCCATGGCGGAGGGATCAACAACCGGGCGAATCAACCCATTTTCGGCAGTGTGACCGTCGATTGTGGTGGCATCCGCGATGGGGTGGTTCCGGGCAATCTCATCAATCACCGCACGTCCAATGGATTTACCATCATTCCGTCGGTCGAGTTCGTAGAGGTAGAATCCTGATGGTTCCCAATCCTCATGCAAGTGAATCGCCATATCGTATTGCTGATCAGGGGATCCGATGTATTCGCAGAGTGCACGGATGATGGGGCTTTGGGGCTCCCTGAAGTCGCGGTTGAGGTCGACTCCTGAAGGGTGCTCCCTTGTTCCGATGCGGATTCCGGCAACATTGATGCAGGGCAGGATGGTCCAGTGAAAGGCTTCTTCAAGCACGCCTTCCAGCAGCAGATCATGGATTGCGAATACGCCGGAAGGCTCGTTTCCGTGGATTCCTGCCGAAATGTATACGGATGGTACGTCTTTTGCACTGCGCCGGGTCAGGACGGTCAAGTGATCATCAGCTGATGAATGGATCGTGTTGGCAGTGAAGCCCCGCTGCTCAGCCAGTGTCTTGATCCTGGTCTGATACGAGAAAAACGACCGGCCGAGATGATACCCTTTATAGTGACGCGTAGATCCCATTTTGCAATGGTCGCGGTCGGGACTCCGACCGTCAATGCAAAACGGGATGTCAAAAGGGGGCGTATCCTCAATCCGGTAGCTTGAAGGTTTCGATGTTCTTGCGAACGTCCGCCATGAAGGATGCCGATCCCACCCCGTTTATCCAGCGGTGGTCGAATGTCAGTGTGAGGTTGACCACTTCCTGAACCTTCAGCTCCGCAGATTTGACGGGCTCGAAGTGGGCACTCCCCACAAAGAGAGTCGCCATCGCGGGCGGAACCACGACCGGAACCGCCGAACGTACGTCGAATGGTCCCATCGTCGAGATCACGAGCGGACAGCGCGTCTTGGAGTCGTGTTGACCGCGGCGCACACGATGGATCGCGGCGACAAAGTCCGTGGTGAATTCTTCCCATGACAGGCGGCTGGCTTCCTTCACCACGGCCGTGGCCAACTGGTCGTCGGGCAGAGAAACGGCAACTCCCAGATCGAAGCTGCCGGTGTCTTTTTGCACGCGGTCCATGGTGACAGTGTAAGTGAACATTTCGTGCTTCTTCATGGCCTGGAGTGTGAGCCATGCGATGAGCGCGGAAGGAGAGGGAGCCTTCGATCCCCAGCGGTTCTGGGCATGTTTGCGACCTTCGCGAATCGCCTCCCATTTTGCTTTGAGCGTGATCGTGGCCGGGACAATTCCCTGCATCTGCTGTATCACCTCGGATGAAAGCCCGGATTTCTTTTCGCGTTCGCCTTCGGAGTGGAATACCCGGGTGATGAGGTTTGAAAGGAGCTTGCGTGGCGCTGTCACAAGCGAGCTCTCGGGTGGTAGTTCGGCGGCCTGAGCAGCGCGGACGATCACCGGGGCGGCTGGAGTGGCAGCTGCAGATGCGGGTAGCCGGATTTCAGCAATCTCCTGCCCGACCGTGACTTCATCGTCGGGTTTGATCAGCCAGGAAACCAATGTCCCGTTCTTGGGGGATTCTACCGGGAAGACGGCTTTGTCGGTCTCAAGTTCGCAAAGCGCATCATCGCAGGCGACCGGATCACCTGGCTTTTTCGATAGCGAGATGATGCGGGCACTGTGGATCCCTTCGCCGAGGATGGGAACCTGAATCTTGAAGACGGTGGGTGCCGCAACAGGGACCGTCTGCTGAACCGGAGACGCGATGGATTGGGCTGGAGATGCGGGAGCAGTCAGTGGCTGGGTGAATGCACTGACCAATGAGGTTGCAAGCTGCAGGTCGATGGCTTTGCCGATGCGATTGACGTCAGGTAGCGCGGCGTACTCATAGATCGGGTTGAGGCCGATCTGCACGTTCTCACGCGCAACCACTGTCGGCGGTGCTTTGAGGACAGCCCAGAGGGAGGTGTCCTGTAGGATTTCGCTGACGATCATCTGGCCCGCGCTGCAGTTGGGAACATCTTCCTGAACAACAAGGAGCCGGCCGGTTCGCGCGACCGAAGCTTTGATGCTGGCGGAATCCCAAGGCATGATCGATCGAAGGTCAATCAGCTCAACGGATGCACCGGGCCTTTCGTCCAGACACTTCTGGACAAGCTCGAGGCAATTGCCCCAGCTCACCAGTGTGAGATCGTTTCCGGTGCGGATGGTTCTCGATTTCCCGAGGGGAACCGCTTGCAGGGTTCCAACGGGCTGCTCCAGCCACATGAGGTGTTTCGGGATCAGGACAAGAACCGGATCACGTGACTGGATTGCGGTCCACATCAGGCTGGCGCAATCCGATGGGGTTGCCGGCATGACTACCTGCAGTCCGGGGATTGATGCGAATTGTGATTCGTTGGTCTGGCTGTGCCAGATCGCACCGCCGGGCAGGTAGGCTCCACATGGTGCGTAGATAACCACTGGGCAATCCCAGTCGCCAAAGCTCCTCCATCGAGTGGTGGCCAGATTGCTCACGAGCTGATTCCATGCCGGAGTGATGAAATCAATGAACTGGATTTCGAAAATGGGGATTTTGCCATAGGCGGCCAGTCCACATGCCAGACCCACAATGGTGGATTCGGCGACGGGGGCATTGAACACATTATCGGGGAACTCCTTGGAGAGTCCCGCCGTCAATTTGAAGACTCCACCTTTCGGGTCTTCTACATCCTGCCCGTAGATCAGGCAGTCAGGATTATTGCCGATGGCAGCTTTCAGCGTCAGATTGATCGCTTCCACCATACGCGATTTGGATCCGAGCTCCACGGGTGGAGCCTCAGGGGGAGGGGATTCGCCGAACAGGTGAAGGGTTGTGTCCTCCGGAGTTGGATCGGGTTCAAGATCCGCTCTGGCGTATTCGCCGCGGACATACTCCTTGATTTCCTGTTCGAGTGATACGTATTCCTTTTCGGTGATCAGCCCTTCGGAAATCAGTCTATCCTTAAACAGTGGAAGAGGGTCGCGTTTAGGTAGACCGGATAGCTCCATCTCGCTGCGGTAGAGCCTCTGATCGTCGGCGATGGAGTGGCTTTCGATACGCTCCACGTCGAGCCACAGGAAGGCAGGCCCTTTCCCTTGGCGGAGTTTTTGCACGCATTTCGCGGAGGCGTTGAAGACCGCTTCGACATCAGACCCATCCACCACGGTCCAGTCGCTTGTATTCACCGCACCCATGACGTAGGGGTTTGTTTTGCGGTTCTGGGTGCTGATTCCGAGTTTGTTGTCCTCGACCACAAAAAGGATGGGAAGCTGCTTTTCCTTCGCGAAACAGATCGCTTCAAAAAAATCTCCCTGGCGGGCGGCCGCTTCGCCGAGTGATGCGACCACGATTCCAGGCCCCTTGTCGAGCTTGATGCCCCAGGCGATTCCACAGGCGGGTAGAAGATGCGCACCGACCGGTGATGCGTGGGTCCAGATCTTTTTGCTGCGGGAACTATAATGTCCGGGAAGTTGGCGTCCGCCGCTGGACGAAGTGCGCTTCGCGAGGAAGTTGAGGGCGACGTCAAAGGTGGAGAATCCGCGCGTCAACATGAACGCCCGGTCCCGATAGTAGGGTGCAGTGTAGTCGTCATCAGTTAGAAACAAGCCAAGCGCGGCCAGTGCCTCGTGACCCGCGCTCGAGATTTGAAACCAGCCTTTTCCTTGCCGGATCATGCTCTTTTCCCGCTCGTCTCCGAGCCTGCTTTCGAGCATCAACTTCAGCAGTTGAAGCTTGCGGGCTTCGTCAAACGCCACAGCGCCTTGCTTCTTATGAACCGGATTTTGTTTCATGATAATCGGTGTCTATGTGGATGACAGCTTTGTCTGTGTTGAAACCGGGACGGAGTCAAACGCTCATTAACCATAGGGAGTGCGGGGAAAACAAGCGCATAATCCTCCGTTTACAAGGGGAGTTTGGATTTTTCGGGTGATGATATCGCCAGACAATGGCGAATCGGCAGGAATGTGGGCGCAGCGGATTTTTTGGGATTGCATCAGTATGCCCGGCTGGACTAATAAGTTTGGCTTATAGTCGGGTTGATGTGGCGGAATGCATTGAAATAGCCTCGATTAAAACCAACATGCCGAAGTTTACAGCTTATACAGCCAACAAACGCGATTCATGAATCCACTCATTGCACTGTTCAGCTCCTCTCTGGGGAAAAAATACCTGATGGCCGTTACCGGAGCGGTTCTTGCCTTGTTTGTCCTCGGGCACATGGTCGGGAATCTCCAGTTGTTTCTGGACCCATACTATATTAATGCTTACGCCTACAAGCTGCAGCATCTGCCTTACGGATTGCTCTGGGTTATCCGGCTGGTGATGCTGACCACTGTGGTCGTGCATATTTGGGTGTCAGCGGTGCTGACGCTCGAAAACATGAAGGCCCGCCCTCACGAATATGAGGTGAAGGCAACGGTCAAGGCCACTTACGCATCACGGACGATGCGTGTGTCGGGAGTGATTGTCTTCCTGTTTTTGGTATTCCACCTGGCGCATTTCACGGTCCGGAATGTTCCGGGTCATGAATACGGCGAAGCCATCAAAGTGGCCAGCGGTGAGGTTTATGCGGCTGAGATCGTGCTAAAGAAGCCCGAAAGCCAAGGTGGTGCGGCTCTCAAAACGGCTACCGGAGAAGATAAGATCGGGCACGATGTGCATACGATGATCATCGCGGGTTTTCAGATTTGGTGGATTTCGGCTTTCTACCTTCTCGCAGTGTTTCTTCTCAGCCGGCATCTCTCGCACGGAGTCAGCAGCATGTTCCAGAGTCTGGGGCTGCGCAATTCGGGATTCCGCGGGGCGCTTGATCTGGTGGCTGCGGCCTATGGTTGGGTAGTGTTTCTCGGATACGCCTCCATTCCGGCCGGAGTCTTGCTCGGGCTGGTGAAGGTGCAGGGTATTCTCATCGGAGGTTGAACTCCGGCAAAGCGAACGAATCTCAAAGCGACGACTCTATGATCACTTTAAACGCGAAGATTCCCGCCGGAAACATTTCCGAGAAGTGGGACAACTACAAGTTCTCGGCCAAGTTGGTCAACCCGGCCAACCGCCGTAAATACAACATTATCATGGTCGGGTCCGGACTTGCAGGTGCGAGTGCGGCCGCGGCCCTTGGGGAGCTCGGATACAACGTCAGCTGCTTCTGCTATCAGGATAGTCCGCGGCGCGCCCATAGTATTGCGGCACAGGGTGGTATCAATGCCGCCAAGAACTACAAGAACGACGGCGACAGCGTCTACCGCCTGTTTTTCGACACCGTAAAGGGTGGTGACTTCCGGGCTCGCGAGGCGAATGTTTACCGTCTCGCGGAGGTTTCCAATGCCATTATTGACCAATGCGTGGCACAAGGGGTTCCTTTCGCACGTGAGTATGGCGGTTTGCTCGACAACCGTTCGTTCGGCGGCGCTCAGGTGAGCCGGACTTTTTACGCGAGGGGCCAGACCGGACAACAGTTGCTTTTGGGGGCTTACAGCGCACTCAACCGGCAGATCGCCGCAGGCACCGTCAAGATGTACAATCGGCATGAGATGCTCGATCTGGTCGTGGAAGAAGGCCGCGCGGTTGGTATCATCACCCGCAACATGGTGACCGGTGCGATTGAGCGTTGGGCCGCCGATGCGGTGCTACTCGGAACCGGTGGGTATTCGAATGCCTATTTCCTTTCAACGAATGCTGCCGGATGCAACGTGACGGCTGCATACCGGACCTACCTTCGTGGGGCTGGTTTTGCGAATCCCTGCTATACGCAGATTCATCCGACCTGTATCCCTCAGCACGGTGATCAGCAGAGCAAGCTCACCCTCATGAGTGAATCGCTCCGTAATGACGGACGGGTGTGGGTTCCAAAGTCAAAGGAGACCGCAGAGAAGATCCGCAAGGGTCAGCTTAATCCTGCCGATGTGGCAGAGGGCGATCGCGATTATTACCTTGAGCGCAAGTACCCGAGCTTCGGTAATCTTGCCCCGCGCGACATTTCCAGCCGTTCCGCCAAGGAGGCCTGCGATGATGGGCGTGGCATTGCCCATAACGAAGGCGGAAACGGGGTGTTCCTCGACTTTGCGGATTCTATCAATCGCCTTGGAAAGGCCAAGATTGCTGAGCGTTACGGTAACCTCTTCGATATGTATGAATGCATCACCGGAGATAACGCGTACCAGACTCCGATGCAGATCTACCCGGCCCTTCACTATACGATGGGCGGCCTTTGGGTTGACTACAAACTGATGACCACGATCCCTGGATGCTTCGCTCTCGGGGAATGTAACTTCTCAGACCATGGTGCTAATCGTTTGGGTGCTTCCGCGCTCATGCAGGGGCTGGCAGATGGGTATTTCGTGATTCCTTACACCCTCGGCGATTATCTTGCCGGGGACTTGGGGCTCGCCAATGCGGGTAAGGCCAAGACCGATATGAAGGCATTTGCGGAAGTGGAGAAATCGGTGAAGGACAGGACCGAGCGCCTTCTTTCCGTCAAGGGCAAGCGGAGCGCACGTAGCTTCCACAAGGATTTGGGGCATATCATGTGGGAATACGCTGGCATGGCGCGTAACGAGGAAGGACTCAAGAAGGCGATCAACCTCATCCCGCAGTTGCGCGAGGAGTTCTGGAAGAATGTGAACGTGACCGGCGTGGGGGCTGAATTGAATCAGGAACTCGAACGCGCTGGCCGTGTGGCTGACTTCCTCGAATTTGGCGAACTGCTGTGCCGTGATGCGCTGGATCGCAAGGAATCCTGCGGCGGTCACTTCCGTGTGGAAAGCCAGACTCCGGATGGAGAAGCAAAACGCGACGATGAGCAGTTCTGTAACGTGTCCGTGTGGGAATCGCAGGGACAGGACAAGGCTCCCGTCAAACATGTCGAGAACCTTGAGTTTGAATACTGCAAGCTTGCGGTGCGCTCCTACAAGTAAACCAAAACACCGAATTTGTTTCGATTATCATGAATCTGACACTGAAAGTCTGGAGGCAGAAGAACAAGGAGTCCGAAGGCAAGCTGGTTGCTTACGAGATCAAGGACATCTCGCCCGACACTTCATTTCTGGAGATGCTCGACATTCTCAACGAACAGTTGGTTGAGCAGAATGTGGATCCGGTAGCATTCGATCACGATTGCCGCGAAGGAATTTGCGGGATGTGTTCGCTTGTGATCAACGGAATCCCGCACGGCAAGGAGAAGCTGAACACGGTTTGCCAATTGCACATGCGGCATTTCAAGGATGGACAAACCATCACGATCGAGCCGTGGAGGGCCAAGCCACTTCCGGTCATTCGTGACTTGGTTGTGGATCGGACCGCGCTGGAAATCATCCAGCAGGCAGGAGGCTACATTTCGGTCAACACCGGAGCTGTGCCCGATGCCAACTCGATCCCCGTTTCCAAGGACGTTGCAGAGTGGGCGATGGACGCGGCGGCGTGTATCGGTTGTGGCGCATGTGTGGCTGCGTGTAAGAACGCGTCCGCCATGCTGTTCACCGCAGCGAAGGTCGCTCAGCTCAATAGCTTGCCTCAGGGCAAAGCCGAGAAGGATAGGCGCACACTTGCTATGGTGGAAGCTATGGATGCCGCCGGATTTGGCAACTGCACCAACTTTGGTGAGTGTGAGGCCGTATGTCCGAAGGGAATCAAGTTGGATATGATTGCACAGCTTAACCGCGATTATGCGGTGGCTGCGGCAAAACGTGTTTTCAGCAGAGCGCCCACGGCTACGGTATCCTGACCTGCGCCGGATTGAACAATCCGGATATTGCTTTTGAGGGCCGCATTTCCATGGAGGAGATGTGGCCCTTTTTTTGTT
>Ga0209510_1005305_pt1 | contig 10835 bp, 10 predicted proteins | sample BiotimSIPDNA_FD_185749 | JGI IMG/M metagenome (GOLD analysis project Ga0209510, IMG submission 185749) | Anaerobic biogas reactor microbial communites from Washington, USA - Biogas_R1 time_0 SIP DNA (SPAdes) (version 2) | ecosystem: Engineered > Bioreactor > Anaerobic > Unclassified | place...
GCTGAGCGGCGAGATCCGCGAGCGCCGCCAGCCCATCCCGTTCCGCTTCGGCAGCAAAGCCGCGCTGGTCGACCACCGCTACAAACTGGTGACCGACAATCTGGAACGCGGCGAGTTCCAGCTGTACGATCTGGAGTCGGACCCGCAGGAAACGAACGACCTGAGCGCCGCCCAGCCGGACGTCTTCGCCCGGCTCAAACAGCAATTGCTCGCCTGGAACGAAACCGTCGAAGCCAGCGTCGCCGGCCGCGATTATCCCAAAGGCCGCGTCACGCCGCCCGACCCCGAGCCGCAGTCCTGGTACGACACCCCCGCCTACCAGCCCTACCTGCCCGCCTGGAAGACCCGCTGGGAGTTCAAGCCCTACCTCGAACGCCGGGACAAGCCCAAGAAGACTGCCAAGGCGAAACGTTAGCGCGAAGGTGCATAAAGAATGTCGATGTCCTTGGTAAACCGCACGTACCCGTGAAAGGCGACGGCGTACCCGCCGACAATCATGTATTCAACCTGGTGCTCTTCGAGTAATCTGAAGAACGCTTCGAAGTCTGGCTGGATATTCATAGAGGAATTTCCCCGCTTCCAGTCGGAGACGTTCGACTTCATCCAAACGCGCCTCGGGCGTCTGCCGGCGCCAGTAGGCGCGGTCCGCTTCCGCCTGTTCTTGATGGTTCGTAACCGTCGGTGTCTTTTCCATGTTCCCTGCTCTTCGTGCGTCCTGAGGACGGCGCGGCCCTGCCCGATGGACTGCCCAGCCGGGCACATTGTAGCCGATCTCGCTGGCGGGCGACAAGCTTGAGATGCAAGAGACCGCACGTGATCAGCGGAAACGGTGGGGAGCCTCGTGACGCGTTCCGATATCCGGCCAACCGGCCCGCCGTTTTTCTTGCGTGTCGCACGATCCACCGCCAATCAAAAGCCAGCCGCGCGGCGAAGCAGCCAAGTCAGCACCAGCGTCTTTTGGTACAGCACGTCGAGCACCTGGCCGGCAATGAAGGGCAGCCAACTTCCGCACATCTGCGCGCGTTTCACTAGCGGCCAGAGCCGTAGAAAGTCGTCGTTTGCCAGGAATTCGAAGCTGACCCCCAGCAGATGCGAAACGCGGTCGCGGATGCCGGGACTGCCGTGGAGTCCGGACGGGCCAGACCGATGCGGACCGGCGAATTCGCCTCCATCCGGGATCGCGAAGAAGCGGGCGGGAACGGCTGGGAACAGTTGCACGAGGCCGTACGCCAGTCGGAAATAGTCGTCCGCGGGCAGACGGCGAAAGCAGCGGATCAACCGGCGCGGCTTCACGCGAAAGAGGCTGGACGGTTCCGCGGATGCGGGCAGCCCCAGCAGGTTGCGGATCTCCTCCCAGCAGGACGCCAAGATCGCGTCGGGAAGGAACAACCCCAGCGAGGAGCATCGCCAGGACCAGATCAGGCCGCCGTTGGGGGCGAGGCATCGTGACGCGACGAAGTTGCCGTCGACCTCGTGCCGGCCAAGCAGGTGCCGACGCGCGGAGTCGCATAGCCTGGTCCTTGCCGGCCGGAGAACGGCGGCTGAATCCGGCTCTGGCCGGTGCGAACCGCAGCCGTCCAGCAATCTCAGCAGGCCGTCAACGGTGGTGCGAAACGCCGACAAGTCTGCAGGATCCGGTTCCGCCAGGCCCACGTAGCCGAAGAATTCGTCCCTCTGGTTCCGGCGCAACAACCAGGGAAGGAAGTGGTCCCGGTACGTGCGAAGCTGCCAGCGCACGTGGACGGTGTTCCAATACAGACGGCGCGGGTCGAGAAGGACTTCATCGAGGCTCCGTGGCGGAGCACTCGGGGCAGCAGCAAACGCCGCCAGTCCCGCAGTGCTGGCGGCGAGGAAGTCGCGACGCGAAATTGGAAATGCCGTTTCCCGACCGTCGGGTGCGCTGAACGATTGGCCGTGAGTCATTGGCATCTTCATTGGCGGTACCATCACGAGACGCGGAGGGGCTGGCGGCAGATTTGGCACATCTGCCGTTGCCCCAAGCGGATGCGCTGGGCGAGCCGATTGGGGATCTTCCGGTGACCCGTGCATCCGCAGCGTGCGATCGTCAGGCCGGGAAGAAAACGTTCCGGCCGCGCGCGGAACTCCTTCTTGACCTCATGCTCTTGAACGGCCGTGTCCGGCGACTCACCACAGCGCCGCATCAGCCACTTCCAGTGGGCCCCGTGGTCTTCGACCTTCGAGCCGAAGAGCCAGTCGGCGATGATGTGGCACGTTTCGTGGATGATGGTGCTCCGTTTCCCGGCGTCGGTCAGGGTGTTCCAGTGGCGAGTTGCCAGTTCAATCCTGGGCTGAAGTGTCTTGTCGGCGAATCTCCAGAAGGCACGACCCACACATTGCTTCAGGCGTCCGTCGAATGCGTAGCCGATCCGTTGCGCGAGTTCCGGGCATTCGCATCGCTCGCACGCGAAGTGAATCCACTGGAAAATGTCGTCGGACGGGCACCTGCACTCCGCCGTCAGGCCGGCGGCTGGCCCTGGCGCACACGCGGCATCGACACCGCGAACCCTGGTGTTTTGCTTCATAGGCTCTCCAAGAAAAAGGACACGGGGGGATCCAACCGAGCGACGATCGCCCGGACACGACACACCACGCACGAGCGCGGTACAAATAGTATCGCCTGGACGCTAAAATGGCTTCGTTTGACAGGTTTCGTGACAAGATCGCGCAGTATGCACCCCCAGCCGCGGAGAACGTCGCATCATGGCCCGGTATCGTTTCCGAGAAGGCGTCAAGTACGGAGCGCGCTTGCTGCGCGTGGTCGAGCGACCGATTGAAAACAGCCCGACGTCCGGTCTGCGGCTACTGCGCCTGGAATTCGAGGTCTTTGCCGCCGACGAATTGCGGCGGGTTCTGTCCTCGACCGGCGCCGTCGCGTGTCGGGATCTGGTGGTCGGCCCGGCGGCGGCGGCCTTCAAGGATTCCTCGTTGATCGCCTATGCCAACGCCCTGCGGCCGCGGGACCCCGCGGACCCGGCCGAATGGTTGCGTTTGAACGGCCAGCAGCGTTGGCTCGAGATCGTGTTTGGTGCGGTCGGCGATTCCGACTTGCGGAACGCGTTCCAGTCCGTCTTTCCGCTCGACCTCGGCGGCTGGTCCGTGCGGGAGTACCAATACGACCTGGACAAGGATTGGGTCAACGTCGCCCAAGCGGCCCGAAACCTGAAGACCAGCGAGTCGTCCATCCGCCGCCGCGTGCGCGAACTGGAGCCGGGTTGGGGCGCGAAGTTGCTGTGGCGGACCGCGGGCGGGCATCGGCGGATCAAGCTGTCGCTGCTCCGGAATCTTTGGTCGGAATAGCCGCCCCGCCAAACGCCGCCCAGCAAGGGCGAACTTGTCAGCAACTTGTCAAAAACAGACGATCTGGACCCCGGAAGCGTTTAATGTGGTAGCTGGCCGGAACCCGCGGGCGGTCGTCCGTAGCATGACTCTCCAGAGCCGTGCCGTCTTCGGCGACGACGAACCGCTGTCGGACCGGCGTCGCGTATTCCGTTTTCGCCACCCCATTGCTACCAGGAGCCATCAGATGTACACCTTCGAAGTCAAGATTCGTCTTGCCGGCCGCGTGTCCTACGTTGAAGTCACCGCCAGCGACTCGGCCCACGCCCGGCTGCTGGTCGCGGCGCAATACGGCGACGCGGTGACGATTCTGCAGACGAAGCGGCTGCGGTAACTGATTCTGCGGCAGCGCCGCGTGCGGGGCTTCCGGCGGTCCACATGCCCTGACGTTCAGGCTGGCTTTCCAGTGAACCCTGCTGCGTCCAGCATTCTCGTCGCGGCTATGGAAAGACAAGTCCCCACGGAAGAATTGCGTCTTGCCCTTTTGGTCGGACTATCTGCAAGTCGCGATTCTGCAAGTCTTCCTCGACGTCCACCACTATCGCAGTATAGTGACCGAGGCGCGGGTCGTTAGGATAACCCAGATGCATCAGCCATTCTGCCAATTCATTTTCAACAAAGCAGCAAGCGGGAAAACGCCATTCCCTTCCCGTCGCTGCATTGGTCGCGGTAACCGGTTGATCGGGTGCATCGATCCGACAACGCGCGAGTGGCCGGTATCGTCCCTCCTCCCCATAACAGAGCAGAACGGTCTGCTGCGGCGCGAGTTTCTGGGTACGAGAAATAGACTGCCATTTCATCGGATCCTTGCAATCCTGGAAAAGCGTGCGCGCGATAAGTCCTTCCTGGGCAGCTAGTTCATACGTGCCAACTTGGTCGGCGCGGGCAGGGGTGGCGAAGTAGACCCAGTCACACCGTAGGCAAGGAGCAACATTATTTGGAACTGCTTGTTGTTCACCGCCCTTTTCTTCGACAACAGGGACCTTCTCGGACTTATGGAGCAAACCCGCCTTCCTCGGCGCGATGTACTCTTCTCGCGGCCATTTCTCGACTGGTACCTTCGGCTGGAGAATCTGGCCTTCTCGTCGCTCCTGATTGTCGTCGCTGAATACTTCGGATCCGACCAACTCGACTGCGTCGCATCGCGACACGTACCACCAGCCAAGTAGCGCACAAATGGCTGCATCCAGTCGATCATGTGTCAGCCGACCGCCAGGCAACGTGAGGCCAGCGTCGCGAAGCAATTCGGCGCGCGCATCGCGCCCACGGGAAGTCGCCTTGCTTGGCAATCGTGCGCCTGCGAGTTTCGGCCAAGCCGCGCCAGGAAACGCCTCCAGCAGCAGCACTCCGCCCGAATAGACTTCGCCAGGTCTGGCGAGTTGGACGCGTTGCGGAGGGATCTTGAGCAGAACCTTGAAGAACTCAATGGACCCCCGAATATACCCCGCGAACGGACGGCTTCTGGGTTCTGGCAACTCATCGGGGGTTCGGCCTGGCGCCCTGAGTTCACGCTCGACGACGCGGCAACTCGCGCCTCGCGCTGCAAGAGCTTGTGGGCCGTCAATCACAACAATCGCGTGATCGCCCGTGAACGGCGAAAGCAGTGACCAAGCATCTTGTGGGTTATGGGACGTCCACTGGAAGTCGTCAAAGCGGACTGTGCCGGTTGCGGCGTCCAGTACGGCCACATCCACCTTACGAGGCGACCTAGCGTACGGGTCGGTGAGATCGACGCCAATGATGTGCTTGACCAGCATTCTCTCTTCCTCCTCTTTGCGATCACTCGATGCAAGCACGGGTGAACGATACACCCGATCACAACGATGTTAATCCACCGTGGGAGGTGAATGCAAGCGTCCGTAGTCGCCCCCGCGCGAGCTGTTCAAACCTAGCCACTCGGACCAGAGTTCTTGGGGCAGCGCGTACGGCCTCCATCGTCGAAATGGAGTTTTCCCTGCCATGTACTCCCAAGTCAGCCCCCGATCTTGTCACCAAACCTGCCGCGAGTAGCCTTTTCGGCAGTTCTTACGATACTATTTCCAGTGTTGCCGGTTTTGTTTTGTGTCTTGTGTTTCCGTGCCCCTGTTTCTTAAAGGACCGCCGCTTGTCGAGATCTGGCCGTTCTTGCCGTGTGACCGTTTTTTTTCTCCGCCGCTCTGACAAGACGCGGCGGGGGCTTACTGTGCGCTATCGGCGTTTACGATCGTTCCGCATGGCCGAGCGCGGCAAATATGGCCATCGGGAACGGATGGCGGCTGCCGCTTGGGTCAGGTGCGAAGGCGTCCATCGCCGGGAGACGCTCGCACAGTTGGAGGCGCCCGAGGAACTCGTTCGCTACCAGACGGACGTCCGGGCGATCGCGGCCGAGATCAAGCCCGGCCCGTCGGACTTCCTGGAGGACGCCTACGTGTACGACAACGGGGTCGAATCGTGGCTGATTCTGATCTCGGATGACGAAACGGAGCTGTATTCGCAGTTCGGCAGCCGCGTGCGCGACGTGCCGCGGGGCGGCCGCGTCGAGCGGTCCGGCGCCAGTGAGGCGTTTCCTTGGTCGCTGTGGTTCCCGAAGGAAAACTGATCGTACGTGGGCAATGAGGAGAAGACGATGGATGCCGCCCTGAACGAGGTCCGCGAGTTCCACCGCCAAATCGGAGCGGCGGTGGCGGATTCGCCGGTGCTGTTGCCGTGCGAACGGGAATCGGCCAGCGAGATGGCCGACGCGATCCGCGCGCTGCTGACGCGCTGTCGGAGCATGGCTGACGACGGCAACAGTCTGCCGGCGCGGCTGTGCCTGGCGCTGGAGGAAATGGCCGAGTGGGTCGAGGCCCATGCCGCGGGTGATCTGGTCGCCGCGGCGGACGCTTGGGGCGACCGGCTGTACGTGCTGCTCGGCGACGCCGCTGCGGCCGGGCTGCCCGCCGCGGCCATTTTCGAGGAGATCCACCAGTCGAACATGACCAAGACGGCGGCCAAGGCGGGAAGCTTGGGAAAAGGAACGAAGGCCGCTGCCTTTCGCCAGCCACGGCTGCGGGAGGTGTTGTTTCCGGCAAACTATGGGCCGGATTAGTTGGCCAGCGTAACTTGGGGACGCAGCTTCCGGGCCTCAGCGGCCTTAGGGGACTTCTGAAAGAGTCCGTGGGGTAAGCTTCCAGCTTGCCAAATGCGTAGTTTGACAACGCCGGAATCGACAATTGCGAGGATCGGCAAGCTGGAAGCTTACCCCACGGCTTGAGGGACACATCCGATGCCAATCACGCGCGAGTTTCTGGGGTTCGACCGGCCGGCGCTGGCGACGGCGGCCGAGTACTTGATTGACCGGTTCGGCCGGTCGTCTTTGGCCGATCTTCGCCACGTGATCGTGGTCGTGCCGGGGGCCCGGGCGGGCCGGCGGCTGTTGGAGATCCTTGTGGATCGCGCCGAGGCGAAGGGGCCGATGTTCGCGCCGCCCCAGATAGCGACCGTGGGGCAACTTCCCGAACTGCTCTACCAGGCCAAGAAGCCGTTTGCCGACGAACTGACGCAACAATTGGCCTGGGCCGCGGCGCTGCGCAAGTTCGACCGAACCAAGCTGCCCATCGTCGTCGCCGACCGGCCGCACGACGGCGATTCCGCCCGTTGGCTCGATTTGGGCCGGTTGCTGCAATCGCTGCACCGAGAACTAGCCAGCGACGGATTGACTTTTTCCGATGTGGTCCGGCGGGGCAAGTCGCTGGCCGGCTTTGAAACGGAGCGCTGGCAGACGCTGGCGGAAATCCAGCATGCCTACCTCGGTACGCTTGACCGTCTGGGCCTCTGGGACCGCCAGACAGCGCGGCTGTTTGCGATCGAGCATCGCGAATGCTGCAGCGACCGGCCGATCGCGCTCGTGGGCGTGGCCGATTTGAACGGAACCCTGCGGCAGATGCTGGATCAGGTCGCCGACCACGTCACGGCGCTGGTCTACGCACCGCAGGCGTGGGTCGATCGGTTCGATTCGCACGGCGGCCTGTGCGTCGAGGCGTGGCAGGATGTTGAACTGCCGATCCCGGACGCGTCGCTGCTGGAGGCCGATGGCCCAGGCGAACAAGCCGAAGAGGTCGCTCGGCGGATCGCGCAGTTCGACGGACGGTTTCTGGCCGAGCAGATCACGATCGGTGTGCCCGACGAACGGATCGTATCGCCGCTTGTCCGGCAACTCGACGAGTGCCAACTGCCGAACCGGTACGGGGCGGGAGAATCGCTGGCTTGTGCCGGCGTTCATCGTCTGCTCGGCGATCTGGCGGCCTTTGCCCGCAGTGGCCGGTACGCCGATTTCGCCCGGCTGGTGCGCCATCCCGACGCCGAGACGTGGCTGATGGACGCAGGCGTGCCGCCGGGTTGGCTGCAAGATTTGGACGATTACTACAACAAGCACTTGCCGCGCAGCATCGACGGCCGCTGGCTCGGCCCGCCGAAGGACTGCCGGCGGCTGGGCGACGTCTACGGGCGGGTCGCAGGGCTGACCCGGCCGCTGCAAGGGGCACCGCGAGCGATCCAGCGTTGGCTGCCGGAGATCCGGCAGATTCTGTTCGTAGTCTATGGCGGCCGCGAGTTCGATCTGGAAAACGAGGCGGATCGGCGAGCGTGGAAGGCGTGCGGCGCGGTACATAATGCGCTGGACCGGTTAGCGGATATCCCGGAGACGTTGGTGCCCGATGTCAGCGGTGCCGTGGCGCTTCGGCTGCTGTTGGATCAGGGGAACGCCGAACGGATACCGCCGGCGGCCGACGCTGCGGCGATCGAACTGGTGGGCTGGCTGGAATTGCCGCTGGACGACGCGCCGGCCTTGATCGTCACCAGCTTCAACGAAGGCTTCGTGCCCTCGAGCGTCAACGCCGATCTGTTCTTGCCGGGCGGTTTGCGATCGGCTTTGGGATTGGACGACAACGCGCGGCGTTATGCGCGGGACGCCTACGCGGTGGCAACGCTACTCTCGCCGTGGCGCAACACGACGTTCATCGTCGCGCGGCGGGATGCAGACGGCTATCCGCTGGCGCCCAGCCGTCTGCTGTTTGCTGCCCCGCCCGACGCCGTAGCCCAGAGAGCGTTGCGGTTCTTCGCCGAGGCGCCAAGACGGCCTGTGCGTCCGCCGCTGGCCGGAGGCTTGGTCAGCTCGCGTTCGGAACACGCGTTTGAGGTGCCGCTGCCACGTTTGGAACCGGTCACGGAGGTCAGCGTGACCTCGTTCAAGAAGTATCTGACATGTCCGTATCGGTTTTACCTCGACCAAGTGTTGAAGTTGAAGCCTATCCACGACAACGCGACGGAACTGGACGGCAAGAGCTTCGGCGATCTGGCGCACGAGGTGCTGGAGCGTTTCGGCCGCAGTGAGGCTCGCGATGCGACGGATGCCGACGCGATTGAGCGGGAGCTGGGTCACGGCCTTGACGAACTGGTTAGAGAGCGTTTCGGCGGGCATCCGGGAGCGGTGCTCTTGGTCCAGATCGAGCAGTTGCGGCTGCGCTTGCGGGCGTTCGCTCGCTGGCAGGCCGACTGGGCGGCCCAGGGGTGGCAAATCGAACGTACCGAGTTCGATCAGCCTGGCACATTGGACGTGGACGGGGAGTCGATGGTGTTGAAAGGCCGCATCGACCGCATCGACGTCAACCAGCGGACCGGCCAGCGGATCATCTTCGATTACAAGACATCTGACGTTGGCGATCCACCGGAAAAAACGCATCGCGAGAAGTCGGGCGAGTGGATTGACCTGCAGTTGCCCTTGTATCGCCATCTGGTCCGCGCAGCCGGGATCGCCGGGCCGGTGGGGTTGGGCTATATCGTGTTGCCCAAGGAAACGGGCCGCGTCGGAGCGTCGTTGGCCGAGTGGACCGAGGGCGACCTGGAGGCCGCGGATCGGGCGGCACGCGATGTGGTGCGAAAGATCCGCAAGGGAGTCTTCTGGCCGCCGAAGGACCCGCCGCCAAAGTACAGCGAAGACTTGGCCCCCATTTGCCTGGATGGCGTTTTCGGGAGGAGGCAGTGGAGATGAGCCCTGCGCCGTTGGGACACGAGTTGATCCGCGCGTCGGCGGGTACGGGAAAGACGTACGAACTGACGAATCGCTATCTGCGCCTGCTGCGCTGCGGACAGCGGCCGGACGATATTCTGGCTGCGACGTTCACGCGCAAGGCGGCCGGCGAAATCCTGGGACGCGTTCTGCTGCGGTTGGCCGAGGCCGCGACCGACGAGGCGAAGCGTGCCGGCTTGCAGGCCGCGTTGGGCGCCGAAACGCTCACCCGCGAAGAGTGCCTGATCGTACTGGCCGGGATGGTCCGCCGCTTGCACCGCCTGCGGATCGGCACGCTGGACAGTTTCTTCGCGCAACTGGCCGGCAGTTTTTCGCTGGAGATCGGCCTGGCCCCCGGCTGGCGAATTTCCGACGAGCATGAGGATGCGGCCCTGCGGGCGGAGGCGATGGACGCGGTACTGAATAACGAAGATCCTCGTAGCCTGTTGACTCTGCTCCACGCGCTGACAGGCGGCGAGACCACCCGCAGCCTCGACCGCGAAGTGCGCGAGAAGATCAACTCGTTGTACGCGATCTATCGCGAAAGCAGCCGGGACGCCTGGTATCGCGTGCCGCGTTTGCAGGAGTTGCCGGAAGCCCAACTGAGCGCGGCCCTGGAAACGCTGCGCGGGATTCCCCTGCCGCAGCACCGGGACTGGGACAAGGCGCACCGGAAGCATGTCCAGGCGGCAGAAGCGGGCGATTGGGAAGCCTTCGTGAAAGGCGGCATCGCCAAAGCGGTGGCGGCCCCCAAGACCAGCTATTGCACCAAGCCGATCGAGACGGTCGTCGCCTCCGCGTATCGTCCGCTGATCGATCATGCCAAGGCGGTGCTGATGAATCGACTGGCCAACCAGACCGAAGCGACGCACCAATTGCTCGCAAGGTTCCACGACCAGTACCAACAACTCAAGTCGCAGGCCCGCGTCTTGCGGTTCGAAGACCTTGCATTCCAGCTTGCGGAGCGTTTTCCCGCCATCTTGGAGGCCGACTTCGGCGGCGGGAACAAGGACTTGGGCGAGAGAATTGACGGCGACCGACTCGCGGTTCGACTTGACTCACACCTGCAGCACCTGCTGTTGGACGAATTCCAAGACACTTCGCTCGCGCAATGGTCCGTCATTCAGCCGCTCGCACAGCGGATCGCCGGAGCAGAATCGGATCATTCTCTCTTCTGCGTCGGCGACACCAAACAAGCCATTTACGGCTGGCGCGGCGGCGTGGCGGAGATCTTCGATGCGGTCGCGCGCGATGTGGCGAACGTCCACCAGCGATCGCTGGACACGAGTTGGCGGTCCTCGTCGCCTGTTGTCCAAGCGGTCAACCAGATCTTCCAGAACCTGCAACGGCACAAGACCCTCGGCGATCTGGCCGGCGCGGTAGCCGGCTGGCAGAAACAATTCCACCGACACCAGGCCGCTGAATCGAAGCGCGGTCTCAACGGTTACGTCTG
>Ga0209510_1005311_pt1 | contig 10825 bp, 14 predicted proteins | sample BiotimSIPDNA_FD_185749 | JGI IMG/M metagenome (GOLD analysis project Ga0209510, IMG submission 185749) | Anaerobic biogas reactor microbial communites from Washington, USA - Biogas_R1 time_0 SIP DNA (SPAdes) (version 2) | ecosystem: Engineered > Bioreactor > Anaerobic > Unclassified | place...
GGTCGCGAAATGATGGGACCCTATAACCTCTATACCATGCAGGAAGGTGCCGATGTTCCGGAACTGCGTCCCTGGAGGTTTGGTGCGGTTGTCAACTACACCTTCACGGAAGGTCGCCTCAAGGGGCTGAACGTGGGTGGTTCTTATCGTTGGGCGGACGAAATCATCATTGGTTACGGTGTGTTGGTTGATGGAGAAGGAAATGAATCCTACGACATCAATGCTCCGATCAAGGGTGATGCTGAAACGAATCTCGACCTCTGGGCCGGGTATCAGACCATGCTCACCGACAAGATCGAATGGCGCGTCCAGTTGAATCTGCGTAATGTCGGACAGGATAATGACCTGATCCCGATTACTGCAAATCCGGATGGAACACCTGCAGCCTATCGTATCCAGAACGAAATGACCTGGTCACTGACCAATACGTTCTCGTTCTGATTTTGAATCATAAAGGAGTGCCCTCAACGGCATTCCGATGAGTTTTGTAGAGGCCCCGGACCGAAAGTCCGGGGCTTTTTCGTGTTTAAGATCCTGGCGGATGAATTGCCCGAATTTCTCAATCGGTTCGCAAATCCCAAAGAGCTGGAACCGGTTTTAGTTCGATCAGACTCTGGTTTTCAGCGGTCCCGGTTTCGTCCGTGAGTTCTTTCGGATGACAAAGGCCGGTGACCGGAATCACGGTTGAGGCGATTGGATGATCCCGAAGGGGGCTGGATCTTTACAGGAGGCCGATCCGGTATGCGTGGTTTGAGCGCGACTCCGCTGGGCGGGTTTGGGCGCTTCGATTCGAAAGATGGACGGGAATGGCCGTTCCCCGCGTCCCTCTTCATGTTACCATCATGTTTGCGGAAGGTGCGTTCCGGAGTCCGGTTGGATGTTCCGGATAAGCCCTGTCTCAGATCTTTCCGTGGACGTGGAGTCGCGCGGTTATCCGGGGTAAAGCGCCGGTCAGGTGGCCGGTTTTCAAAAGAGGGTTTCGAAGGAGAACGGCGGGGTTCCGGATTCCTGAAAGTGTCGCGTCGAGGGGGCTGCGGTTTGTTAAACGTTGGACGGGTGGGCCTGTCCCGAAACGATTGGTGATCGCCTCGGTCCCGGGGCTTATCCCACGAACGGGTGGGATGATTCCGGTAGTCCCGCTTGAAGGGTCTGCGAGGAGTCCACTCGCGGTAGCGGTCGCGGTGGCTCCAGAATGGATCTCTTCGGTGGTAGTCCGGGTTGTGCCATGGGCGGGTCTGATACCAGTGGTTTCTCCAATGGGGTTTGACTACCCGCAGGTTCCAACTGATCCAGTCGAGATCGTAACACATCCACGAACCGACTCCGAACCATGTGGCATAGTGTAAGGATGGAACCCCTACGTAGCGGTCAACATAGACCACGCGGGTGTCGTAGGTCGGAATATAGACCACTTCCGGGTTTCTCGGTACGATGCGGATGACTTCATCCTCAGCAATAATGCTCTGATGAGGATCTGAATCGAGATGCCCGAGTGCACGTGCACGTGCGCGCAAACGTTGTACCGTTCGCATGACATCTTCAGGCTGCGCGATGAATGCATCCCCGACCTGGATGGCCCACTCAAGGTTTCCGTCAAGTTCCCTTATGACGTCCGGGTAATGGGCAAGGGCAATCACGCTTTCATCCCAAGGCATCGTATCAATTTGACTGGAATTTGGATGGGATTCGATGAACCTTGCCGCCCTGACAATATCGGTGGGCGCAGTACATGCCGGCAGAATCAGTGCGATCACGGAGTCGGGATACAGCGCAATGGGTCCCAGAAGCTCCTCGAGTTCTTCGGGCATCAGCAGTGGAATCTCGGCCTCAATTTCAGTGGGCTCGGACGCTGGGAGTATCATCCCCAATGCAAAGAGACACGTGAAGGACAAAAGGCTTTTTATTTGGATGTGCATGTTACGTGTGGGGGTTAGCGGATATGCCTCTGTTTATTGGACGGAATGATTCCCCGGAATATTCCCGGAAATGTTCAGATTCCCCGGATTAGCTCCAGATACTCGGAGGAATGGGATGGCTGAGTGTGTTTCCATCCTTTTTCGACAAGCGCAATCGACTGATCCAGGAGCTTCATGATAAGGGGATCCTTGAAGTGATCCGTGTCTTGAATCGGAACAAAGCGTTTGTATTTGGTGGTTCCTTTCAGAAGTGAAGCGGGATCCTCCAGTAGGCTGCCGAGATAGAAACCGAGTTCGATGGTTCGACCACGGGGCGACAGGCTGCAAATACAGTCGTGAGCCATTTTGCGTGGGTGGAGTTTCATATAGGCAATCGAGTTCCACCGGATTCGCTGCTCGTGAATCGGGAGACATTCATTCAGAATACGGTGGCACTCCAGCAGGCAAAGCAGGGTAGGGCGTGCAACAGTTGGGAATGCGGATCGGATCGCGTTTGTGTCAACCAGGCGTCCTTGCATGGTGGCGTTGTTATTGGATGACCGGTGCAAGACCGATCTAACCGGTCTTATCGCCCAAAAAATAGGCCCACGACTCATCACAGGATCCCCGGATCAGTTTGCTCACGAACGGTCTGGCTTTTGGCTTGGATGGCCTGCGTATCAGCTTGAGTCCGGCCTCGTGAGGGAGTCGATTGGCTTTGACGGAGTTACAATGAATGGAAGATGTCACCACATTCTCCCATGTGGTCCGGCCTCCCCGCTCCTTGGGAATGATATGATCCAGGTTGAGCATCTTCTGGGGAAAAACTTTCCCTGTGTACTGGCAGCGGTAGCCATCCCTTTCGAGGATACTCTGACGAGACAGCTTCACCTCCTGAACCGGAACCCGGTCATAGTATCTGAGTATCAGTACCTTTGGAACCCGAAGTGCGTAGTTGACGGTCCTCATTACCGCCTGAGAATCATCCGCAGGGCTGTTCACAGAGAACTCGATCCATTGGGCTCCGTCATACATCCGGAAGTCCCCATCATTGGGATCGATAACCTGCGCGTGGTCCTGAAAGAGAAGAGAAAACGCCCTCTTGGCGCCAATCACATTGACGGGCTGCCAAACTCTGTTGAGAACCAGGACTCTATGGTCATCCTCCTCGTCCATGCCGCGAACTGTTGGGAAGAATGCAAGCCTTGTCAAGAATTCGCTCGCGTATAAATAGAGATGCTTTTCTGTCCAGAGTCCAAGGAGAAATCAGCTGTGTCCGGCTGTTGGATCAGATCCCGCGAGACTCCAAAGATTTCTCCGGATTGTCGATTGCGGAGCTGGGAAGCATCGAGCCTGTCCACTTGATGGCTTCGTCGAGATTTGTGAAAACGCGTGACGGAAGTTTGTAAAATTGGCGTTCGAAATCTGTAACCTGCTCGCATTGGGGAGAGTAGGCCACAAATGCCGCAACATGTGCCGATGTTTCCTGAAAGAGACGACGGATTTCGCGCGGATCCACGCTATAGGTGTTTTTGCGGTTGCTTATATATGCGTAGGGCATCTCGCCGAAGTGGTCGCGAATGCATTGGATAATGCTGCTGACATGATCAGCCCGGATGTCGACTCCTTCATTGCATTCAACAATTACTTGCGTGGGCGAAAACCGCAAGGTGCAGAATTTTAGATGCTGGGATTTGTGGGTAGGTTCCATTCGTGTCTGATTTGTCTTCGTCGTGATCGGTCGAGTGCAGTAAAAGCCCTGTTAATCGGCTACCGACAACGAAAAAAGAGACCTTATCCGCAATCATGCGAAAAAGGTCCCTTGTTCAAATTGGATACGATTGTAGAGTATTCAGAATTCGTCTTCAGGAACGAGACGTAATCTCGATAAGGTGAAATCCAAATTGAGTCTTGACAGGGCCGAGTACTTCTCCAACGGGATCGCGAAAAACAACCTCATCGAATTCCCTGACCATTTGACCGGGGCGGAATTCACCGAGATCGCCTCCCGAGCGCTTGCCGGAAGGGCATTTGGAATACTTGCGAGCCATTTCTGCAAAATCAGATCCAGCGGCGATCTGATCTTTGATGCTGTTGCATTCGGCTTCAGTTGGAACCAGGATGTGGCGTGCTTTTGCTTTCATAGGTGGGCGACTATTTCGAGGAATTGCGGTGTTGGCGAATATATTCTGCATACCACTTTCCGGAGCGTTTGATTTGCTTGGAACCCGTCTCGCCGTCCGTGTGGTAGAGTCCGAAGCGGCAGGAGTATCCGTTTGCCCAGTCGAAGTCATCCGCCAGGCACCAATGGAAGTAGCCCCTGAGATCGATCCCATTTGCTAAAGCATCACCACAGGCTTTCAGGTAGGCGAGCGTGTAGCGGATGCGGTCGGGGTCGTTGATGAGATCCTCCGGATTGTCCCCTGATATGGAGAAACCGTTTTCGGTGATGAAGATCGCCGGATGGCTGTATCTGCGATCGATCCATTCGAGGAGACGGGTAAGTCCCCATGGGACGATACGCCAATCCCGGTGGGTATTTTCCCATGAAGGGTCGTTGGAGAGGTCGACTGATAGATCTTCCATGAATCCCCCATTTCCACTGGCGAAATTGGTTCCGACCGTTCCTTTGGGAGCGGCTGCAAGGTTGGTTGTGTAATGGTTGAGGGCAAAGAAGTCACAACTGCCCTTGATTTCCCTCTTTTCCTGGTCTGTGAACCTGGGTAGCAGTGTGCCGAGGGTGTCCCTCATTGATTCCGGATAGTCGCCGAGGTAGAGCGGATCCGCAAACCAGCCCAAGAAGAATTCGAGGGCCCGCTGTGCCGCCTTCTGATCTGCCGGAGATCCGGAAGCGGGGTGGCGGTAGTCGCAGTTGTTGGCCATCCCGATGCGGCCTTTTTGGGTGGATTTGAATCTGTCCCGATAGAGTTGGGAAACCTTTCCATGGGCGATGAGTTGATGATGTCCGGCGAGATAGCATGCCTCGCGGTTGCGGATCCCCGGGGCGAAGTATCCTGTTCCATATCCGAGAACAGCGGTGCACCAGGGTTCGTTGAAGGTGATCCAGTCCCGAACCCGATCCCCGTAGCTGCGGAAGCACAGATCACAGTATTCGGTGAACACTGGAACAATTTCCGGGTTGTCCCAGCCGCATCCTGAAAGCTGCAACGCCAATGGGAGGTCCCAATGGTAGAGGGTGACCCATGGTCTGATCCGGGCCTCCAGCAGGCGGTCGACGAGGCGATCGTAAAAGGCAAGGCCTTTGGGATTGGGTCGTCCTTTCCCTTCCGGGATGATACGCGGCCATGCTATCGAAAAACGGTAAGCATCCACTTCAAGGTCTTGCAGTCTCCGTATGTCCTCCTCCCAGTCTGCATAGTGATTGCAGCTAACGGATGGGAAGGACCCGTCGACGATGTTTCCGGGTATTCTGGCGAACTCGTCCCATATGGAAGGGCACCTCCCATCTTTTTCGAGGCTCCCTTCAATCTGAAATGCCGCTGTGGATACGCCGAACTGAAATGATTTTGGAAAAGGGGAGGTTTCCATGTCGGATGAACCTATGGCTGGATCTGTCCGGATCAAATGGAAACCGGCGGCGGGGAAGGTCGCCCCTTGAGGATTTTGCGGAACACTGTTGCAGATCAAGGTAGAGCCCGTGAATCCTGCTTGCGTATTTGGGATGAAGATGTCGAAGCTGAAGGGCAAACACATGCTTCCCTGGTTTCAAGATCGTTTTCCACTGTACCTGGCTCCAATGGCCGGCTACACAGATGCCTTGTTCCGGTTGTTATGCAAAAGGCACGGGGCGGACGTGTTGGTGACCGAGTTTGTGATGTCAGATGCGATCATCAACGGTTCAAAAAATGCGTGGAATAGTATCGTTTTCACTGACGAACAAAGGCCGATCGGGATTCAATTGTTTGGACGGGAACCAGACTCGATGGCCCAGGCGGCCGGGTTGATCGCCGGTCGATTGAGACCGGATTTTGTGGATCTGAACTTCGGATGCCCTGCGAGTCGGGCAGTCGGGCAGGGTGCGGGTGCGGCATTGCTTCTCGATCCGGATCGCCTGGTTCGAATCGCGGGGACTGTGGTCAAAGCCATTGGTCATCATACTGCGGTCACTGCCAAGATGCGGCTTGGATGGGATGCGGCCCATCCCGTTGCGCAAGCAGTTGTCCCTCGGTTGGCCGATGCCGGGGTGGAGGCTGTGACGATTCATGGAAGAACCCGGGAGCAGGGATATGCCGGGGAAGCGGATTGGGAAGCGATTGCCCGCATTGCGGAGTCCGTGGCTATCCCGGTTGTTGCGAATGGAAACATCGCTCAGAGTGAGCAGGTGCATCACTTCATGACGGAGACTGCGGTGCGGGGTGTCATGATCGGACGTGCCGCTCTTGGTGAGCCTTGGATATTTTCATCGATCCGGGAGCACCTCGCAACAGGAGTTGCCCCCGCCTCTCCTGGATTGGGGTTGAGGTGGCACAGCATTCTTGAGTATGCCCGCTTGCAAAATTCGGTCTACCATCAGGAGAAACGGAGTGATTCGATTGCGTGGATGCGCTCGCGATTGTGTCGGCTGGTGAAAGGGATGCCCGAATGTGGAGTGCTCAGGGCGGGAATCCATAGGCTGGAGACTTTGGAGGAATTACGCTGTTTTGCCGAAGAATACTTGTCCTGTCAGGGAGAACGTCTTGACGCTAGCGGCTCAGTGTTGTGAATGTGCAATGTTTGAGGCGGCAGGCCCTTGGATTTTTCGTTGGGTGGCGGGTTGCAGCGGATCGCAATATTCGGATCGGAAGGTAGCGTTATAATGGGAATTTTGGATAGAATGGAACGTCGGATGGGGTGGCTGGCTATCCCGGGCATTACGGTTTACCTGGTTATTGGTCAGGCGATCCTATGGTGCCTGGAGGTTTTCGCAGGATACCCGATGGATGCGGTGATTCTGGTTCCCTCGCGATTGGCAGAAGGTGAGATTTGGCGCCTGTTCACCTTTGTGTTTCGCATGCCGCGCATTCATCCGGTCTTTGTTGTTTTCTCCTGGTTGGTTCTCTGGATGATGGGCACTGCATTGGAGCAAGCCTGGGGAACATTCCGCTATTGTATGTTCCTGTATTGTGGATGGTTTTTGTGTGTGTTGGCCGCAGTGGTCGGCATGTTCTTTTTCCCGTATGTTCCGATTATCAACCTATTTGTAATTACCACGGTTTTTCTGGCATTTGCCTATGTGTATCCGGATCACGAGTTTTTGGTCTTCTTTGTGTTGCCGGTTAAGGTGAAGTGGTTGGCTATGGTTTCCTGGGCGTTCCTTTTCGTGCTGTTTCTCACCGGAGGATGGGTGGCCAGGATACTTGTTCTGGTTGGTGTCGGGAATTTTGTCATGTTTCTTGGGCCCGAGATTGTGGCCAGATTCCGCCACCGGGGACAGGTTCCCAGGGTAAGGCCGAAGGCTGATGTCAATGCTTCCAGAAAGAAGGAGCCCGTTGAAGCGTTTCACGTTTGCGTGATCTGTGGCGCCACCGATGTGGATCATCCGGATCGGGAGTTTGTCTACTCCGACGGTAAAGGGTATTGTTCTGAGTGCCGCGACAAGATCCCACCTTCCTGACTTCGCGGTTTCGCCTGAGATGCCATCCGATCCCTTCTTGTCTGAGTCGACGGACCGCGCTCTCATAGCGCTAACTGAGGATCGTGATGTCGCGCGCTATGCCTGGTAGGGTTTGTCAACCCTCGGAGTCTTGAGCCTCTTCGGTGTCCGGTCCGAAAATATCGGAGTATTTCCGGTAGAGCCCGCGCCATTGATGGTAGGTTAGACCCAGAAGATCAGCAGCCTTGCGTTGGTTGAAAGTGCATTTTTCGAGAGCGATCTTCATACAATCAACTTCAACACTTTGCACAATGTCTTTGAAGCTCGATTTGCCCAACTGGCACACAAGCATATCCCGAAGGCTCTGAGGCGGATGGGAGCTCACAGTCGGTGGCGTCGTGGGGCCTGATCCGATGGATGCCACCTGTTGACTGTCTGCGGGAGGGCAGTCCAGCGTCCCGAAAGGATACTCGAACGGGTTAATCTGGATCGAGCGGATGACGTTGTCGGGGCTTTGGTAGACCGCCCGTTCGATCACATTTTTCAGCTCGCGGACATTCCCTGGCCAATTGTGGGATTCAAGTGTCTTCCATGCTTCGCGGCTAATGGTTGGAATCTCGTCCCGTCCTAACTCAAAAGCCATGCGTGTGGCAAAATGCTCAGCCAGAATCGGAATATCGCCTTGGCGGGCTCGAAGAGGCGGAATAAAAAGGACCTCAAAAGAGAGGCGATCAAGTAGATCGTGTTTGAAGATTCCCTTGTGTGCCATGGCGAGCAGATCCGAGTTGGTGGCGCCGATTATCCGAACATCAACGTGGATGGTTTCGGAACTGCCGACCCGTTCAAATGAATTGTACTCCACCACCCGGAGGATCTTGCTCTGAAGCTCCGGAGGAGTCTGCCCGATCTCGTCCAGAAACAGGGTGCCTTCATCCGCCGCTTCGAAGCGGCCTTTGCGTCTCTTCGCCGCACCGGTGAAGGATCCCTGCTCATGTCCGAACAGTTCGTCTTCCAGCAGGTTCGCCGACAGAGCGGCACAGTTCAGGGTAACCAAGGGGTGTTCCCATCTAGAAGAGAGATAATGGATGCGCCGTGCCGCCATCTCCTTTCCAGTCCCTCTTTCTCCAATGATCAGGATCGGACGGTTTACTTTCGCGGCGGCACTTAGTTTGGTTTGAAAGTCCAGAAATGCGCTGGACTCACCGATGGGATCCGGTAAAGAGAAGTTATGGCTCATGAGGTGTGTGGTTGGCGAAAATTACCAAACACTGTGTGTTTTGGTCAATGTTTGAATCGCAATGGGTTTTGAATGCGTTTGATCTAAGTTTGTAAGTAATTGATGGAAAATTAGATGCGAGGTTTTGTTTCGATTGGCACGGAATGTGATATATGTATCGCAACAAAACAAACCGATTAACCAACCTATAAGGAGGCAACATGAGCATATTCTCTAGATTCAATGACATCATCAGTTCCAACATCAACTCGATGTTGGATAAGGCTGAAGATCCAGAAAAACTGATCCGGCTGATGATCCGCGAGATGGAAGATACCCTTGTGGAGATCAAGGCATCCTGTGCGGGCTCGATGGCGCAGCTCGCCAAGAGCAACCGTGAACTGGCGGACGTTCGCGAAAAACTGGACAGGTGGACTGAGCGGGCCCAGTTGGCAATTGACCGTGGTCGGGATGACTTGGCACGTGAGGCGCTACTCGAAAAGCGGGCGGTGCAGAAACGCACCGAAGCTCTCGAAGAAGAAGCGGTTCGGATTCAGGAAATTGTGCTTCAGTACAAGAACGACATCAAGGAGCTTGAGTCCAAGCTTGAACAGGCCCGTAACAAGCACAAGGTTCTGATACAGCGCCATGTGAGAGCCCGTCAGAGTCAGGCCGTCCAGAGTAGCATCCGGAAGGTGGACACCAAGACCGCGATGATGAAGTTTGATTCCTTTGAACAGCGGATTGACCGTATGGAAGCGGATGCGGACCTGGTCAACTACGGAGTGAAGAAAGATCTCGACTCGCAGTTTGCGGATCTGGAGCGTGACGAAGATATTGAGAAAGAACTTGAGGAACTTCGTCAGAAAAAGGGTGAAAACAAGCCCTCGGTGGATCAGGATGCCTGACATAAACCGGGCAATGATCGCCCACAACATTGAACGCCATGTCTCCCAATCCTACACTGATTGTTCTGATCGTTATCGGGCTCCCGGTCATCTGTGGAACGTTGATTACGCTTACGTTGATCATCCTTCACGCGATGAAAAAGCAGAGGTCGGGAAGCCCCTCCTCAGACGAGACCCGTATCCTGCAGGAACTACACCAGTCTTTGCTGCGCCTCGAAAAGCGTATTGATGCGCTTGAAACCATCTATTTTGAAACCGACCGACATCAGAAAGGGCATTCCCAAAATGAAAACCTCCGATAATCAATCCAGCTTCCAGGAAGGGCTGTTCCGTTCGCGCAGTGGCGTTTTCCTCGGAGTTTGCAAGGGCCTCGCCAACTGGACTAACATCCCGGTTGGGTGGGTGCGGGCGAGTTTTGTGATCCTCGCCCTGCTTGGCAGTATGTTTCCCGTGTTCATAGCGTATGTGATTCTTGCCATCGTGATGCGACCCGAGCCGGTAATCGCTTTCCGGAGTGAGGAAGAGGCCGAGTTTTACAATACCCACGGTGGGTCCCGTCTCTCGGCGCTCCAGCGTATGCAATCGATCATGAAACGTTTGGAGACCAGGGTGCAGCGTTTGGAAGATGCTGTAACCGATCCTGAGAAAGACTGGGACAGACGTTTCCGTAACATCTGATGGTTTTGTAATTGGGATTAAGACTCAGCCGGAAAAGAAAGACGAAAACTATGGATATGTGGCTCGCCATCGCTCTGATATGCACCCTCGGGATCCTGTCAGACATGTATAAACGCCGGTGCAAGATGCGCACGATGCAGGGTATGTCCGAAGCGGACACCACCCGGATCGAGCGACTTGAGAAGCGTGTTGAAAGTCTCGAAACGATTGTTCTGGAGTATGAGAAGGAACGGCGCTTTCAGGACCTTGAGCGTAGTTCCCGTTAAACCATTCTGAGCAGTTTTTCTTTGTGAGCCCGCATGCCTGATGTAATGCATGCGGGTTTGTTCTATACAGGTGAGACAGCTCTTATGTGGAGAGAGTTCCAAGCTACTGGCTCCAGTGATGGTTTTTGAAGTAGAACCGCAGTATCATCTGTATTTCCGTGCAAGGGTTCTTGCCTTCCCTTTGATCAGGGTCTAAATTACCCGGTTTGTTGATCTCTATGACCGGGTTTCTTTCAGGAATTGACAGCATTGTCGTGTTCAGAAACTGC
>Ga0209510_1005313_pt1 | contig 10823 bp, 13 predicted proteins | sample BiotimSIPDNA_FD_185749 | JGI IMG/M metagenome (GOLD analysis project Ga0209510, IMG submission 185749) | Anaerobic biogas reactor microbial communites from Washington, USA - Biogas_R1 time_0 SIP DNA (SPAdes) (version 2) | ecosystem: Engineered > Bioreactor > Anaerobic > Unclassified | place...
GGGAACTCGGCAAAGTAGATATCGGCGGGGGAGGAACCGTAGCCCAGTATATTGCCCGTTACGGCATGGAAGTGGTAGACTGCGGGGTCGCTCTTTTGGGTATGCACTCACCTTTTGAGGTAGCCAGCAAAGCTGATACCTATATGTCATATAAAGGCTATCAGGCCTTTCTACAGAACTTTATTTAAGCAATATTTATTAGCGGGGAAGTGATAAGGAATGAATGCAGGGAAGAGACTTACGGAAATGGTACGGGCGGCCGGCTGAGGCGCCAAAATAGGGCCGGGGGCCCTGGAAGAAGCGTTAAAAGGATTGGAGTTGCCGCAGGATCCGGCTTTACTAATAGGAATGCATACCCGTGACGATGCCGGGGTATATCGGCTGAGTGAAGAAAAGGCCCTCATTCAGACCCTGGACTTCTTTACACCGATGGTTGATAATCCTTATATTTTTGGTCAAATCGCCGCCACCAATGCCCTCAACGACGTCTACGCGATGGGGGGCAGGCCGCTGTTGACGATGAATATAGTCTGCTTTCCCCAATGTGAAGACATGTCCATTCTAGGGCGGATTCTGGAAGGCGGCCTCAGTAAAATTAAGGAGGCCGGAGCGCTTCTGGTAGGCGGACATACAGTTGATGACAACGAACCCAAATACGGTCTGGCGGTTACCGGACTGGTGCATCCGCAGCAGATCGTCAGCAACAGCGCTGCCCGTCCCGGTGATTTGCTGTATTTAAGCAAACCGCTCGGCAACGGTATTATAACCACCGCCATCAAGGCAGAAATGGCTGAGGCCCAGGATATGGAGGAAGCGTTGGGCTGGATGACCACGCTTAATAAAGGGGCTGGCGAGGTTATGCATCAATGCGGTATTAAAGCCGCTACAGATATAACCGGTTTCGGCTTTTTGGGACACCTGTATGAAATGGCATCAGCCAGCGATGTAGCAGTGGAAGTCTATGCGCAAACGATTCCGGTTATGTCGGGAGTATTTACTTATGCAGGGCTGGGGTTGATTCCGGCCGGCGCATACAACAATCGCGATTATTTGCAGGGCAAAATATGCTATCATGAGCAGATAGACCCCGACCGCCGGGAAATAATGTTCTGCCCGGAGACCGCTGGGGGGCTGCTGATGGCAGTGCCGGCGGGGCGGGAGCAGGAATTTTTGCAGCAGATGGCGGCAAGACAGATATATGTCAGTCTGGTCGGACGGGTGATAGCGGAAAAATTTGCGCCCATAAATATTCTGGGCCAGCCGGGAACATGATATATACAATTTAAAAATGCAGGAGTTTTGGGGGAAGAGATGGAGAGGAAAGTATTCAATCTGGGCGATATTGTACGCATGAAAAAACAGCATCCCTGTGGTAGCTATAACTGGGAAGTGGCCCGGATGGGGGCCGATATAAAAATAAAATGCCAGGGCTGCGGCAGAATCGTCATGCTTTCCCGCAGCGAGTTTGAGCGCAAATTGGTCCGGGTGATTGAAAAAAAAGCCTTACCTGAAGATAAGGCTTAAAATGGTACTCCTTGCACCGACAGGAACTGCTGAGCATATACTGTAGCAGCAATATGCCGCGCAGGGGGTGGAAATATGAGGCTGAAAGCAGTAGAAAAACAATTTTCCGCCGGGGATCTGGTCACCATTAAAAATTCCCGCAAGGAAGAACGCTTCTGCATTATAGGATTTAAATATGATGAGGAGCATCAGCCGATTGCAATCCTAAAGGCCCTCTACAACGAAACCTGCATCATCGAGAAACCGGTCAGTGAACTAAAAACCCTCCTGATAAGAGGAAAACTATAATTATATAGCCCGCCCATTTAAAGATGTAAATAATTGTTAAAAATCTGGCAAAATTCTTGCATCTTATCAGCAATCCTGATATAATCAATGCAAGTCCCTGCCCCGGATATGATTTCGGGGCCATTACCCGTGCAAATGGGTTTAGTCCAGAGGGAGGAGGTGTAAAAATGCGCGATTACGAAATGATGTTTATCATCAAGCCTGATCTGAGTGACGAAGCCATCGCTGAAATCAAAGAGAAACTGCACAATATCATCGCTGATTTTGGCGGCGAGTTTGAAAACGAAGTGCCAGGTTGGGGCAAAAAGCGCATGGCGTACAGGATAGAAGACTATTCAGAGGGTATCTATGTCTTATGGAATTTCAAAGGCAAGCCGGAAACAGTTGCGGAACTGGATCGGGTTATAAAGATATCTGACAGCCTGTTACGTCACATAATCATTCGCAAAGATGAAAAATAGATAACGTGTATCTGGTTTTTTGATGGGGGGAGTCGGGATGAATTACAATCGGGTTATTCTAATCGGTCGTTTGACACGTGATCCGGAACTGAAATATACAACCAGTGGGACCGCAGTGGCTACGTTCACTCTGGCCATTAACCGCAGATACAACCGTGAAGAAGCGGATTTTATCGATATCGTTGCCTGGCGGCAGCAAGCTGAGTATTGCGCCAATTATGGCAGCAAAGGCCGCCTGATGATGGTGGAAGGCAGACTGCAGTTGCGTACTTATGAAACCCAGGAGGGGCAAAAAAGAAAAGTTGCCGAAGTAGTCTCCGATGAGCTCAAGTTCCTGGACAAACAAGGGACAAGCCAGGGCAGTCATCCCGCCTCAGCGGGGAGAAAAGACGCAGATGGCTGGGATGATCTGGGTCGCGAGGTTCGCTTGGAAGATATTGATATTATGGAAAAACCCGATGAAGATGACATCCCCTTTTAGCAGCTTAGCAGAAGGAGGTTTGCAGTTTGAAAAAGGATAAAAGGAAAAAAAGACGCCAGTGCAATTTCTGCGCTGATAAAATTGAAAGCATAGATTACAAGGATCTGGTAAAACTGCGTCGGTATGTTACTGAAAGAGGCAAAATCCTGCCGCGCAGAATCACCGGCAACTGTGCCGTACATCAGCGTCAGCTGACCGTGGCGATCAAAAGGGCCAGAACCATGGCTTTGATGCCCTATACGCAGGAGTAAAATATATAAAGCCCCCTTCATCAGCAGGGGGCTTGTTTTTTGTCCAAAAATCTGGGAATGGCAACGATTTTTACAAGCAGGAATTCAGTCTCTGCATGCAGAAATGATACCAAATGGAGGTGTCTTTTTTGCGCAGTAAAAGCGGAGAGGTGAATAGCGAATCCAATCTCAGGGTAATCGAATGGCTTAAGGCAGAACTGGCCGAATCCCTGGGCTTATTGTTTAAATCTATGCTCAGAGCAGGCAATGAAGCAACTGCCGATGCTTTGTCCAATATTATTATATTATGTTATGTGTTGGGCAGAAGAGCAGGGATCAATTATCAGTCCATTGATATGCATGTCATGCATAAGATAAACGGTACGGTCAGCGAAGCAATAGAGGTTGAACAAATGTATGGAGATTTAACTGAACTCAAAAAGTACTTTGATCGCAAGGAGAGTAAAACGAGGTGATACATTGCCGGCCGTTTTAAAACCATTTCTGATCACATTTGCTGCCTGTCTGGCAATTCACTTCTGGCCGCCGGGCCTATTCATGTGGGCAGTCATCTGGGGGATAGCGATCATATTGGCCGGACATTATATGGGTTTGGGCCAACTGCTGGCCTTGGCCGGCAGCGGTAGTGAGCGTAGTTTTTTATATGGGTATCAGCTATGCTTATCTGGGCAATGAAGCGATAATCAATATAAAATCCGAGATAAATGCAGCGATGGAGAGTAATTTGCAATGGGCTGATCAATCAGGGCTCATGGAATTTTATGAACAGCGGGGCATCAACCGCGAGGGAGTAAAAGAAGCCTATACCACTATGGCCCGTCTGCTGTTAATGTATACTCCGGCCTTGTTGTGCATTCAGGCTTTATTTGCCATATTTCTGATTATCTATTTCAGTTCACGCTTATTTGGCAAAAAACAATTGCCAGGTCTGGAACGCAAGCCGTTTAAGGAGGAAATCATGCCCTGGCAGTTGTCCTGGGCGGTAATTGCCGGTCTGGCCTGCTGGCTGTTGGGGCGCGACCAGATGAACTGGCTCTACTACAGTGGTGCCAATATTTTGGCGGTACTGGCTCCCATATCTGTCTATTACGGCTTCGCCGTACTCGTTTACTGGCTGCAGCGGCTGCCAGCGAAAAGTAAAATTTGGATTGTGGCCCTGGTCGTTATGCTGGGCCTGTTCTTTACCGTCCCAACCATTATTTTCATTGGCTTAACGGGACTGTTTGATTCATTATTTAACTATAGAAAAATACATCGAAAAAAGGAGGGGATCCAATGAAAGTAATCCTTACCCAGGATGTGAAAAAACAGGGCGTCAAAGGGCAAATCATTGAAGTATCAGACGGTTATGCCCGCAATTATTTAATCCCCAAGGGATTAGCTGAAGAAGCCAGCAAGACCAGAGTAAAAGAAATAGAAGAAAAAAAAGTGCGTGATGCCAAACTGAAGGACAAGGAAAAAGAACAGGCCGAACAGCTCAAAGCCAGACTCGATGGCCAGACAATCGAATTAAAGGCCAAAACCGGCAGCAACGAAAAACTTTTCGGCGCAGTCACCAGTCAGGAAATAGCCGATACGCTGGAAAAACGATTCGGAGTCAAAATAGACAAAAAGAAAATCGAACAGGGAGAAGTCATCAAACATCTGGGCGAATACAGCTTTAAAATAAAAATATACCCTGCTATTCAGGCTGAATTGAAACTAATTGTCACCGCCGAATAAATCCAGGAGGAAACCCAATTGAAGCAGCCAATGTTCAAGCAATTTAAGCGCAAACAATCGCAGCAAGAAAAGCCAACCTGTCTGCAACTAAAAACAGCAACCCTAATCAGCCAGACCGAAAAATTATTTGGCAGTCAGGAATTTATTATCCGCGCCAGCAAACTGGATGCCATCGAGCTGCTACATTCCGAGCATGCTGAGGAGCAGCTGCTGGCCTTACATAGAATATTACGTGAAGATCCAACCATCACTGCGTTGTCCGATGATAAAACCGAGGAACAAATGTTGCTGGAACTGGAAGAGATGATTGCCGAGCAGTTTGCCCGCCAGCTTGTCGCCCAGCAGTTGGAGCAGCGCGTACAGGAACTGATGGAACAAAATTATAGTGAATATGTGCAGGATATTCGCAAACGGGTTATTAAAGAAACCGGCAAAAGTTGTGAAAATGCCCGCACTCTAAAAAAATTGGGCCAGCTGGAAATCATGGAACATAATGGATTGAATCGCTCCGCTTTGGCGCTGCTCAGGCCAAGCTCAATAGAAGAACTGGTAGGACAGGAGCAGGCAGTTAAAGCACTGGTGTCCAAACTGAATTCACCCTGGCCGCAGCATATACTGCTTTATGGACCTCCCGGAGTGGGAAAAACCAGTTGTGCGCGCCTGGCGCTGGAAATGGCCAAGGCCAGCCAGGAAAGTGCTTTTAAAACCAATGCCCCCTTTATAGAAGTGGACGGCAGCACTTTGCGCTGGGACCCGCGGGAATCGACCAATCCCCTGTTAGGCTCCGTCCATGATCCCATTTATCAGGGTGCCCGGCGGGAACTGGCCGAAGACAGCATTCCCGAGCCCAAACTGGGGCTCGTTTCCGAAGCCCATGGCGGGATCCTTTTTATAGATGAAATCGGGGAGATGGATCCTTACCTGCAAAATAAACTGCTAAAAGTTATGGAAGACAAACGGGTTTATTTTGAATCATCCTATTATGATCCCCAGGATGAAAGGATTCCCCAGTATATAAAGAAAATGTTCGACGAAGGCGTACCGGCAGATTTCGTTCTCATCGGCGCCACCACCCGCAGCCGGGAAGAAATTATTCCCGCTTTTCGTTCCCGCTGCATGGAGATATTTTTTGAACCCCTCTCGACCGGGCAGATCAGCCAGATCGTACATAATTCTGCCGGCAAACTGGGGATAACCATAGCTGATGAAGTCAATCAAATTATTTGTGATTACAGCAATGACGGCCGCACCGCCAATAAAATTCTGGTCGATGCCTATGCTCTGGCCCGCCATGAAATGCACCCCGAACTGGGGCAGCCAATCGAAGTAAGGACGGAGCATGTATATGAGGCCATCCAGAACAGCCGGCTCACCCCCGCCATAAGCAGCAAAGCATATCCGGGGGCGGAAACAGGTAAAATCTTTGGCCTGGGCATCAACGGCTACCGGGGGGCCCTGATCGAGTTGGAAGCGATTGCTTTCCCGGTTGAAAAAGGCACCGGCAGTATACGTTTCAATGATACCGCCGGCAGCATGACCAAAGACTCCGTCGTAAATGCGGCCTCCGTTTTCCGTAAAATTCATCATGGCCAGCTCAAAGATTATGACGTTCATATTAACGTGGTCGGCGGCGGACAGGTGGATGGACCTTCGGCCGGAGCAGCCATATATCTGGCCATTAGCAGCGCGGTTCTGAACCGGCCCATTATGCAGAATGTAGCCATAAGTGGAGAAATATCCATCCAGGGCCGGGTAAAGCCGGTGGGGGGCATTTATCAAAAAATAATCAGTGCCCGCCAGGCCGGAATCAGCAAAGTACTGATACCAGCCGGGAATATTGCCGACATTCCGGCCGGGGTAAAAGATATCGAGATCATCCCCATCAATATGATCGAAGAAGCCTATGAGCATGTTTTTGTGGCCGAATCGATAGCCCGGATAAATTAATCAAACCGGAACCGGGACAAGCAAGAACCTCATGTTTTGACCCAGCCCATTCGGTTGACACAGATTGGGCCTTTTGCTAAGATTAATAGGTTGACGAAGGAAAAAGCAACCAGGCTGTGATCAGCCCAGATTTTAACCAATTAGATAAACCAGGGGGGTGGACCTATGTCAGCGGTAGTATTAGTAGGTTCCCAGTGGGGAGACGAAGGTAAAGGAAAGATAACGGATTTCCTTGCCGAAAAGGCTGATTGTGTAGTCCGGTACCAGGGCGGCAGTAATGCCGGACATACAGTCGAAGTAGCCAGTGAGAAATTCATGCTGCATCTGATACCGTCCGGGATTCTTTACCCCAAAACCATTTGCATTATAGGCAACGGGGTGGTGGTCGACATGGGCGAAGTGTTGACAGAACTGAAAGGACTGCAGGAACGCGGGATTGACACCAGCAACCTGAGGATTAGCAGCCGTGCCCAAGTGGTCATGCCTTATCATAAAGAAATCGATGCCATAGAAGATCAGTGCAAAAAAATTGGTACCACCAAACGCGGTATCGGGCCTGCTTATGAAGACAAAATCAGCCGGACGGGATTTCGGATCTGTGATTTGTTTGATCCCGGCTTCAAAGAAAGATTTGCCCAGGAAATGGAGCGCAAGAATCTCCTCCTGCAAAAAATATATGATGCCCCCGGCTTTGAAATCGAAGCCATCTATGCCGAATTGATGGATCAGGCCGCCCGACTCCAAAAGTATGTGGCGGATACATCCCTGTTGGTCAACCAGGCTATTAAGGAAGGCAAAAAAGTTCTGTTTGAAGGCGCCCAGGGGACATTGCTCGATATCGATCACGGAACTTATCCTTATGTAACTTCGTCCTACCCGACCTCCGGAGGTGCCTGTATCGGTGCCGGTGTCGGGCCTACCAATATCAGCCGGGTTATAGGGGTAGTGAAAGCATATACCACCAGAGTCGGGGAGGGACCATTCCCCACCGAACTGAATGACGCAAACGGAGAATTGCTGCGCTCAAGAGGAGCGGAGTTCGGCACTACTACCGGAAGAGCCAGAAGATGCGGTTGGCTGGATGCAGTCATTTTGCGCTATGCAGCCAGGATCAACGGGCTGACCGATCTGGCCATCACCAAATTGGACGTGCTGGACACTTTTGCTACCATAAAAATATGTGTAGCCTATCGTTACAAGGGCGAAATCCTTTATGAGTTTCCGGACAACCTCGGCATTCTGCAAGAATGCGTTCCTGAATATATAGAAATGCCCGGTTGGCAGCAGGACATCAGCCAAATCGAACACTATGAGGACTTGCCCGCAGCCGCCCGGAACTATATCGCCAAAGTCGAGGAACTGTGCGGGGTTAAACAGGCCATCGTGGCCGTAGGCCCAAAGAGAACCCAGACCATCGTAAGCGATCAGTTATTTTAAGATTTGAATCCTGCCCGGCAGGGTGCTAAAATAAAAACAAATCAATAAACGGGCGCGTAACTCAGCGGGAGAGTGCCACCTTCACACGGTGGAAGTCGTGGGTTCGAAACCCTCCGCGCCCACCAGATGAATACAGTAATAGCGGGACTTTTAGAGCCCCCGCTATTTTTTTATGAGACTACTACGGATATAGGTTCTTTCATCCTACTTGGAATTCAATACCACACAGTTTTTTGCATTGGCAGCGAATTCATACAATTGGTCCTGTAACGCAAGCAATAAAAGTCGATATTTATATTAAATATATTTATCAGGGGAGTATATACGATTTCAGTTGTGATTAATCACCGCCAGGAAGAATAATTGTTTAAGAGGGGGATCTGAATGCAAGTAAAATTAAAAAGTGATTTTCACGACTATTACGACCATTGGTTCGATTTTGATGGGATCCCTTTTGAACGATACTTAAGACAGGGTAGGGGGAGAAGGGCTGCGCTTGAATTTCTCTCAGCAATCGGAGTGAAGACGCCACCCTACGGAACGCCCCGGGAAGTAATGAACCAAACATACCCACGACTTCTGGAAAGAGAACAGGAACTCCAAAAAGACAGTAAATATCTGTTGAGCGTAGTGATATACCTCGATGAAAATGCCCATCGAGGCGAGGGTAAAGTTCTCATGCCTTTATACCAGGCATCGGATAAATACCCTAATTACTTATGTTCGTTGTTTATACCGCCTTTGCCGGGTAAATCTGTTTCGATGCGGTATTTACAGATTGGCAAGAAAGGCTTTTGGCTGCGCTACACCAGCCGGGATGATTGGCGTTCCAATTGCGGCAATGTAGAGATTGAAATTATAAAGCAGGAAGAAGACGCCTATCATCCGCAGATACATTATCCACTGTTCGCAATAGATTACATAGCAAACACAGAAGAATTGCTGGCCGTAGATCTGAATGTATCGCCTGGGGTAAAAGGTACCGGCATCGAGGAAATACTGTCCGGAAAAGAAGTGGTAGATTTAATCAGAGAGGCAATCGGCGATTTCAAAAAATAATGCATTAAGTGAGGAAGGTTTCCAAAGACTTGTCGCATTTGAGAAATACATAGGGAGCCCGAAAACACGGGATTTGCAATAAAATGTTCATAACCCCAAAGGCGTTATTAAGAACTTCAGTTTAGACGAAAAACTGGGGTTTTTATATATATATGCCAACTTTCCGCTTGCCCGCATCTGGAAGATCTGGTCGAGATGTATTACAACAATTTGTAGTAAAGCCTGAAAAACATTTTTCGAAAGCACCGGTGTGGGTATGTATATCGCGATATATTTGACTTGTAACCATCGGCCGGCTATAATAATATTAGATATTAAAATAGTCGGGAGGCCGCTATGTACATCAAACGCCAAATGGAAGAAAGCATCAATAAAGCCGCCAAAATGTTCGGGGCTATTATCCTGACCGGTCCCCGGCAAGCTGGAAAGACAACGCTTATGAAGGCCGTCACCAAAGGGATATCTTATATAACCCTGGACGATCCAATCATGTTGCAATCTGCCGTTGAAGAAGCGGGAACATTTTTTAAAAATACAGTGCCGCCTGTTTTTATCGATGAGATACAGTATGCCCCCAACCTTTTCCCTTACATTAAGATGTATCTTGATGCAGAAAAAAAGAAAGGACAATTTTTCTTATCCGGATCTCAGCAGTTCAAGATGATGAAAAATGTAAGCGAGTCCCTGGCAGGCAGGATTGGCATTCTTAATTTACTAGGGCTTTCGCTGCGGGAGATAAAGGGTGTTTCATACAACCAACCATTCATCCCTACGTCGGAGTATTTTACTGCAAGAGGACTGGATATAAAGAAAGCAGATTACAAAGAAATCTGGAGCACCATCCACCGGGGATGTATGCCGGAGCTGCAGGCCAACCCGGATTTTGACTGGCAGATATTCTACGGATCATATACCAAAACCTATATTGAGCGTGATGTGAGGGAAATAACGCAGGTTAGTGATGAACTGAAGTTTATCAAATTTATGACCGTTATGGCTGCTTCTACCGGACAAATGATAAATCTGGCTTCAGTAGCACGGGATGTACGTATAAGCCAGCCCACTGCAGACAGGTGGCTATCAATCCTGCAATCAGCCAATATAATCCCAGCAAGCATGACATAGCATCATTTTCGGTGCTTGATAAAATCCCCGGCATGATCCGGGGGACGGGAGCTGTGGTTTGTATGTATGATAAGCTGATTGCACTCGACGCAAACAACATGATCGTGCCGGTAAATTATCTGTAGCCAAATTTGAAAAACATTTTTCGAAAACCCAACAGTAACACCCCAGCTAGACACAAAGTGATACACACCGAATAAAATCAGAAAGCCGGTCTTTTATAGTCCGGCTTTTTAGAAGGTAAAATAAAGAAACATCTTCCGTCTATCGGGAGGAGGATTTTAAGGAGGGGAATGAGTGTGATTGCAAGTCATAATAGTGGTATGATAAACTTAAATCAGGAGGTGTTTATCATGTCAGAAAAAATAACAATTAGCTTGCAGCCGAACATTCTGGCGGCACTTGATAATTTAGTTAAAGAATGGAACGAAACGCGAAGTGGCGCAGTAGCTAAACTTATTGACATGGCTAATAAAGCCAAATTAGAAGAAGAATTGGCCCAAGGATACGTAGAATGGTCGGATATTA
>Ga0209510_1005314_pt1 | contig 10823 bp, 1 predicted proteins | sample BiotimSIPDNA_FD_185749 | JGI IMG/M metagenome (GOLD analysis project Ga0209510, IMG submission 185749) | Anaerobic biogas reactor microbial communites from Washington, USA - Biogas_R1 time_0 SIP DNA (SPAdes) (version 2) | ecosystem: Engineered > Bioreactor > Anaerobic > Unclassified | place...
GCAGCCTCTCTTTAGAAGAGTCGAGATTCTGGCGGCAGCGGATGTCGAGTCGACCCAGGCCGCCGCCAGCAGCGATGACGAGGGGCAGAGGGGTGACCACTTCGCAGCCCTCGGGAAGCTCCAGCGCTGTGATGCGCAGTTTACGGCCTTTGTCAAAATAGCGTATATGCAGGCGGGCGGTAGCGTCATCGCTCAGGGATAGGTGCGGAGATATAAGTTCCCAGCCGGTGCGGGTGTCCGGCACTGTCGCTTCAATGACCAGGTGACTGGGGGTCGCAGATGCGTTGCTGGGGACAAAAATGGAGAAGCGCTGCGAACCATACCGACCGGTGACATCGACTGTTGCCGACAATTCAGTGCTCTCCCCTGGCGCAAGCTCGTATTTTTTCAACTGCACCTTAGTGCAGCCGCAGCCGGCGCGGGGCGTGTTAAGATGCAAAGGAGCGTCGCCGTCGTTCTTCAAGGTAAAACGGGCAGGAAAGATACGCTGGCCGGTCGAAGTATCAAGCTCACCCAAGGACAGCACCTCCGGCTCAACCAGCAGGCGCGGCTCAGATAACGCCGGTGCTACGCCGACGAAAAGCGCGATGAGCACGCACAAGGCTGCCAGCGGCAGCCAGCTGGCGCGACCAGCCGCAGACATTGTGGACAGAGTGGACATGGTGGACAAAGTGAACATGGTGGACAGAGTGGACGGCGCCTGCCGCATCGTACGCAGTGCAGCCTTCTGGCTGCCGGTTTAGTGGTTAAAAAAATCTTCCGTGTATTCCGTGTATTCCGTGGTTAAAAAATCCTTTCGTGTTTTCCGTGGTTTAATTAGGGCTTGTCTTCTCCTTCCAGGCGTCTCAGCACGCCGAAAATCGACTCGTCGAACTTCCAGTGCAGAGCTACGAAGAATCCTTTTTCCCAGTGTGCGCCGCGGGAGAAGTCACGGTCTTCAAAGCCTTCGAAGTTATAGCCAAACGCCAGCTGGAGGTCTTTGCGCACGTTGAAGCCGATGCTGCCGCCATAGCTGAGGCTATGCGTTGAGACGTCGTACTGCGAAAGCACTCGCGCGCCCACGGAAACAAAGAGGCGCTCAGTGATATCCACCCTGGCGGCGAGCGCCTTGACATCGCTGAACAGCGCTGAGTCTAAATACTCGGCATCCGTGTTTTTGCAGGCGTATTTGGCTTCCAGGGTCAACCACTTGCAGGGCTGCCAGTTGCCTTCAATTGAGAAGATCAGGCGGTTGAGGCGGCCGTAATCAGCCACATCAGTGTCTTTTTCGTGCTTCAATTCGATGTCGCCGATGACATTGAGCGTGTCCCAGTTAACTGGGCGGTAGGCGCAGCCTAACAGCAGGTCCAGGCTGAGCTGGTCGCTCTCTTCGTCCTTCGCATTGATGAAATTGACGATATTGCGGCCAAAGAGCGTATAGTCGATGCCGAGCTTGAGGGTTCCGCCGATTTCCGTCAAGTAGGATGTCTCGGTATCCTCGTCTCGCATTTCATAACGGGCGACTGCTGTTCCTGCGCCTGACAGTGGGCGGTACTCGGTGCTCAAAGTGAAGGCCCAGAAGTCTTCATCGCTGGCCTTCTTGCTTTTGCGGACGGAATGGCTCAGTTCGGCGGTGCCGCCCAGCTTCCATTCGCTGCTCACCTGGTGGCTGATGTCAAGCCCAGAGCCCGAGCTCACCCGCTTGCCGCTGGCGCTGTTTTCCAGCTTGAGGCGGTTGAAGGCGCTGGTGGACTCATCGATTTTCGCTTCGATGCCAAGGCTGGCGTTGTACTCATAGCCGCTGTTGGGGACATCTCTCCGCTCGCCGCTGAGAACAAGGTCGGCATAGCGATTGAGCGTGTAGCGCAATTCCGCAGTGCTGCGCGTTGACTGGTCAGTGCCGGAATCGCCAAAGGCTTGCTGGTGGAACAGGTCCAGGCGCAGGGACTGGCTCAAGTTGAAGCCAGCGCCAACCCGGACAAATGGACTGCGGAGGCGCTCGCCCTTGCGGGCAGTGCGCGAAATGTCTTCCTCCTCAGTGTAGCCTAAGCCCAAGGTCAATTCACGCGTGTCCTTCTTATAGATGAAATCGTGAATAGCCACATGGCGGCGGCGGTCAGCCTCGCGGTCAGTCTCAGTGTAAAACTCTTCCTTGGTTGACCAGTGTTCGTTGAGGTCGAATTCGCCCTCAAAGCCCAGGGTCATCCGGCCGGCGCGGTCGCCAGCCATGTTCTGGTTGTCAAAATCATTGCCGATATTCCGGTAGTAGAGACGATAGCGAGCCGCGTCGTATTCGCCCTCCAGCTCCACCCGCATGGCGCTGCCGTCGCTGCCGTCAAACGAGCTGCTCTGGGCGTATTCGCCGCTGAGGGTCAGGCCAGGGATGAGTTGAACGGATGCGTCAACGCCGTCAATGACATGATCTTTAGGCGCGGACTCATCCCGGATGTGGGTGACGCCGATAGCCATGGTGCGGGCAGCGTTGTGCAGCTCGGCCCGGCCGCCGTAGCTGTTGTAGTCTTTCGACTTGCGGCCGTCAACCTCGTAGTCGACCACGATGTAGACCGGGTTGTTGTCCTTGTCCTTGGAAGGAATCGGCCGTTTGAAGAGGATGCGGCCAGTGTCATAATCAATGCTGTAATCCGTGAAGCGCGTCTTGCTTTCGCTCTTGATAACCTGGTCAGGGTGCCAGCGATCACGGGTTTCAATGACGACACGCTCGCTGTTGTAGATAATATTTTTATCCGGCAGGGTATAATAGCCGCTGACGCCGCGGCCGCGGATTTCCAGGCCCTTGATTTGGATTTGGTCGTTGTGCGAGAAGAACGCATCAACGTCAACGTAGGTGCTTTCTATGTGCGCCTTTGCTCCGGTCATGGAGCGCTGGTAGGCGGCCAGCTCGGCCTTGTCCATGTCAGTTTCAAAGTCTCCATACATGACATACGACTGGTCTTTTTCGACCTTGACGTAAAGCTTGTCGCGCGATTCGGCTTCATACTGCTGTTCTGATTCATCTCCATAGACCGGGTAGTATTTCTCTAAGTCCTGCTCGCTGAAGATTTGGCCATCGTCCCGCGGTTTTCTTGAGTCGTATGACGTAGTCAGCACCATATCGTATGGCAGTGAGCCTTTGGCAAACCAGGCCACGCGGTTCTCGGTCTCGATCTTGCGTTCCAATTCAATGCCGCCTTCCCGCTTGCTCTCGCGGGTATGGGCGTCAGTGACCGTGCCGGACACGATACCCGACACAATCCACGGGCGCTGGTGCGGTTTGAAAACCACCTTGACGGTTTGATCAAGATCACCGGCGATGACCCGGATGGAGCGCGTTTCCGGCGTTGACGCAGCGCTAAGGCGAATCAGAGCCATGCCATCCCGCACTTGCGCCTGGTGTCCGGGCTCGGTCACCCGCAAGTCAGGCGAAAGGATGTCGCCTTTGTCAACGGAGACCGTAACCACTGAGCCGTGCCCAGTCAGCACGCCCTTATCGTCAAACAAGGCGATTCGCAATTGCGGCTCAGTCAATGAATCAGCCATCAATGACTTCGGCGTCACCTCGAGTTCAATTTTGACCGGCGCCGCCGAGCGCAGCACCTTGACTTCAGTGACGCGCGGCGCGTTTTCGCCGGGATTGAGGACTTCCAGGCGCAGAGTGTTCACGCCAGGAATAAGATTGACGCCATAGTAAAGGAGACTCATGCGCCGGGTGGTGATATCGACGGAGCGCTGGCCAACGCGATCCTGCGGAACCGCTTCGCCATTGATATACAAGGTGGGTTGGCCAGCCAGGAAAAAAGCCGTCTTGACTGTGATCTGGCCGCTGGAAGTGAAGGTGTCATCAGGCTCAGGACTGAGGATGAGCGGATCAAATTCATGCAGGCTGGGCGCGGGCGCGGCCTTCTTAGTCAGCGGCATGGGATCCAAGTCCGGCGCACGGTCCGGCGCGCCGACGGTGATGACCACCCCATTGTCCGTCAACGCATGACTCACGCTCGGATAGCCGCTGGTGCGCTTGCGCAGGCGCACTTGCACCTTGGCGCGGCCTTCCGCGTCGTCCAGGTAACAGCGCAACGAAGCAATATTGGGGTCATCCAGCGCCACGCGATCCGGCTGCTCGCTGGAACGCACGCCAGGAAGCATGATATGAACAATGCCAGACGCTTCATCAACCGAGACTTCAGTCCCGGCAGCTAAAGCTGCCGCACTAGACGGAGCCTCACCCGCGCCAACGGCAGGGGCAGCGCACTCGATCTTAACCAGGCTGGCAGCGCCTTCCATGCTGACGCGAATCGGATTGAGGATCTCAGCCACAGCAGCGCCAGCGGCCGGAGCCGCAGCAGCGCCAGCGGCCGGAGCCACAGCAGCACCAGCGGGAGCCACAGCAGCACCAGCGGGAGCCACAGCAGCGCCAGCAGGAGCCGCAGCAGCGCCAGCGGCCGGAGCCGCAGCAGCGCCAGCAGGAGCCGCAGCAGCACCAGCGGGAGCCACAGCAGCGCCAGCGGCCGGAGCCGCAGCAGCGCCAGCAGGAGCCGCAGCAGCGCCAGCGGCGCCTTCTTTTTTGACTGGCAGCACTCGGAAATTCGCCTTATGCGGCGTTCCGTAGCGCAGTTCGACCATTCGCGAGAGAGGGTTCAAGGCGTTTTGCGAGTCAACGACAGCTGGCCTCATTCCCGGCGGCAGGGTAGTTTCATCCAAGCGCAGAACTCGCATTCCTGGCTTGATGCCTGAGAAGTGGTATTTACCTTCGCGGTCCGTCAGGACATAGGTTCCGTCTTCCAGGATGAGTCGCACGCCCTGGATGCCCGGCTCAGCATAATTTTGCAGCTTGTCGTCATTCTGATCCACAAAAACGCGGCCGAAAATAATCGAGTCGTTGTGGAAGATGCCGACTTCGACCTCCACATCAGCGCTAGTATCCGCCTTCAGGTACGATCCCATGGGCATGATTGCCGAAACGCTGGCGCGGTTGGTGCGGCGACCTGGGCGAGCGCCAGTGGTGACTACGCAGGCATAGACGATGGTCACGCTGGAATTGGGCGCCAGGGTGCCAAGATTCCATTGCAAGGACAAGCCATTCGACGAAATCTCGGGTTCGATCTTCTCGCCGTCAACAGTTGCCGACCCGGCGAGATAGCGGAAGCCTTTCGGCAGCAAGTCAATCACCTCGGCGGCGCGCAAAGGCTCGCTCATCTTGTTGTGCACCTTGACCTCATAGCGCAGAGGATCGCCCATGTCAACTTTGTCAGTGCTGACCTTCTTGTCGATGGTGAGGACATTATGCCCGCCAACAGCTGCCACTACCTGGTTGGACAGACGCACCGTCTGGGTCTGATCGCTGATGATGCTGAAGATGTTAGGTATTTCTGTGCCATCCTTCGCACTGGACGCGACGTCAGCGCTGAAACCGATGCGGCCGACAAAGCGGGGCGGTATTTCAAAAATATGCCAGACTACTTCGTGGACCGAAGCATCGTAATGGCCGGTAACGGTGATGGTCTTGCCACTGCCCCGACTGTCATAGACAACGCCGTTGGTGATGTTCTGCACATTGGTCAGGTGCTCGCTGAGTTCGTCACGAATAACCGTGTTGAAGACTGGGCCAGGGCCGTTGTTGCCAAAGATGTTCACGTAGGGAATGGTGGTGCCGATGGTGATGACCCCCGGTGCTTCCTGGGCTTTGATGAAGGGATCCCAGAAGTTGCCCGACGCCATGATGCGCAAGATAGTGTTGGAGGTGAGATTGCTCTTGCTGGGATCAAGCGTCGACTGGGCGCGCAAGGTGACGCGATAGCCCTGGCCATTATTGTCGCCGTAGGGTTGATTGGCCTCAAGGGCGTCTTTAGGAATAATCATTCGCACCGCAATAGTCCGGCTGGCGCCTGGTGCTAAGGGGCCTGTGTCAGGAATGCCGTCGCCATTGCTGTCAAAGAGGGTGGAGACGCTGGTTGGCGCATACAGCGGCGCACCGGTGAACGGGTCCAGGAAAGGCGTGACGCCATCAGCCTCCAGGCGCGGCTTAAGGCCGCCAATGGCCAGGACGCTCACCAGGGGAAGCCAGGAAGCTGGCAAGTTGCTTAAAGCGTCAATGCTGACGTTGATGGTGTCAGTCGCATTGGCGTCATTGCGAATCGTGTTCAGGAAATAGACCGTGTTGCCTACGACCTGGACGCCATGCGGATTGGGCGCAACGGCCGGCACTCCGGGATCAAGGGTCACATCGCCGTTGTTGTTGAGTTCGCCGAAGACATCGCCCAGGGCCGCAGGCTCGTTGTACGGGCCAATCAGCACCTGGTTGACCTTGGCCTGCACGGTGACGCGCACCGTGTTAGTCGCTAAGTCCTCCCGAGGATCGCCTTGACGGCTGCGGTACTGCACGCGGCTGGTGTTCGGCAGCAAGCCAGCCGGATGATTCTCAGCTATCGCCAGGCGGAACTTGACCCGGGCCTGCTGGCTCGGGACAAAGAGTTCAGGGTTCTGATCAAACAAAATGCCGATTTCAGCCACCCGCGCCGCCAGCTCGGCTTCATTGGCGCTGGTGAGTTCGCGCCAGTTGTTCTCGCCGATGAGACGAACCAGCCGCCGTCCAGTCGGACTGGCGGTCAGCGTGCCGGGGACGTATTGCACCAGGCCCTCGGCTGCGCCAGCCAGCTGGTCGCGCACTAAGACGCCCTTGCGACTGACGCCATCAACCAGCACGGTTTCCGGCTGGGCAACGACGCTGCCGACGTTGATCACGTCCAAAGCAAAATCAATCTGACCGCCCGGCGCAACCGATATTACAGCCGGCGATTTGGTGATCTTGAGCACAGCATCATAGACCAGCAGAATGCGATTGACGTTGTCCTTGTCCACGACGCTGGAGTGGCCCGCTGAGCGTCCCTGGAGGTCGTGATACACTTCCGCAGTCGAACGGGTGCCAGACAATGCATTCGCCGGAACGTCAATGCGAACTAAGAGATTGACAAAATCGCCCGAACCCAACGAATCGATCCGCTTAACTGCATTTTCACCGGCGTCGACGCGACCGTTGCCATTGGCGTCAAGATAAATGGCTCGATAAGAAGGCAGAAAAGAGCCTTGCAGGAAAACTACGCTAAGGTCATAGCTGTCAACAATATTGCCGGTGTTAGTCAGCACGTAGGGGAAGTAAATAGTCCTCCCAGGGTCGCCGTAAGCGGTCTGACCAGGCTCGGCGACTGTGCCATCCGGGACAATCCGAAGGCCATAAATCGGCGCTACCAGATTTCTGACAGCGTTGGAGGCAATGTCATAATCACGGCCAGACCAATGATACGCAGCAGTAGACTGGTTCTGGATTACAGTTCTGGCCGGAGTCAAAGCAAAAACGTTGCTGGCGAAAAGCAAAATAAAAGACAACACCAGGCAAGCAAGCGCATGGCCAGTCATAGCCGACAACGACGTTGCCGACAAGAGCATAGGCCCCCTTGCCTGGTGTTGTGTTTTATTGGTAAATGCTATAATCACCAAAACCCCTTGGGGTGGAATATCGTCTGTAAACTATTTTTTAACCACGGATAAACACAGATGAACACGGATTGTCATGGTGTTTTTTAACCACGGAATACGCAGAATGCACGGAAATTTTGTCTTAGGCCACGCAGCGGAGGAAACGCTAAAAGTGTGAAACATACAGCAAGCTGAAGCTTGAACTACATGCTCCTACATGCAAATACATACAGCAGCGTTTGTCATGTCCACTCGCCCCTAACGAATTATGAATTATGAATTATGAATTATGAATTATGAAATGCGCCTCAGCATTCAGCATTCAGCATTCAGCATTCAGCATTCAACCGGAGTGGCGCCCGCAGCGGTGCTGCTGCGGGCGCCACGACCGGTCAGGTCGAAGCAGTGAGGTTACTTCACAATGACCTGGAATTCGAACCAGCCGTCTTCACCGGCTCCGACGGAGCCGCCGGGTGCAGTCGTACTGCTGGTGTTGCCAATATCAAACCTGATGTTGGTGATGCCGGAGGCGGTGTGATCCGTCGTGCTATAACCAGACAGGGTGGTTTCATCGGCAGGCCACACAGTCCAGGTGATGCCGTTGTTGGTGCTGTACTGGAAGTAGGTGTCGTGGGTGCCGGTTTCAACCTCAGTACCATCCGGGAGCTTGGCCTTGATGGTGCCATCAGTCACCACCAGCTTGGTGTTGGCCGGGATGGCGTCCGCGATGACGGCTTGCGTCAGCGTGGCCGGGCTGAGGTTCTTGTAGTTGGTGGTGTACTTGATCGTGCCAGCAGGAGCAACCGCCGTGGGTGGGGCATTGATTTTCTGCAGCTGCAAGGCGCCGTCGATGACGGTGATGATGTCCAGCGCAGTATCAGAGACGGGGTTGGTGACGTTCAGCGTGCCTGTCACCGTAATCGGCACAACGCTGCCAGCCGGGGCGTTCGCCGGCACAAAGACCTTCAGGCAGACCGGAGTGCTGTTCTCAACGCCAGGCGCCGCCGCCGGAATCGATGCGGTGGTATGCGTACTCGGGTTGCCCGCGCCAATGACAGAGCCGTCCGCGCAGCTCACCCACACAGCGCTGTAGCCGTTGGGCAGCGAGCTGTGTACGAGCGTCACGGTGCCGGCCTGGTTGCCAGTGTTGACCACCATGTGCGAGAAGATGTAGGAGCCGCCCGCAACCACGGTCGCGGTATTGTCCGGCAGCACCTGGATGCCAGGAGCGTTTTTCACCTTGACCAGCAGGTGCATGGTGTCAAACTCATCCGGGTTGTTAGTCGAGGTGGCTTTCACCTTGATGATATAGTCGCCGGCAGGCGTGCCTTCCGGAACCTGCACGCGGACGTTCATGTGGAAGATTCGATCTGTTTCTGTTGCGTAAATACTGCTAACATCGCGGATAGGCGGGAGCCAGCCGGTGTCGCTGATCGGAACGAGCTCGCTAGCCTCAATGGTGCCATTGCCATCGTCCTTCAGCAGCTCGACGATGAAAGGAGTGGCGTCGGCAGTGCCGACAATCAGCTTCTCCACGCTCAGTTTATAGGTGTCAGCAACGCTGGTGGTAGTGTCCCGATCGGTGACCGAATTGGTGCCGGGCCGCATATTGGCGATATGGACGGGGAAGACCACGACAGCGCCGGGTTCCACGCCGGCCGGGTCATCTTTAACAGTAGTTTCATCGTCGTCGTCAACCGCACTGGCGTTAGTAGCGTTAGTAGCGTTGTCGTGGTTGCCCAATTGGCCGAGGGGTGGCGAGCCGGTGCCTGGCATGCCGGTAGCGATATCAACGCTGGCCTTACGGACTTGATTGATACGCAGAATAGTCGTGTCAATTCTCGCCGGAGTGACGGCGTTGACCGATTTAGCGGTGATCGTGAAATCTTGGCCTGCGCTCACTACATTCCCCGCGATGAAGACTTTGACGACGATGTTGGCAGTGCCGGCCGGGTCAATCGCGCCAGTATCTGGAATGCCGTCGCCATTGGTGTCAGCCAGCGGGGTGATACCATCAGACTTGTAGAGGACAAGGGTGTAGCCAGCCGGGGGAGCGGCATACGTGATGTTGTAGATATCTGCCAGGGTGGCAGGGCCGCCGTCGCCGTTAGGGGCGCTAAGCGGTTCATTCGGGTTCAGGATAGTCAGCGGGAAGGCGATGACTTCGCCGGCGTCGCGGATGCCGGCCTCGGTGATGTCAGGCGAAGTCGCTGCAACGCTCAGGCCTTTGGCGTCAATGGCGGGATGATCGGTGCTGGTCAAATTGTATCCAGTACCAGTATCAGCCTTCGGGTGCCCAAACGGACCAATGGCGACGCCAGGCGTGGTAGTCAGCGGATCAGCGCCGATGGTCACCAACGATATGTTGGATGTGACGTCGACAGTGCTGCTGACATCCTTGCCATAAGTGGCTTCAGCGTAGTTTTCGATCAGCTTAGGCTCGGTCGTGCTGTAGGGGGTTTGCACGTTGACCGTGAAGCTGAACTTATAGCCCTGGCCAGGAGTCAACACGACACCTGGAGCGTTATCGACGGGTCCGCCTCCTATTACGCTGTCTACGTCAGGAATAAAGAGGGCGATCTTCGGGTCGCCAGTGCCCCAGTTGGCGTTTGCCTTGTTATCATACCACGCGTTGTCAGCTTGATTCCAGAAGACGATGCGAGCCTTGGTCGGGCCAAAACCCGCCAACTCAGTAACGCCATTATAGCTGCCGGCGACACCGTCGGCAACATTCAATTTCATCTTATCAAGCGTGTCAATGATCAAGATACCGTCGCGTTTTTCCGCAGTGTTATCATTGTCCAGATCGACGTCGTAGCCCGCCACGGAGTAGACGGCGGCGCTGCCGGTGTTGGAGCCTTCAATCGTGTAGGTCAAGGTCTGCCCCGGGACTGCCGAGCTGACGTTGGCGGCCTTGGTGGCGGTCAGGATACCAGTGCTCTTCGAGAACAGGGTCTGATTCCAGTTGGAGATAGCATCGACGGTATACGGCATCACGGTGTCACCATTAGACTGACCTTGGATATCGGTATTGATCTTTTGGCCGGTGTCTGCACTGGTCGGCGTCTTCACGGCGACGATCAAGGGGATGATGGCGTCTTGGGCAACCAGCGGCGTCTGCGCCTTGTTGCCCGTGTTGTCTGCCAGCAGGATATCACCAGCGTCAACCTGGCCATTGCCATTGGCGTCATAGTAGACTTCCACGCCATTGGGGGTGATGACGTCACCGCTTGCCGCTTGGTATTCAGTGGTCAGTACACACCCCGGCGCTCCGCTGGGACAATTTGCAGGAAACCCGCGTCTAGCAGCACACCTGCCCAACCAGAGTTTTTCGGGCGGCAAGACAACTGGCGCTGTCCGAGGAGGCCGTTTTGACG
>Ga0209510_1005316_pt1 | contig 10821 bp, 9 predicted proteins | sample BiotimSIPDNA_FD_185749 | JGI IMG/M metagenome (GOLD analysis project Ga0209510, IMG submission 185749) | Anaerobic biogas reactor microbial communites from Washington, USA - Biogas_R1 time_0 SIP DNA (SPAdes) (version 2) | ecosystem: Engineered > Bioreactor > Anaerobic > Unclassified | place...
CGCACTGCGGGGAACCGGAAACCTGTTCCGGCGACATGTACGCGGCGGTCCCGGCGATCTCACGAGTCTGGTTTTCGGAGCCCGCGACAAACCGTCGGGCCAAGCCGAAGTCGGCCAATTTGGCGAGGTCGATGCGGCCGTCTAACATCACGTTCGACGGCTTCACGTCCCGGTGGACAATGCCCCGGTCATGCGCGTAGCCCAGCGCGGAGAGGATTTCGATTCCCAGCCGGGCGGCGCGATCGGCCGCCAGGCGGCCTTCGGCGTCGATCAGCGAGGCCAGCGAGCGGCCGCGGATGTGCTCCATGACCAGAAACGGTGGTTCGTGGTCGAAGCAGATGTCGTGCACGATGACCACGTGCGGGTGCTGGAGTTCGGCGGCCGCGCGGGCTTCCTCCAGCAGGAGTTCCCGGCTGTGCGGATCGGCTGCCAGATCGGGCTTGATGACCTTCAATGCCACGCTGCGGCGGAGCACCGGGTCGTACCCCTCCAGCACGAATCCCATCCCGCCCCGGCCCAGCAAGGACGCTACATCAAACTTGCCCAGGCGGGCCAGGAACGGCGGCTCGCGCGGCGGGGCTAGCCGCAAACCCGCCTCCAACTCGACGGCGTCGCCGTGAGAAGTCCACTGCGGAAGACAGGGCGTACACCGCGAGCGCAGCGTGTCCACGTCGATGACCGGACTGTGGTTCCAAGCCGTGCGCAGACTGTCGATCTGCGGCGGCAGGGGCTCCAGCGAGTCCAGCCGCTGACGGCACTGCTCGCAGCGACTCAGGTGCCGCATCACCGCCGCGGCCAGCTCGTTGTCTCCCTCGCGGCGCTCGCAGACCCAGCGCAACGTGGCCAGCGACGGACAGCCCTCAGCAAGTTCGATTTGCGGATCACTCATCGCCTTGCTCCAGAATGCGCCGCAGCACCCGCTTGACCCGCGAGCGGCAGACGTACAGGTAGCCGATCTCGATGTGCAGTTGTTCGGCCGCCACCTTTGACGCGATGTCTTCCAGCACCGTCAGCCGGAACACGTCCCATTCCAGCGGCGGAACTTCGGCGCGGACCCGATCGAGCACGGCCTCCAGTCGCTCGGTCCGATCGTCCCCGTCGCGGCCGGGGATGCCCTCCACGATCGCCTGGTGCGTCGTGCCGCCCGCGCCGGCGGGTTCCCGGCCCTGGCGATCGAGATAACGCCAGGCCTTGCGCAGGGCGACCGTGGCCAGCCAGCCGCGGAACCGCTTCTCCGGATCGTACCGGAAATCGCCGATGTGGTCGACGAGCGTCACAAAGGTTTCTTGGACGACATCCAGCGCGTCGTCGTGCGTGAGCCCCCGGCGGCGCAGGAACCGCGTCAGGAACGAGCCATAGATGGCGATGAACCGCTCCCAGTCCTGCTGGTTCTTCAGGTCCCGGATGCGGTCCAGCAGCGTCGCGCTTGTGACGGGACCTGCAGAAGCCTGGCCAATCATGCCTTGCCTCCAGTCCGGTGTGGACGTGCCTAAGCCCCATGTTGCATACCGAATTCGATATTATCTTACCCCCGCACTCGGCTGGCTAGAAGAGGCTGCGGCAAATGCTGAAGGCCTGCTTTTCGCGCGCGAACGCTGCCTTCCAAAGAAATTGGAGAATTCCTGCTCCTTCTTGTTAGGTCGAACCGTCCGCCGGCTAGTTCTCGGTGAAGGCAAGCGACAACCCCAAATCAAGTGCAAGAAGGAGAAGAAGATGAGCCGATCCGTTCTCGCCGTCGCTGTGTATTTCAGTCTGACCGCCGCGTTCGCCCAGGCCCAAGCACCTTACCGCGGCCAACCGCATCCCGCGTGCGGGCCGCACACGATCGTCTCCCAGCATCATGCCTCGACGGCCGAGGAAGGCATCCTCCGAGGATGGGCCGACGTAGCCCGAGCAAGGGCACTGTACAACTTGATGACCGAGCAAGCCCGAGTCTGTCAGGCCGAAGCCTACCGGCTGCAAGTGGCCAACGAAGTCGCCCGGACGGAAGCGTACTTCAAGATGCGGGACCTCAACCGACAGACGCGGTTTGGCAGTCATGCACCCAGTGTGCCGAGAATGCCGGTCGTGGGCCAAACGCAGCCCCGCCCCGCCGCTCCTCGCCCCGCTGCGTCTCGCCGCTCGCCGCTGGAGACGGCGGGCGTGACCAAGGGGGTGGTCTGCTGGCCGAAAGCCTTGCAGGACGAGCCGTTCGCCAGCTACCGGCACGTTGTGGAACGGCTGGTGGCCAAGAACTACCAGCGCGGAGGCCTGTCGGACCAAGAACGCTCGACGCTGACCCAGGCTAGCCGGGCGATGGCCGGCGAATTGAAGAACCGCATCCGCAGTTGCTCGCCCCAAGAGTACGTGGACGCCAAACAACTGCTGATCGCGCTGGCCAGCTGAGCGGATCAGGCAGAAACGCGGCTGCCAAAGCTCGGCCTTCCGACGAGGCCGGGCTTTCCTGTTTTCTTGCCGAAGTCCCGCTCGGGCACTTGCCTGCGGCAACTGCCGCCCGCTCAAATGTCTCGAGAGGCTCGCCTCGTCCCCGACATCGCTCGCGGTTTTCGTGCTTTGCCGAACGAGCTGGGGCTGGGGAGTCCCACCGGACCACGTTCAGGAACCGTCGCCTTTGGACGCCTTTCAACCGGACATCGAAGAACTGCGCCCGCCGCCGGACGTGGAGGCCGCGTTTGCGGCATTCAGCCGGTTGCCTCACTGTCTGTTTCTGGACAGCGCGTTGCGGCATCCGCAGTTGGGAAGGTTTTCCTTTCTGGCGGCCGATCCGTTCGAGTCCTTTGCGATGTCGGCAGACGAGGCCGATGCGTTCGCAACGCTGGCCCGGCGAGTGGCTGGGCTGACGGCCCCGACGGCTCCCGATTTGCCGCCGTTTCAAGGCGGGGTGGCGGGGCTGTTCAGCTACGATCTGAACCGCGGTCTGGAACGGCTGCCGCGACCTCGGTTCGACGAGTTCGGCGTCCCGGCACTGGCCGTAGGCTTCTACGACGTCGTGCTCGCCTGGGATCATGTCGCGCAACGGGCGTGGTTGATTTCGCAGGGATTGCCGGAGTCAGACCCTGCCGCCCGCCGGCGACGCGCCGAAGCGAGGCTGGCCCAGTTTCGCGCCGCGCTCGTCGAAGGGCGCAACGCGACCGATCATGCCGGACGGATTGCCGATTCGTTCCCGATGGCGGTGCGGCCCGGCCAACTCGCCCAGCAGTACCCTGTTGCCAGCCTGGGAGGTCTGACCAGCAATTTCACAGCGGACGAGTATCGGCGGGCTGTCCAGCGAGTGATCGACTACATTTACGCCGGCGATACGTTCCAAGTCAATCTGGCGCAACGGCTGCTCTATCCTGCCGCGACGGACTCCGTGTCGTTGTACCTGCGGCTGCGGCAGCGCAACCCGGCCACGTTCGCGGGCTATTTCGACTTGGGCACGTTTCAAATCGTCAGCGCGTCGCCGGAACGATTCTTGCAGGTTCGTCAGGGACAAGTGGAAACGCGGCCCATCAAGGGCACGCGGCGGCGGACGTTGCACCCCGAGTCGGACCTGTACGCGGGCGACGAGTTGCTCCGCAGCGAGAAGGACCGCGCGGAGAACGTCATGATCGTCGACTTGCTCCGCAACGATCTGTCCCGCGTCTGTACGCCGGACAGCGTGCGCGTCACGCAGTTGTGCGGGCTGGAGGTCTATCCGTACGTCCAGCACCTGGTCTCGGCGGTGTGCGGTCAATTGGACGTCGGCCGCACGCCGCTGGATTTGCTGCGCGCGGCCTTCCCCGGCGGCTCGATCACGGGGGCGCCCAAGGTGCGGGCGATGGAGATCATCGCCGAGTTGGAGCCGACGGCGCGGGGGCCCTATTGCGGCTGTCTGGGCTACTTGGGCTTTGATGGTTCGATGGACCTGAGTATCCTGATCCGGACGATTACGGCGGGACGCGGCTGGTGGCAGCTGCCGGTCGGCGGCGGCATCGTCGCCCAATCGAAGCCGCAGGCGGAATACGAGGAAACCTGGGACAAGGCCACGGGCCTGATCAAGGCGTTGCGGTGATTCTGCTGATCGACAACTACGACAGCTTCGTCCACAACCTGGCCCGTTATTTCCGGCGGCTGGGCCAGGAGACGGTCGTGGTGCGAAACGACGCGATCCGTCTGGACGAAGTCCCGCGGTGTCAGCCCCGCGCGATCGTGCTCTCGCCCGGCCCGTGTACGCCGCGCGAAGCGGGCTGTTCGCTGGAACTGGTCCGGCAATTTCACGCGACGATCCCCATGCTGGGCGTCTGCCTGGGGCACCAAACCCTGGCGGCGGCGTTGGGCGCGGAGATCGTCCGGGCCCCGGAGCCGATGCACGGACGCATCAGCCCCGTGTTTCACGACGGGCAGGATGAGTTCGGCGGCTTGCCGAATCCGTTTCCGGCCTGCCGCTATCACTCGCTGGTCGTGGACGAAGCCAGCTTGCCGCCCAGCCTGGCCGTGACGGCCCGCACGGCGGACGGCGTGGTGATGGCTCTGCGGCACCGGGCACTGCCGTTGATCGGCCTGCAGTTTCACCCGGAAGCGATTCTCACCGCTTGCGGCTACGTGCTGCTGGCCAGATTCCTGCGGCGCTGCGGGGAAACGGTTCCCGAAGTGCTGCCGGGAATAGATAATGAATGGCAGGAACAGGGAACCTCAGCATGATCCTCGAATCGCTCGTGACCACGATCAACGCCGACGGCACGCCTGACATCGCGCCGATGGGACCGCTGGTCGACCCGCAGATGCGTCAATTCGTGCTTCGCCCGTACCAGACATCGGGCACCTATGACAACCTGAAACGCACGGCTCAGGGCGTGTTGCACGTGACGGACGACGTCGAGATGCTGGCGCGGGCAGCGGTACACCAATTGGCACCCCTGCCGCGGCTGGTCAAAGCCAAAAAGGTGCAGGGGTTCGTGATCGCGGAGGCCTGCCGCTGGTACGAGTTCCAGGTCACGTCGCTGGACGATCGCGCCGCGCGGACTACGATCGCCTGTGACGTGGTGGCGAAAGGCCGCATCCGCGATTTCTTCGGATTCAATCGGGCCAAACATGCGGTGCTGGAAGCCGCGATCCTGGCCACACGTCTTGAGCACGTGCCGCCGCAGGAGATCTGCGCCGAGTTTCGCCGGTTGGCCGTGCTGGTGGAAAAGACGGCCGGCGAGCAGGAACGCCGCGCGTTTCAGTTCCTGGACGAGTACGTGGCGCACCAACTGAACCTGTGATGTGCGCAAACTAGCCTGAACCGTGCTGGCGACCAGCATGGTCTTGCCTCGCCATGCAGGACGACATCACTTCCGACGCCTCCTGCGCCCGCGCGGCTTTCCGTGCCGAAGCAGGATCGCCTGCAAGTCTTCAAACAGTTCAGGAGATTCCAAAACCTCGGCAAACTCGCTCACCCACCGACGAATCCGTTCCATAGGCTTGCGCCTCCTCCGCTGCCATGCCGGCGGTTGGCGGCGGGGTTGACTCGTCCGGAGGGCTCATGTGTGGCACCTGAAAACTGGCTAAAGCAGTTTAGCGTCTTTCGTGACGAGATTCCCGCCGCAACGGTCAGAACTGACCGGGAGCAGGCGCTGCCGGGCGGCTGGCGAGCAGCGTCCGCCAGATTTCCCGGATCGCGGATGGATCGCCCAGCCGATCCGCCAGGACGAGTTTGGCGGCGGTCATTTCCCGCGCCGTGGGACTGCGGTCCAAGACGGACAAGAACACGTGCTCGATCTTCTTCTCCGGCGCCAGGCGGCTGCGGGCCAGCTTGGGAAGCCAAGCCGGGCCGGGCCACTGGCTGTCGGGCAGCGCGGCGATGATCTGGGGCGGTTCCACGCTCGGCCTCAGCCACGACCGGCGGGCCATCGCGCTGGTCGACGCATATTCCGCGACCGGCCGCCGGTGGGCGGCTTGAACCAACAGCTTGTACACGTCCCGATCGCCGGCCCCAGGTGCGTAGTAGCGGGCGAACAACGGAGCCCCGCCCGTTTCCGGAGCATCCAACCAGCTTTCGGGCATCCGCTTGCCCGACAAACCGAACGGCTCGCTGAGCACGATCCAGCGGACAAGCCCCTTGGTGTTGAAGTCATGAGCCGCGAACTCATCGGCCAACCGCTCCAGCAACTCGGGGTGCGACGGGGGATTGTGCGGACCCATGTCGTCCACCGGCTGGGTGAATCCGTAGCCGAACAGCCAACTCCAAACGCGGTTGACCGCGGCCCGGCGAAAATCTTTCGAAGTCACGACCAGCTTGGCCAACTCACGCCGCCGATTGACGTCGCTCAGCAAGCCGCTGTGCGGGATGGCTTGACCGTTCAACTCCGGATAGGCCATTCCCAAGCGGCCGTCCGGCAGACGATAGAACAGCTCCGCATCCTTGACGGCCCCGCTCGCGCCCGGAAAATCCGTATCCGACAGGACGAGCACTTCCGAGTCGGTGCCGCGCTCGATCCGCAACTGGCGGAAGAAGGCGTTGAGTTTCCAGAAGTCGCCCTGTTCCCCGCCGCCGTGCGGATGATCGTGGCAGCTGGTGCAGACCAACTGCTTGCCCAAAAAGACGCGGGCGGTGCGGTCGGTCGCTTCCTTGGCCTGTTGATTGGCTCCCGCCAAGATGAAATTGACCGCTCCGTTGAAGTCTGCCGCGTCCGGCCGGTTCGCACCGCTGGCGGCCAACAACTCAAACACGATTTGCGCTTGCGGTTTGTCCGCCTGGATCGCCGCCGCCAAGTAGCCCGTCAAGGCCTCCCGGCTGAACCGGCTGCCGTCGGCGTCGTTCCCGGCAGGCCCCGTTAGCGAGTCGGACCACAATTGCGCCCAGTGCCGGGCGAATTCCTCGCTCGCCAGCAAGCGGTCGATCAGTGCTCGGCGATGCGTCTGGTCCTTCTGCTTGTCCCGCGCAAACTGCTTCAGTTCGTCGCTGGAGGGACGCCGTCGGGCCAACTTCAGATACACTCGTTCACACCAGTCTTCATCCGCCAGGGCCGGCGCCGGTGTCACGCTGTGGTCTCGCCAGGCCTGCCGCAGCACGTCGTTGATCGAGGCAATCACGTCGGCGTCGGCCGAGGGCTTGCGCGGCTGGGGCGCCGGTTGCGGGGCGTCCGCCGGGGATTCGATGGCGGCGCGAGGCAAGACCGCGGAGGGCGTAACCGCCAATTCCGGCTGGCTGACGGGTCCATCCGGACGCTCCAGGTGGAAACTCGGCGCGTCCTGGTCGCGCGACCTCGGCGTGACTGCGAGTTCGGGACGCTCGATCGCGGTCATGCCAGCATCGGAGCCGTTCCCGTCAGGCTGGCCGCTAACACCAGGCTGGCCGCTAACACCGGGCTGGGCCAGCGGCCGACCGGGAACCTCTCCCAGCTGCCGCGCTGCATAGACGCCCAGGAGCACCGCCGCCGCCAGCAGACTGATTGCCAAGGCCAGCGGCAGCCAGTGGTGGCGGGCATCTTGTCGGGCGCGAAGGCTTGGCGCCAACGGTAGGCTCGCCGTGCCGTTCCGTGGAGGTGGTTCAGGCTCGGTGAGCGAATGCACGGGGGGCGCGACCGGCAGGACGGCCGCGGCAGCGAGTCGTGGCAGTGCATCGTCCTCCGCCGCCGAGGCGGCCCGCATGGCCGCCTGCTGCCGGGCTTCCCACGTCTGCAGGATGGCAGACGTGAGGTCGGGCGGATAATGGCCGCCCAGGACCTCCTCCAGGCCCGCCTCCAGGATTCGATCGTCGTACTCCGCGTTCACCGTGCTCTGCCCTCGATGCACTTTCGCAACGCTTGTTTAGCCCGCTGCATCAGGTTCTTTGCGCCGTGTTCGGAAATGCCCAACGCTGCTGCAATGTTCGCCCGCGACTCCCGCTTCTGGAACCGCAGGTCCAGTGCCAGTCGAGCCCGTGGCGTCAACTCCTGGAGGCATTCACGCAAGGCCTCCACTTTTGCCTCTCCATCGTCGTCTCCGGCCCACTGCTCCCAGGCCTGATCGAACTCCTCGATGTTCTCGACCGCAATGACCTTGCCCGCCCTCCGCCGCGAGGAAATGAACTCGTTGTGGGCGATCTTGCGCAGGTAAGCCGCAGTCGCTGGGGCGCCAAAATCCGTAAAGGGATGCCGCAGCACCGACAGAAACGTCTCCTGGGTCAAGTCGTCCGCCAACGCCGGCTCACAGCCCAGGGCCCGCAGATAACGCCACACGCCAACTTGATACTTCTCGATCAGTTGCGCAGGATCGAAGCCTGTCGTGTCTGGCGTCGTCGCCGTTTCCATCTGCCGCCACAATCACTTAAGCGAACGAGAGACCGAAAAGTACTCAAACTGTTCGCCGAGCATCCGAGTAGTTATTGCCCCGACTTTATCGATCAAGGCCTGCCCGCACGGCTCCTCGGCATGACGCAAGCAATTACCCCAAAAGCATTTGCGGATCGGTAACCAGGTCGTCTGTGGTCTCGGTGGCTGTCTGCGGAAACAGCAGTTGCGAGTTCATCAGCGGGTGCAGGCGTTGGATCAAGACGGCCTTCAGTCCCAAGATACCGGCCTTTTTGGCTTGGACGATGTGGGCCGCAGTGGGCTCCAACTCCTTCCAGGACGCGGTTTGCAGGATCTGTTGAATCTGCCGCCCCACGTCCACGGTCGTCCCGATGAACAGACAATGCCGTTGGCGCGTGAGCAGGGCATAGACACCTGCAACGGCGTACTCGGCCGCCTTGTCCGCATTCCACTTGGCCAGCGGCACCGGCGGCGGCAGTTCCTGGCTCCGCCACGACTCGAACCGGGTCGCCAACCGCTTGGCCCACTTGGCGCGCTTGCGCAGCGACAGGGCTGCCCAGCGATATTCCAGCGGCGAGTGCTGTCCGGGGTCGAACAGGGCCGCGATGTCGTCGAACCGTTGGGCCAACGCCGGATCGCACAAAACGCCGTCCAGTGTGGTGTCAAAATCGACGCTCAGCCGATGCAGGGCCACTTCGCTGGCAAAGGCGTAATCGTCCGCCTCGTCCGCGGTCCGCCCCGACCGGCGTTTGGCAATCCGCGGCAGCTTGCCCTGCTTGCGGACTCTCAGCAGCATCTGGTTCCAGATGACGGGATCGCCCGGCACCTGTTGCCGCTCGCATTCGGCGATGAACGACGCATTCAACTCCGGATCGGCGAGCACATAGTCGGCCGAGTAACCGCCGGGCAGGAATTGGTACGCTTGGATCACCGCCCGCGTCAACTCCGCACGCTCGCCGGCGGGGATCGTGGGACGGTTGTTTTTGAACGTAGGCAGACTCGCGACCAGTTTCTTCTGCTGTTTCCCGCGTTTCGTCGTGGGCGCGCTTTTTCGGGGGTCTTCCGCGCCGTCCAACGGGGCGCCGACTTGGGCCTGCTCCAGACGAGTGCGGACGCGGTCGACGTACTCGGCCGATAATTCAATCCCGATCCATTGCCGGCCAAGTTTTTTGGCGACGGCCAGGGTCGTGCCGCTGCCCCCAAACGGATCGAGGACCACGTCCATCGGGTTGGAACAGAGGCGGATGATCCGGCCCAGCAGTTGTTCGGGCATCTGACAGCCGTGAAATCCCTCGCGCTCCTTGAACGTTCCGGCAACGCGGGGAAAGTACCACGTGTCGTGATCGGGAGCAAAACTGCGCGGCGCATCCTGCGGCCGCAGAATCCACGTGTTGTCCGGCAGTCGCCCGCGCGGATTGGCGCGCAAGTCGGCGTACACCAACTGCCGGGCCGACGGGACACGGGCGGCCGGATTGCTTTCGTTGAAGGTGAAATCCCGCGGATCCTTGACGAAGTGAAACAGGTGCGTGTGCGACCGGCTGAAACCCCGGCGGCAGTTGACGCCAAACGTATAGTACCAGATGACCCAGGTCCGGCAGCTGAAACCGATGTCCCTCTGGGCGATCAGCTTCAGTTCGGCGGCAAACTCGTCCCCAATCGCCAGCCAGAACGTGCCGCTGGGCCGCAGTGCCCGATGAACGCCCGTGATCCAATCCCGCGACCAGTCAAGGTATTCGTCGGCTCGCCTTCGGTCGTCGTACACGTCGTACTTGTACCCGATGTTGAACGGCGGATCGGCAAATGCAAGATGCACCGAACCCGGCGCCAGCCGGCGCAGCATCTCGACGCAGTCCCCTTGATGGATGGTATTGATCGGCAGCCCCACCATTGTCCCTCCCGCCTGACATTGCAGCTTGACGATGGCCAGAATCGTATGCCATTGTAAGCGGCAGATCAATCGACCGGTAGCAAGGAGCGGGGGAGCTCGCAGCGACTACGGCAAAGGCAGACCGGAATCGGCAGTAACTCGTTGGACGGCGGCAACCGCGGCGGCCGGAAGCGATGGTAGCGGCCGCCCGGTTGCCAAGGCCGCCTGGTTTCCCCGGCCAGGGACCAGGCTGGCCCCCGCCGCCTTGGACCCCGCGTGGCAGGACTGGCGGGGCTCCGCTACGATAAGCGGGGTTGGCGATCCGGCTTGCCTGGTTGATTCCACGGCTTCGGCTCGACTGGCTGCCGGCGCCGACGGCCATCCCTGTCTTGCACCGTCCAACCGAAGGAAACCTCACCATGACGAACCCACTTCGCTCCCCTCGCCGTCAACCCTCTGAGCACGCCTCCGCCGTCTTCTCGTCCAGCGGGCTCCCCCGCCGCAGGTTTCTCGCCGCGGGTCTGGCCGGGCTGGGAGCGTTGGCGGCCCGTCCCGCCACGGGACGATGCGCCGAATCGACGCCGCCGGCAGGCTCCCCTGCCGCCGACCTCCCGCGGCTGGATCTGCACGTCCACCTGGACAACAGCACGATCGACCAGGTCCTGAAGCTGGCCGAAGAGCGCGGCGTCAAGTTCGGGATCGTCGAACACGCCGGCACGA
>Ga0209510_1005325_pt1 | contig 10803 bp, 13 predicted proteins | sample BiotimSIPDNA_FD_185749 | JGI IMG/M metagenome (GOLD analysis project Ga0209510, IMG submission 185749) | Anaerobic biogas reactor microbial communites from Washington, USA - Biogas_R1 time_0 SIP DNA (SPAdes) (version 2) | ecosystem: Engineered > Bioreactor > Anaerobic > Unclassified | place...
CCTGTTCTTAAAAGCGGCTAAAGCTATCTCTCTTATGACTTCCAACAGCGTATTTTATAGCCAGACGGAAGAAGACCTTAAAGCCATATATGGGAGAGGGCTACAGGAAAAGCCCCCGCTCCAAATAGAGCTTGAAGAAGTACAGGGGCGGCTACAGAAGCTTATAGAAGCCGAGAAGAGGGAGAAAGACAGCAACAGCAAAGAGAGAATACATAGAGCTATACAAGCCCACAAAGATAGGGCAACAGAGCTTAGAGGAATGATAGAGAAAACCCAGCTATAACAGGCTGGGCTTTCTTTATGTGGGGAGTTTTGCGGATATACTCAAACTATGAAAAACTATGAAAAACTTATTGACAAATAGCGGACAATGAGTATAATAGAAGATGTGAGGGACACAATACACAATACAGCTTACACAATAGGCTATACACAATATAGAGAGGAGCGGAAACCATGAACGAACTTACAGTAATGAACAAAGCCGAGCTTACAGCAAGAGAGCTTAACGGGGAGCTGTTTAGCCGCTGGACTTCCTATATTGACGCAAGCCCCAAGACCATAGACACCTACAGCAAGGCTATAAAGCAATTCTTCATTTACTTACAGGAAAACGGGATAAGACAGCCCCAGAGAGAAGACATTGTAGCCTATAGGGAATATCTCAAGGAAGACCACAAGCCGACCACAGTACAGAGCTACTTAGCCGCTGTAAAGCTGTTCTTCAAGTGGACAGAGCAAGAGGGCTTTTATCCGAACATAGCCGACCGAGTAAAGGGAGCTAAGATAGACACCGAACACAAAAAGGACTACTTAACCACGAAGCAAGTTAATAAGCTTCTGGGGGCTATTGACCGCTCTACTCTTAAAGGCAAGAGGGACTACGCTATGCTTTCTGTAATGGTAACTACAGGGCTTAGAACTATCTCTATCATAAATGCAAATATAGAGGATATTAGAACAGCTGGGGACGCTACAGCCCTCTTTTACAAGGGCAAGGGACACGAAGAAAAAGCCACTTATGTAAAACTTGCCGAGCCTGTAGAAGACGCTATAAGGGACTATCTCACAGCCAGAGGGACAACAGACGGGACAGAGCCGCTTTTCTCTTCTGTAGCCAACAGGAACAGCGGGGGGAGAATGACAACCAGAAGCATAAGCCGAGTAGCAAAGAACAGCCTTATAGATGTGGACTTAATCAGCGACCGCTTGACCGCTCACAGCTTCCGACATACAGCCGCTACTCTTAACCTCTTGAACGGCGGGACAGTAGAGGAAACACAACAGCTTTTAGACCATGCAAACATAAATACAACCCTCATTTACTCCCACGCTCTGGAGAGGGCAAAGAACAACAGCGAAAAGAGAATAGCAAAAGCTATTTTCGGATAAATCATACACAACTACACATACACAATACAGCATATAGAGAGGAGCTTAATAATATGGATATGACACCGAGCCAGAAAGCTAAAATAACCAGACAGAAGCACAGGGAAGCACAGAGAGCTAAAGAAGCCGAGAGCCGAGAAGTAAAGGCAAAGCTTAAAGCCAGCTTGCTTACTGTAGTGGATAATGAAGAAGCAACCCCAGCGGAAAAGCTGGAAGCTTCCAAGCTCTTAATGGAGCTTATTTAAGAGGGGGGGGAGAACATGAAACAAGACACAGAGCAAGCTCTTCTCTTACAGGCTGGAGAAGCCTATAAAGAGATAGACCGACAAGCCGAGGAAGCCCAGAGGGAGCTACAGCGGCAAGCGGACGAAGCACAGGAACTTATAGAAAGGGCGGGACTATGGAAACCAGAATAATAGCTATCATCAACCAAAAAGGGGGAGTAGGGAAAAGTACAACAGCGGAAGCTCTTATAGCGGGGCTTTCGCTTAAAGGCTTTTCTGTACTCTCTATTGACTTAGACGCTCAAGGAAACATGACTTATACGGCTGGAGCTAAGACAGACGGGGCTACAGCTTTAGGAGTGCTTACAGGGGAAGTAAAAGTAGAGGACGCTATACAGAAGACCAAGAGCGGGGACATAATAGCCGCAAATAAAGCTCTTGCTGGAGCGGACGCTTTTATAAATGACACAGGCAAAGAGTACAGGCTAAAGGAAGCTCTGGAGAGCATAGCGGGACAATATCAGTATGTTATTATCGACACTCCCCCAGCTCTGGGAATACTCACAGTAAACGCTCTTACAGCTTGCCATAGCGTTATTATCCCAGCTCAAGCGGACATATACAGCTTACAGGGGATAGAACAGCTTGCGGACACTATGAAGCCTGTAAAGAAGTATTGTAACCCTAATTTGAAAATAGCGGGAATACTCTTAACCCGCTATAACTCCCGCTCTGTTTTGAGTAGGGAAGTAGCCGAGCTTGCGGAACAATTAGCGGACAAGCTGGGGACAAAACTATTTAAGACCACAATAAGGGAAGCTATAGCCGTAAAGGAAGCACAGATAAGCCAGCAAAGCCTTTTTGACTATGCACCCAAAGCAAAAGTAACAGAAGACTACAGAGCTTTTATAGAGGAGCTTCTGGAGCAAGAGAAAGAGAGGAGCTAAGACAATGGCAAAAAAGACTTTTAAGGACAACCCCGCTTTACAGTTTATAAGCACAGCGGAAGAGGAAGAACAGGAAGTAACCCCAGAAAAGAAAGCACCGACCACAGCAAAAGCTCCAGAGGGCTACAAGCTTAACCCTCTTTATGTGGAAACCAAAACAAAACGCTTACAGCTTGTACTCCAGCCGAGCCTATTTGACCGAGTGAAAAAGGGAGCTAAACAGGCGGGGCTTTCTGTAAATGAGTATGTGCATAGGATTTTAGACGAAGCTACAAAGGGAGAGGAGTAAAAGACAATGGAAGAAAAGACCAACAGGACAAGCGAACTTGAAGAGCTTAAAGTATATTCTCTTACCGAGATAGAGCCTATTCTGGGAGTAACCCACAGGACGCTTTTAACCTATATCAAAGACGGACGCTTAAAGGGAGTAAAGATAGGCGGCAAGTGGAAAGTAAGCGGGGAGAACTTGAGGAAGTTTATAAACGGGGAGAGCTAAGAGCTTTCTTCTTACAGGCATAACCAGAGAGGAGCGGGACAATATGAACGGCTACCAAATGACAGCGGACAGCTATAGGACGCTTTTAGAGAGAGAAAAGGACATAGACAGAGCCAGCATAGAGAGCAAAATAAAAGCTCTGGACTTCTTAGCAACAGCCACAGAAAAGGAACGGCTGGAGCTGTTTAACAGCAGTGCTTTTAATGATGTGGTAAAGGGCTACTTAAAAATGGCTTGCGATAATTTGAAGCTGGAAGACGAAGTAAGACAGGGGCTACTTAATGAGCTACGCTATCTTTTCGACACAGTAACCGCCGACCAAGCGGAAGACTACTATAACAACCATTAAAATAGCTCCATTGTCCGAAAACTACTATTAGCGGACAATGAAACTATGAAGCAAATAACACCCTTTTAGCTATTGCCTGTAGAGTAAAATACAGCTATCAGCATACACAACTACACAATAGCTAATACACAATAAACTTAGAGAGGGGGCTTACACTTGAAGCCGACAGAATTAAAACAAGAATACATAAGGCTAAGAGCCGAGGGAAACAGCTATAGCAATATAGCCGAACAGCTCCATATCTCTAAAAGCACTTGTACGAAGTGGGAGCGGGAACTTGCCGCCGAGATAGACGAACTAAAGAGAGCCGAGCTTGCCGAGCTATACGAAAGCTACAGCATGACAAAACAAGCCCGTATAAAGAAGCTGGGGGACACTCTAGACAAAATAAACGAAGCTCTGGAGCAAGCGGACTTTTCGGAAGTAGACCCCGCCAAGCTCTTAGACTTCAAACTAAAATACACAGAAGCCCTAAAAGGGGAGTATGTGGGACAGAAGAAAGCCATAGAGCCAGAGAGCTTAGAAGCAAGGGACATTGTAGAAGCTCTTGCGGACTTGCTCAACAGGACACGGGCGGGAGATATAACAACAGACCAAGCCCAGAGGGAGAGCCTTATACTCTCTAACCTCTTAAAGGCTTATGACACAACAGAAGTAAAGGCAAAGCTTGACGAGCTGGAAGCAATAGTAGGGGGGCGGCGATAATGGATATAAAAAGACTACTCAATAAAAAAGGCTGGACAGGGCGGGAGCTGGGAATAATAGAGCTTACTAATATGGCTGTTCAATTTAAGCAAGCTCTACAGGGGGAAGAGCCTAAACCCCTTATAGAAACTTCCCAGCTTCAAAAAATGGTAAATGAGATAAAAGACCCCGTACAAGGGAGAGCCTATAACGGCTATATCTCTATACACGAATGGCTTTCTCTCAAGTACAACATAGCCCAGACCCAAATACAGCAAGCCCAGCTCCAATATAGGACGCTTGAGGGCTTTATAACCACAGCCATATTAGCGGAAGATGTTTATAGCTATGTAGAACAGCTCCCCGCTATTATGACACAAAAACAGTATGACAAAGCCAGAGAAGAGGGCATAGAAGCATACTTAACCGATGAAGACGGGGAAGACCTACAGAGCAATATATTTAACCTCATAGAGAGGGCTACAGCTTTCTATCTCCATAAGCTCCAGACCGAGCCAGAGAAGCCTAACCCCTTAAAGGCTATAAGGAAGAAGTATATAGCCCAGCCTGTAAAGAGTAAGCTTATCCTTGACCGCTATAACGAAGTGACGGGAGAGGGCTACTATACTCTGGAAGACGGAAGAAGAAGCGACCAAATGACAAGCGAGGAGTGGCACGAAGCTATAACTACTCCCAAAATGAAAGAAGCTCTTACCCAAATGAGAGCCACAGACGGAAGCGGGACAGACTACACCATAGCCCAGCAAAGGCTTATTGACCGCTCCAGAGTGATATTTAACGGGGGAACAGAGGAAGAAGCCGACAAAGCACAGACTAAAGCGGACTATGAGCGGGGGCTTGCTGTTCCCGCCGAGTGGCATACTTACACCGAGCCGCCGACAGACTTAACCAAATGGGACATTATAGAGCAAGAGCTTCTACTTGAGTTTTACCCCGCTTCTCTTGACGGGGAAGACCCCTACACCGAGAGCAATTTTAACGCTTCTATGGAAGACTTCAAAAAAGAGTTTTCAGAGCTTGTAAACGCTATGCTTTCGGATATGGACAAGAGATATTTTAAGGGGGACAAAGTACAGACTTCTAAGCTTCCTGTAAAGGAATGGGCTACTACTCTTATAAGCTGGAGAAGACTTTACGAGCTTGATTTTTACGGGGAGAGAGCGGAAGCCGAGAGCGACACAAGTATATTTAACGGGAATAAGAGAGCCTTATTTAATGGAGTGGCAATAGTAAGACCGAGCGACATACTCAACAAGAGCCGCCGCATAGACGAACAGGGCTATTATATAGAGCCAGAAATACAAAGTAGCCTTGAAAACTTCTCTCTGGAAGCTTTCTTTACAGAAGCGGAAGACTACGCAACCAATATAGAAGTAATGGAAACATCACGGGAAACATTCTTAGACAGCTACTACTTTATTATAGGCTACAACTACGCTATAGACAGAATAGCCGCTGTTTACGATGTGCCAGAGCTGGAAGTATTCAAAATGAGCATAGAGGAGCTTTCCGACAGGATAGACGCTTTTAACGCTCTTGTTCCTGTTCTCTATAGGAGAATAAAGGACACCGACTACAGCGACAAAGAGCTACAGGCTAAGAAGCTCCAAGTATTAAAAGACTACTTCCAGCCTGTAGAGTATAAAGCTCTTGCTATCCCAGAAGACCACAAAAAACAGATAGAGGAGCTTCTGGAAGACTTCAAAGCCTTTAAGCCAGAGAACGCCGACCGCTTCTATAATTTGCTCTGTACAAGACCGAAAACAGAGGGAGAGGGGGCTTAACTTATGGCAAAGATAAACTATAACAGCAAAGCCCCACAGCCTTTAGAGCCTGTAAAACAGGGAGAAAGTAGCTTTTACAATGTGCCAGACAGTACAGCAAGTAATCTTGTTTTAGATGTGCTGGGAGCTGGAGCGGACATAGCCGACTTACCAGACCGCAAAAGACAGGTAAACCACAATACAGAGTATGAAGTATTAGAAGACGGAAACAAGCGGCTTATATCCCTAAAGAACGGGACGGGAACAGCGGAAGTAACAATAGAGCTTGCGGACATAGAGAAAGTAACGGGAAGCAATAAGCCAGCGAAAAAGCTTTTTGTACTCTCTCTTATAAAGGCAAATGAGCAAGCCATACATGACGGACAGCTTACAAAAGACTATATAAGCTTTCCTCTTCAAGAGCTTGTAGACATAGGCTTTTACAAGTCTTCTAATAGTGCCAGAGCGGGCTTTTCTAAGGGAGCGGACATACTCACAAGCCTAAAAATAAAGGGCAAAGTAAAGAAGTCTAAGAAAAAGGGAGCGGAAATAGAAGCTCTGGAAGTGCTTTTTACGGGAGCAAGGATAACAAAGGGACAATGCTATATTTTCTTCAATCCCCGTATAAGCTGGGGCTTCCTCACACAGTATTTTACAATACTCCCCCGCTACTACTTTAGGCTTCCGAACAGGGCAAGCGACCTACTCTATTATATTTTCTTCCTTGCCAGACAGCACACAAAGGATATAGAGGAGAGGGGCTACTTCACTATAAGCTTTAGGGCTATACAGCATAAGCTCCAGCTTCCAAACGAAAAGGGGCTTAACAACCCCCAGAGGGATATAAAGGACACTATAGAAGACGCAATAGAACAGCTTGAAACAGAGCATAGCAAGACTTACGGAAATATGGAGTTTTCTCTACTCCCTGTTTACGATGAAGAAGCACCTATAGCCGAATATCTGGACAACGGATATTTGAAAGTAGAGCTTAAAGGGGCTTTTGCTTCCACCTTTATAGCCATCAGTAAAGACACCGAGAAGCAAATAGCGGACTACCAGAAGCGACAAGCCAGAATACAAGAGAAAGCCATAGCACAGGCTACAGCTAAGAAGCTGGAGAGCGAAAAGAAAAAGGAAGATAGCGGGAGCAACTAAGCCCCGCTCCCAGCTCCCCGCAAAAGATGAAACCAAGCCAAAATACAAAAAGTCACTTTTTACGGGGGAAGCCAAATATAGAAGACCTTGCTAAAGCTCCCTCAATATCTTGTATTTTTGCCTGTAAAGAAGAAAAAGCCCCCTCTTCAAAAATTCACTTTTTACGGGGGAAAACTCACTTTTTACGGGGGAATAGTCACTTTTTACGGGGGAAAACTCACTTTTTACGGGGGAAGCCAAACCCGCAAACCCGCATAAAATAAGGCTTTTCTGGGCTTCCGAAAATCCTAATATATTATCAACTGATAATCAATTGATAATCAACCAGCACAGCCCGCCAGCCCTCACGGGGCGGGCTATGCTAATATATTCCTGTAAAAGGAAAGCCCCAGAGGGAGAGCTTCTTACTCTTACAGGCATGAGAAGCGACAGCTAAACAGCACTCTAACAGCACCCCAGAGGGGGAGCAAAAAGGACGGAACGGGACAAAATGAGTACATTTTAGGGGGGCTTACTTCATAAAACCGCATAAAACCGCACACAAAAAGGGGGCTGTAATCGTAACGGCGGGGGAGCTTCCCTTGCTTAATCGCAAAATAGAAAGTAAAAACTCCAGAGGGATAGGGGGCTATAAAATCTCCAGACCAAAAGGAAGCGGACAACGGCGGGGGAGTGCTATACACAAAATCGCAAAATCAAAGGGGGATATAACCCCTCTATAATTCAAAGACCGAGAGAGGAGCTTACAGCCATGAACAGAGAAGAAGCAAGGCAATATATCATAGACAGAAGCACAGACTACTTACAGCAAGACAGAAGCAAAAAGGGCTATATTTGCCCTATATGTGGGAGTGGAAGCGGAAATAAGGGAACAGGCATAACCACAAAGGACAAAGTACATTTTACTTGCTGGGCGGGCTGTTTTACCAATAGCGACATTATAGACATTATCGGACAAGAGAACGGGCTTACAGATTATAACGATAAGCTACAGAAAGCCGCCGATGTTTTCAATATAACCATAGAGAGGGGCTATAGTAGAATGGACGCAAGAGAAGACTTTGCACCCGCTATAGAGTACCAAAAGCAAGACAAAATCGAACAGAATACACAACAGAGCTTACACAATAACACATACACAACTACACAGACGGAAGCCGAGCCAGACTATACGGGCTTCTTTTTACAGGCTAATAAGGACATAGAAAAGACCTCTTACCACAGGGGGCTTACTCTGGAAACCCTTAACCGCTTCAAGCTGGGATATGTGGAGAGCTGGAAGCACCCAAAAGCCCCTCAAGCTCCAGCTTCTCCCCGCCTTATTATCCCTACAAGTAAGCACAGCTACTTAGCAAGGGACACAAGAGCCGAGCTTACAGAGGAACAACAGAAGTATAGCAAGAGCAAAGTAGGCAAAGTAAGAATATTCAACAGCCGAGCTTTAAGAGAAGCCCAGAAACCTATTTTTGTGGTAGAGGGAGAGCTTGACGCTCTATCTATTATAGATGTGGGCGGGGAAGCTATAGGGCTGGGAAGCACAGCCAACAGAAGAGCTTTACTTGCTATGCTGGAGAGCCAGAAGCCGAGCCAGCCCCTTATTATAGCTATGGACAATGACGAAGCGGGGACACGGGCAAATAAAGAGCTTACAGAGGGCTTAGAGCGGCTAAAAATTCCTTTTTACAGGATAGATATAGCCCAGCCTTATAAGGACGCAAACGAAGCTCTAAACAGGGATAGAGAAGCTTTTAAGGCGGCTGTAGAGCAAGCCGAGAATATAGAAGCGGAAGCTCTGGAAGCCGAGAAAGAACAGCTAAAAAGGGAAGCTGTAGTATATTCTCTCCAAGACTTCATAAAGAACATAGAGGAGAGCAAGAGGGCGGCTTTTCTTCCTACAGGCTTTTCTACTCTGGACAGTATTTTAGACGGGGGCTTATATGCTGGGCTTTATGTAGTGGGGGCTATCAGCTCTTTAGGTAAAACTACTTTCTGTTTACAAGTAGCCGACCAAGTAGCCCAGCGGGGGCAAGATGTTTTAATATTCTCTCTGGAAATGGCAAGGAACGAGCTTATAGCTAAAAGTGTGAGTAGGCTTACCCTCATAAAGGACTTAGAAGAAAACGGGACTACAGCCCACGCAAAGACCACAAGGGGCATACTCACAGGGACACGCTACAAAGACTATAGCCAGACCGAGAGGAAGCTTATACAGGACGCTATAGCCGCTTATGGACAGTATGGAGCTAACATATACATAACCGAGGGAATAGGGAATGTAGGCATAGAGGAGATAAGGGACAAAGTACAGAAGCATATAAAGCTTACAGGAAAAGCCCCTGTAGTAGTTATTGACTATCTCCAGATTATAGCCCCCGCCGATATAAGAGCGACCGACAAACAGAACACAGACAAAGCCGTATTAGAGCTTAAACGCTTGAGCCGAGATTATAGTATTCCTGTTATAGGCATAAGCTCTTTTAACAGGGACAACTATACAGCTCCCGTAAACCTTGCCAGCTTCAAAGAGTCTGGAGCTATAGAGTATTCTTCCGATGTGCTTATAGGGCTACAGTATGAGGGCATGGACTACCAAGAGGGAGAAGCGGACGGGGCAAGACAAAAGAGAATAAGGGAGCTTGTAAAGACCGCCGAACAGCAAGGGAGAAGCGGACAAGCCCAGAGCATACAAGTAAAAATCTTGAAGAACAGGAACGGAAGCAAGGGGGACACTCTCTTAGACTTCTACCCGATGTTTAACTACTTCACAGACAAGAGAGAGGGGGCGGGGCATAGTGCCAACAGCGGAAGCTATACAAAGGCAAAGAGTAACTATAACAGATAATGTTATTCTGGACTTTACGGGGCTGTTTTCTCAAGAAGAAGCCCCAGAAAGCCCCGTAGAGCCACTTTTAGGGGCTGGGGCGATAAATAACCCTATAGAGCCACAAAAGCCCGTACAGGGGCAAATAAACGGCTTAGAGAGGGAACAGGCTAAACAGCTCTTTTTACAGGCTTCCAAAGAACAGGAAGACCACAGAAGAAGCTTAGAAGTTTACAGGACTTACCAAGAGAACATAAAGACAAGCTCCACGCTCCAGACCCAAATACTCAAGGGGCTAAAGGCTGGGGAAGATGTTTACAGCCTGTTCTTAAAGGCGGCTAAAGCTATCTCTCTTATGACTTCCAACAGCGTATTTTACAGCCAGACGGAAGAAGACCTTAAAGCCATATATGGGAGAGGGCTACAGGAAAAGCCCCCGCTCCAAATAGAGCTTGAAGAAGTACAGGGGCGGCTACAGAAGCTTATAGAAGCCGATAAGAGGGAGAAAGACAGCGACAGCAAAGAGAGAATACAGAGAGCCATACAAGCCCACAAAAATAAAGCTACAGAGCTTAGAGAAATGATAGAGAAGACCCAGCTATAAAAGGCTGGGCTTTCTTTATGTAGGGGGAGTTTTGCGGACATTATGAACTAATTGTAAAACTATGAAAAACTATGAAAAAGACATTGACAAATAGCGGACAATGAGTATAATAGTAAGTGTGAGGGACACAATACACAATACAGCTTACACAATAAACTATACACAATATAGAGAGGAGCGGAAACCATGAACGAACTTACAGTAATGAATAAAGCCAAGCTTACAGCAAGAGAGCTTAACGGGGAGCTGTTTAGCCGCTGGACTTCCTATATTGACGCAAGCCCCAAGACCATAGACACCTACAGCAAGGCTATAAAGCAATTCTTCATTTACTTACAGGAAAA
>Ga0209510_1005326_pt1 | contig 10800 bp, 10 predicted proteins | sample BiotimSIPDNA_FD_185749 | JGI IMG/M metagenome (GOLD analysis project Ga0209510, IMG submission 185749) | Anaerobic biogas reactor microbial communites from Washington, USA - Biogas_R1 time_0 SIP DNA (SPAdes) (version 2) | ecosystem: Engineered > Bioreactor > Anaerobic > Unclassified | place...
AACCTGCTCCTGGTTATAGAGGGTGTCGCTCACCCCCGCCTGCCTGAGCAGGGCCCTGATCTCATCCAGCCAGGCCTTTTCCTTTTCTTTCATGGTCTGGGATTCCCGCCAGTCAAAGGCCTGGATGACCCGGCCGGTCTGGGCGTCGATGTCCACAAAATAGCGCGGGTCCTCCTCTTCGCCCCAGATAAAGGCACAGACAGCCCTGAAACGCCCCTCTTCCAGGATATACTCGTTTCCCTCGCCGTAGCTTGACCGAAGGGGCAGCGCCTGGCGGGTCTTTTCGTCCACGCCCAGGCGCACGCTCAGCGCCTTTTCCGCGATAACCTGGGCTTCCCCCAGGGTGATCTCCGCGCGGTTTTCCGGAGCGTTCGGGTCATAAATCCCCAGAAAAACCCCATATTCATCCAGCCAGAACCGGAAGCTTAGGGTGTCCCCCTCTTCCGGCTCAAGGGAGTGGGTGTCAAAGAGGCTTAAGCTCCCCGGGCGCTGAGCGGCCCGGTAGGTCTGTTTGTCAATGGACGCGGTCACGGCGTACAGGCCCTCCCCCTCCTCCCAGGCGCCTGATACCTTAACCTCCCGCAGCAGCTCCCCTGGGAAGTCGCCCACCTCCGTCAGGTTGTTCATGGTGGCCAGGTAGATGCGGCTTTCCGTCAGCGGCTGCTTCTCCTTCTGGCTCCACCGGGCCCAGTAATCCTCGCTCCATTGCCCATAGGCCGTCTGATCCGTGGGGCTCAGCCCCGCCTGGAGCAGCTCCAGCTGTTCTAAGGTATAGCTGTCAAAATAATCCGGGCCATAGCGCTGGCTGATCAGGGCATCCGCCGCTTCGCCGCGCTGGGAAAGGGGCTTGCCCTCGTCCAGGGCGGCTTGAAGGCGGGCATCCTCCTCTGTCACGATGCCTGCCTCCGCCATGGCGCGGGCCAGTTTGATCTTGTCCTCCGCCGACCAGCGGGCCAGCTCACCGGTGCTTTCCATGCCGCGCACCGCCTCAAAGTAGGTCTTCAGCGTCTCCCAGTTGCCAAGCGCCAGGGCGGCCGTTGCCAGCGCTACAATCAAAACCACCGCCAGCACCAGGCGTCCGGTCTGTTTTTTGATCACTTTCTTCTCCCCTTCTTCCTCCTGTGCCTTGTTCAGCACCCGCTCAGTCAAAAAACTGTCCCGGGGCAGGCCGGAGAGCGAGCGGTCCATGGACCGCTGGATTTTTTCCCTTAACTCTTTGTCCCTCATGGTTAATCCCCCTTCTCCAGCTGCGCCCTCAGTTTTTTTCGGGCGCGGCTGAGGCGGTTGGAGACGGAGGGCTGGGTGATGCCCAGAATTTCAGCCGTCTCCTTCACGGAAAAGTTCTGGTAGTAATACAGCACCACCGCCTCCTTCAGCTTCGTCGGCAGGCTTAAAACCGCTGCCGTCAGCTCTTTTTCCTCCTCCGGCACCTCCTCGGCGCCTGCCACCGGCAGATCCTCCAGCCGCACCCGCCGGTCCACATGGCGAAACCAGCCGGAGCGCCCCATGTCCCGGCAGGTGTTGCGGGCAATGGTGATCAGCCAGTTTCGCTGGCTGCCCTCCGCGCGAAAGCCCCCCAGGCTTTTGTAGGCCTTTAAAAAGGTCTCCTGCACAGCGTCCTGCGCCTGCTGCACATCGCACAAACAGGCGTAGCACACCTTCATCAAAAGCCCCTCGTATTGCGCCACCATGTCCGCCAGCTGCGCCTGCCGCCCGCCGTCACAAACCCTTTCCTTCTCCAGCGCCCACACCCCCTTTCACCCATATAGACGAAACAGCGCCTGAATATATAGAATGACAAATAAAATTGCCGGGCGCAGCCACCCGTTTGATCCAAACACCGCCTGTTATTCTGTTTTCAGGGAAACGCCTATTCCCTGGCCTTGAAATTATACTCCGGCTTTAAGTGGCGCAGCACATCTGCCGTGGGGGTGATGGCGTCCAGGATGGTGTCCATGCTTTTATAGGCCATGGGCGCCTCATCCAGGGTTTCCCGGCTGACGCTGGTGGTGTAGATGCCCGCCATCTGGGCCTGGTATTCCTGAAGGGAGAGGCTTTGGCTGGCCTCCCGGCGGCTCATCAGCCGCCCGGCCCCGTGGGGAGCCGACTCATTCCAATCCTGATTGCCCTTGCCCCGGCACAGGAGGCTGCCGTCCCGCATGTTGATGGGAATCAGCAAGCGCTCCCCCGCCCGGGCTGAGACCGCGCCCTTGCGCAGGATCATGCTGTCCAGATCGATGTAATTGTGGATGGTGCTGAAACGGTTCTCCGCCTCAAGGCCCATACCTGCCAGGATTTCCTCCGTCATGGCCTGGCGGTTAAGGGAGGCGAAGGCCTGGGTCAGCCGCATGTCATGCAGATAATCCGCAAGTAACTCCCCGCTTAAATAGGCCAGGTCCCGGGGGACGGGCAGCGCTTTTTCCGCCCGCTGCTTCATTCGCTGGTTTTTGCTCCGCTCCGGGCCGCTTAGCTGTCTTAGCGCCTGGGCCTGGTAGTGGCTGGCCACCTCGTGGCCCAGATGCCGGCTGCCGGAATGCACCACCAGGTACAAAGCCCCTGTTTCATCCCGGTTGACCTCGATAAAATGGTTGCCCCCGCCCAGGGTGCCGATGCTAAGGCGGGCCCGGTCCAGTTTGACCCGGCTTTTGCAGCGCAGCTGCGCTAAGTCGATCTGCTGGTTTAAGGGATGCGGCTGCAGGCGCACCGCCCGCCCGGAGGGAATGCGCCTGCGGATTAACGCGTCAAGGCGCCCATAATCAAGGCTGCGTTCTTTTAGCAGCACGGTTTCCATGCCGCAGCCGATGTCCACCCCCACCATGCCGGGCACCACCTTGTCGCTGACCGTCATGGTGGTGCCGATGGTGCATCCCATCCCGGCATGCACATCCGGCATGATGCGGATGCGGCTGTCAGAAAAAGCCTCCTGATCACACACCGCCTGAATCTGCTGTCTGGCGCTGGCTTCCAGCTCCCGGGTGAAGCACAGGGCGGTATTGTGCGCGCCCTTCACCACGATCATCCCCCTCACCTCCTTACCTGCCATCATACACCTCCCTGTCCCTTCTGTCCTCCCTCACAAGCGAGATGTCTTGACGGCCAAGGCAGCTTTCCTATAACATGGAGGCAGATTATCTGGCGGCCAGGCCGCGGGAAAGGGGTCACACCTATGGAACTGACAACGCTTGATTACCTCCGGGCCTTTGGCCTAACGGCCTTTGCCGGCCTGGCGACGGGAATCGGCGGCCTGGTCGTCTTCCGCAAAAAGCCCATCAACCAACATCTGATCTCAGGGGCCCTGGGCCTTTCCGCCGGCGTGATGATCTACATCTCCTTTGTGGAGATGCTCAGCGGCTCCTTTAAAACCCTGGGCGAGGTCTATGGCGCGCGGGGCGAGCTGTACACCGTGCTTGCCTTTTTTGGCGGCATCCTGTTCAGCATGCTGATTGACTTTCTCATCCCCGAGGAGAGCAACCCCCATGAGATGCGCGGGGTGGACGAGGTCAGCTATGACCCCCACACGGAGGACCAGCCGGACGCCGCCCATGAAAGCATCATCCCCCGCCAGCGCGTCAAGCACAAAAAGGAGCTGACCCGGGTGGGCCTGATATCCGCCGTTGCCATCATGGCCCATAACCTGCCTGAGGGCATGGCCACCTTCGTAGGCGCTCTGGCGGACCCTGCTGTGGGCATCAGCATCGCGGTGGCGGTTGCCATCCATAACATCCCCGAGGGCATCGCGGTGGCGGTGCCGCTGTATGCGGGCACCGGCAACAAAAAGCGCGCCTTTTTAGTGACGCTGCTCTCTGGCCTGGCCGAGCCTGTCGGCGCCTTGGTGGGCTTTTTAGTCTTCCGCCCTTTCTTAAGCGAGGCCCTCATGGGCATTATCTTCGCGACCGTAGCGGGCATCATGGTGTATATCTCCCTGGACGAACTGCTGCCCTCCGCGGAAAAACAGGGGGAGCATCACATCGTCATCGCGGGCCTGATCGCGGGCATGGCGATTATGGCGGTCTCCCTGTTGGTGCTTTAACGCAAAGAAAAGGTTCCCGCGCCAAAGCGTCTTTTGATGCTTTGGCGTTTTTTAAAGCGTCAGCTTCATATCCCCCTGCTTAATCCAGCCCAGCCTTTTAAACACCCACCAGAACGCCAGCGTCAAAGCGGCAGGCAAAATAAAATGCATCAGCAATATAAGGCCCAGCGATTCAAAAGGCGGCGTGGTTTCTGACATAGCGGCCCAGGCGCCAAACTGGCCCACCAGGCCGCTGGTGCCCATGCCGGCGCCAGAGGGTGTGTTGGTCATGCCAAACACCGCGGTGGAGAGAGGTCCCAGCACCGCGGAGGCCAGGGTGGGCGGCAGCCAGATTACCGGCTTTCTTAAGATGTTGCCAAACTGCAGCATGGAGGTGCCGATGCCCTGGCTGATCAGCCCCCCTACGCCGTTGTCCTCATAGGACTGCACCGCAAAGCCGATCATCTGGGTGCAGCAGCCCACGCAGGCCGCCCCCGCCGCAATGCCGCTTAAGCCCAGGGAGATGCTGATGGCGGCGGACGAGATGGGCGCGGTTAAGATCATGCCCATCACAGCGCTCACCAAAATGCCCATGGGGATGGGGTGCAGCTCCGTGGCCCGGTTGATAAAGCCACCCAGGGCATTCATGCCCGCGGCGATTCCCGGCCCCGCCAGGTTGGCGACAATACCCCCGGACACAATGACGAAAACGGGCACCAGCACGATGTCCACCGGGGTTCTCCCCGCGATGAACTGCCCGCACTCCGCCCCCGCCACCGCCGCCAGGCAGGCCCCCATCGGGCCCCCCAGCTGATAGCCATAGGCCCCCGCCACAGCGCAGGAGAAAATCGCCAGGGGCTTCACCTGAAGCCCATAGGCGATGGCCACGCCGATGGCCGCCCCCACCACCGAGGAACTGGCGGAGACTATCTCCGCCAGGGGCTTTAAAAAGCTTAGAAAGCCAAGGCCGGACAGCTGGGAGAGGATAAGGCCGATGATCAGCGAGGAAAACAACCCCAGGGCCATATAGCTCATGGCGTCGATGAAATAGCGCTTGAAAAAGGCATGGGCCTTGTCCTTCATGAGAGAAAATCCTCAAGGGCCGCCACAAAGCGGTCAGGCGCCTCCAGATGGCTGGCGTGGGCGCAGCCTGCCATCACCACTTCCTGATAGCTGCCCCCGTTTTCCTGATAGCGCTTCAGCACCCGTCGGGTCTGGGCCACCATGGGCTGGGGCGGGAAGACTTCCTCCCCCGGATAGCCCGGCAGCACGCCCATCTGCCCCAGCACCGCCAGGTCGGACAGGGACTGGTCGGACACCAGCCTGTCCTGATCTCCCCGGATCCACAGGATGGGCGGCTTGGGGCTGATATCCACGATGCCGGACACATCCGCGTACTGGGGCGCCAGGGCGTTTGAGATGCCCCGCTCACCCGGCAGCACATAGGGGAACTCCGCAATCGCCCGGTAGTCCCCGGGATAATAGTCCTCCCCCAGGCGGATTTTAAGCAGTTCCTCCACAAACAAATCCTGCCATTCCGTTTCCACCGGCCAACCGGAAGCGAAGAGGGATTTTCCCAGCACGCTGCGGGCGGCCATGGGGTCGTCCCCCCGGTCCTTCTCCGCCAGCTTCCCGATGAAGGCAGGGTTGGCAAAACCGCCGGGCGCCCCCCAGCCGCGCTCGTCATACATTTTGCCCTCCTCTCCCCTTGTGCCCCCAAAGCCATAGGGCGACATGGGGGAGAGCAGCAACAGGTGGCTTAATTTCTCCGGGTGCAGGGCACAGTAGCGCCAGGCCACCCCGCCGCCCAGCGACCAGCCCAGGAGGGCAAAGCGGGAAAAGCCCAGCGCCTGGGACAGGGCGTCGATATCCTCCGCCCAGTCCGAAAGCGCCGTGGCCGCTTTGACGGGCCGGGCCTCACTGTCCCCAAAGCCGCTCAAATCCGGAGCCACCACGTCATAGCGCTGGGCCAGGCGCCTGATCACCGGGAAAAAGAAGGCGGAGGATGAGGCGTTGCCATGCACCAGGATCAGCTTCCGGGGCTTTCCCTCCCCCAGGCGGTAATAGGCGGTTTTCAGGCCGCGGGCCTGAATATATTTTTTCTTTTCCATTTTTCTTGCCTTTCTTAAAATCTCTTTTTCAGGCGAACTTTGCTTGATTCGTATTATACGAAGGCCCTGACAGCCTGTCAAACACAAGGTTTTCACCGCTTCGGGTTAATTTTGTCCCGCAGGGCCACAAGCCTATGATGTATAAAAATATTTCCGGAACGTCCATTTTAACTCCTTGCCAAATGGAGTAAAACCAATATGGAACATGAATCAGTTTTCATAATTGACGGGGAGGCCATCAAGCCGCGCCGCCAAGGAAAACGCGCGAGGAGGAAAACATGAAAAAGGTCTACATCGTCTCCGCCAGGCGCAGCCCCGTGGGCGCCTTCATGGGGGCTTTAAGCGCTACCCATGCCGCGGACATGAGCGCGGCAGTCATCCAGCCCCTTTTGGCGGACGCCGGCGTTATGCCCGAGCAGGTGGATGAATTAATCTGCGGCAACATCCTCTCCGCCGGCCTGGGCCAGGGTATCGCCCGTCAGGCCGCGGTCAAGGCTGGCATCCCCGTGTCCGTGTGCGCCTATTCGCTCAACATGCTCTGCGGCTCCGGCATGAAGGCGGTGATGAACGCCGCCACCAGCATCGCCGCGGGGGAAGCGGACATTATCGTGGCCGGCGGCGTGGAGAACATGTCCGGCGCCCCCTATCTTTTGCCCAAGGAGACCCGCAAGGGCATCAGGATGGGCGCCTACCAGGTGGAGGACCACCTGATCAAGGACGCCCTCACCGACGCCTTTGACAACATCCACATGGGCATCACCGCGGAAAACATCGCCCAGCGCCATGACATCAGCCGGGAGGCCCAGGACAGCTTTGCCTACGCCTCCCAGGAAAAGGCCATCAAGTCGGTGGACGAGGGGCTGTTTGATGAGGAAATCGTGCCCCTTCAGGTCAAGGCGGGCCGGGAGATGGTCACCTTCGCCCGGGATGAGTACCCCAACCGCAAGACCAACCCGGAAAAACTGGCCGGCCTGCGCCCCGCCTTCAAAAAAGACGGCAGCGTCACAGCCGGCAACGCGTCGGGTATCAACGACGGTGCCGCCTTCCTGCTTTTGGCAGGGGAGAACGCTATAAAATCTTTAAACCTTGCGCCCATGGCTGAGATCGTGGCCTGCGGCCAGGCCGGGGTGGAGCCCTCCGTGATGGGCCTGGGCCCGGTGCCCGCCATCCGCAAGGCGCTGGAAAAGGCGCGGCTCAGCCTCAGTGATATGGAGCTGATCGAGCTTAACGAGGCCTTTGCCGCCCAGTCCCTGGGCGTGATCAAGGAGCTCAGCCAGGAGCACGGCCTCAGCGAGGAAGAGATCCAGGCCCGCACCAACCTTTTTGGCGGCGCCATCGCCCTGGGGCACCCGGTGGGCGCCTCCGGCGCGCGCATTCTGGTCACCTTGCTGTACGGCCTGAAGCGCCTGGGCAAAAAGACCGGCCTGGCATCGCTTTGCATCGGCGGGGGCATGGGCACCGCCGTCATCGTGAAAACCGTTTGACCATCGTCTGATACAGAAAAAGAAGCAGAGGAGAAAGAAAATGAGACTGGAAGGAAAAGTTGCGATTATCACCGGGGCCGCCAAGGGTTTGGGCGGCGAGATGGCCCAGCTGTTTGCAAAAGAGGGCGCCAAAGTCATCGCCTGCGACATGGCGGAGATGTCCTATGAGGCCCAGGGCGTTGAATACTACCAATTAAACGTCACCGACAGCAAGGCCTGCGAGGCGCTGTTCAACTACGCCAAGGACAAATACGGCCGCATTGACATTCTGGTCAACAACGCCGGCATCACCAAGGACGCCATGACCCGCAAGATGACCGACGAGCAGTGGGACGCCGTGATTGACGTGAACCTCAAGGGCGTTTTCAACCTCACCCGCCATGTGGGCCCCTATATGCAGGCCCAGGGCGGCGGTTCCATCATCAGCATTTCCAGCGTCGTGGGTGTGTTTGGCAACATCGGCCAGGCCAACTACGCCGCCACCAAGGCGGGCATTATTGGGCTGACCAAAACCTGGGCCAAGGAGTTCTCCTTAAAGGGCGGCAACGTCCGGGTCAACTGCATCGCCCCCGGCTACACCATGACGGACATCTTAAAGACCGTGCCCCAGGACCTGCTTGACAAGTTCGCCGCCATGACCATGCTGGGCCGCCTGGGCCAGCCCATTGAAATCGCCAACGCGGCGCTTTTCCTGGCCTCTGACGATGCCAGCTTCATCACCGGGCAGACGCTTCAGGTGGACGGCGGGATGCGGCTGTAAGCCGCGCGGGCCAAAGGAGTAGATCATCATGAAAAACCATGTGGGCATTGTGGGCACCGGCATCTACCTGCCAAAGGGTGTGATGACCGCTGCCGAGATTGCCGAACAGACAAACGGCGTCTGGGCTGAAAGCGCTGTGCGGGAAAAGCTGGGCATCAACCAGAAGCTGATCCCCGCGGACCCCGCCACCGACGGCACCCAGGAGATGGGCGCCTTGGCGGCGCTGGACTGCCTGAAAAACACCGGCACCGATCCCAAGGACATCGACCTGATCCTCTGCATCGGCGAGGAATGGAAGGAATATCCCCTCACCACCTCCGCCCTTTACATCCAGGACCGCATCGGCGCGGTCAACGCCTGGGGCATTGACGTGCAAAACCGCTGCTGCACCTGTGTTTCCGCCATGAAAATCGCCAAGGATATGCTGCTTGCGGACGAGGAGATCAACACCGTCCTGGTGGTGGGCGGCTATCGCAACGGGGATTTCCTGGACTACACCGACCGCAACATGTCCATGATGTACAACCTGGGCGCGGGCGGCGGGGCCATCCTGCTTCAGAAAAACCTGGGCCGTAACCTGCTTCTGGGCAGCCACATCATCTCTGACGGCTCCCTGGCCCGCACCGCGGGCGTGGCAATCGGCGGCATCGCCCGGCCCATCACCTGCGACAACGCGGACGAGGCCTACAAATCCCTGCGGCTGTTTGAGCCGGTCAAAATGAAGGACCGCTTAAACCAGGTCTCCGCCGGCAACTGGGTCACCTGCATTGAAAAATCTCTGGAGAAATCCAATCTGACTTTTGCTGACCTTAGCTATTTGGCCATCCTCCACATCAAGCGCTCCGGCCACTTGGGCATGCTCAAGGACCTGGGGCTGACAGAGGAGCAGACCATCTACCTGGAGGACTACGGCCACATCGGGCAGATTGACCAGATTCTCTCACTGCACCTGGCGCTTGAACAGGGCAAGGTGCAGGACGGCAGCGTGGCTTGCATGCTGGCCGCCGGCATCGGCTATGTTTGGGCAGCGAACATCATCAAATGGGGGCCTGCAAGCTTATGACTATACAGGACATCCTGCAGACAATCATCAACTCCCTCCCCATGATGGGGCGCTATGCCCTGGTCACCATGGGCATCGTGCTGATCTTCCGCACCACGGCCACCACCAACTTTGCCCAGGGGCTCATCGCCACCTTCGGCACCTTTGTGGTGACCTGGGCGGCCCTCCTGTGGACGGAGATGTCCCTGTGGCTCTGTCTGCTGCTGGGCATGCTGGCAGGGTTTGCCATCGGGATGTTCGTGGACGTGGCCTTAATCCGCCGGGCGCGGCACATCACCCCCTCCGGCAAGCAGATGATCACCATGGGCGTGATGATGATTCTGGTGAACATCATCCCGGTCGTCTTCCGGGACATCACCATCTGGAACCGCCCGGGCAAGGGGTTCACCACAGAAATCCTGCATTTTGAGCTTTTTGGCTACAGCATGAGCATCACCGCCATGGGCCTGTTGTGCTTTGGCCTGGCGGCTGTCTCCCTGTCCCTGGTATTCGCGGCGCTCAAGTTCACCAAATGGGGCCTGGGCGTCAGGGCCACTGCCGCCAATGAATCCGTGGCGCAGATGCTGGGCGTGAACACCAAAGTGATCACCGCCTTCTCCTGGGGCCTGGCCGGGGCCCTGGCCACCCTGGGCGGCTTTTTCACGGGCGCCGGCACCGCGCTTAACGTCACCCTCATGGGTTCCACCCAGGTCTTTGGCTTCTTAGCCTGCGTGCTGGGCGGCTTTTCCAGCTTTCCCGCGCCCATCCTGGGGGCGGCCATCATCCCCCTGGTCTACAACTTTGTCGGCAACCCCAATCTCATGGGGCCGGACGCCGGCATGTGGCAGAATATGATCACCTTCATCATCGTGCTGCTGCTCATCCTGATTTTCCCCAACGGCCTGCTGGGCAAAAAGTACATCAAGAAGGTGTGATATGAAAAACACAGCCAACACCCCTGCAAAAAACCGCCTGCGGGCCGCCCTGCGCCATCCCTTCGCCGGCTTTCTGGCCATTGGCGTGTTCCTGATCCTCCTTCAGGTGATGGCCATGATCAATGGCGGCTCCTGGCCCAAGTCCTCCGTGCTCAACGGCTTTGCCACGGTGCTGATCTATTCCATCGTGGGCTTTGGTTTCACCTACCTGTTGGGCTACGCGGGCCTGGCCAGCCTGGGCACCGCGGGCTTTGTGGGCCTGGGCGCCTATCTGACCGGCTTTATCCTCAAGAACTACACCCAGGTGCCTTATGTGGCCATCATCCTGCTGACGCTTTTGATCTCCCTGGTGCTGGGGCTTATCGTGGGCTTTATCAGCCTGAGGATAGAGGGCATTTTCCTGGCCATCGTCACCCTGGGTCTGTCTGAGATTTTCTACCAGATTTTCAACAACTGGAT
>Ga0209510_1005327_pt1 | contig 10800 bp, 15 predicted proteins | sample BiotimSIPDNA_FD_185749 | JGI IMG/M metagenome (GOLD analysis project Ga0209510, IMG submission 185749) | Anaerobic biogas reactor microbial communites from Washington, USA - Biogas_R1 time_0 SIP DNA (SPAdes) (version 2) | ecosystem: Engineered > Bioreactor > Anaerobic > Unclassified | place...
TATTTACATCACTTTTCATCACTTTTCGGGACAGACTCCAGTATTTACATTGCCGTAACATCGTTCTTCTTTCAGGATAGCAATGCAAAGAGAAAAGAAGATAACGGACCTTTGGGTACAGACTCGATTATTTTCATTCTGGTAACGTAGACATTCGTTAGTCAGAGCAGGTCTGCCGTCAACGGTTCTCCGTCCGCCAACAAGAAGTTGCAAGGCGCAATGCGCCGAAGAGCATCGGCGGTCGCAATGCCCGCTTCGCGGGGAAAGAGCCGCTTGGACAAGAAACGCTGTGCGATGAAGAAGCACGGTGACCGTTAAAGGTCCACCGTCCTCCGATAAGAACGAAAGCCGGATCTAGGCTCCCGTCGTCTCGTGAGCGCAGCGAGCCTCTCAAAATGCTCTTTCTCGGTTTTTTACAGCGTTCAGCGGGTCCTTGGTTATAAGCTTAGAGCGGTTCTTAGGACGAGATCCCGTGCAAAAGCATCACGGGATGACGGTGTGGGGAAATTATGGGATGACAACTACTTCTCAGGTCAACCGTCAAGGGTCCACCGTCGTCCGACAAGAAGGAAAAAGCCGGATCTAGGATCTCGTCTTCTCGTGAGTGCAGCGAACGCTCGAACATATTCTTTCTAGGCTTTTCCAAGCGTTCAGCGATCAGCGGGTTTTCGTTCTTAAGCGTGCAGCGGTTCTTAGCTGCGAGATCCCATGCAAAAGCATCACGGGATGACTGCATGGTGAATTATTGCACGATACCGTTTCGGGTCATTCTGGAGAGCTTCTGGCCAGGATCTCGATCCATGGAGTGAGGAATGGAATAGACGTTAGGAAACGATCAGTCACTATTTTCGCTCTCGGTTTCTCGTGAGCGAAGCAAACTCTCGATGCTCTTTCTCCAATGTTTTATGAACATAGAGCACTACGGGATGACAGTACAAGGGCGTTACAGTTCACGAGACTTCTTTGATCAGCCTTGAAGAGTTTGCCTAACATTCAGTGCTTTCCATTTGAGCATAGGCAGCTTCTTGATTCTATCTACGAGTTCTTTGTCATTGGTAATGATTTCTGGTTTGATTTCGCCTTTTTCGTTTAGGATTCTTAAGAATTCTCTTTCATTGTCTTTCAGAGGCAACAAATAGGAGGCTACTTTCTGGCAAGATCTTTCGATATCACTGGCGAGAGTGTCGAGTTCTTCTTTGTCAAGTGTGCCTCTTAGAAGTGGCAACAATCGTTTTTTCAGGTCATTCTTGTTTACTCGAAGTGATTTTTCGTCTATTTCGAGCCAGTTCTTTCGATTCATGCCCCCAAAAACCGTAAAGGCAAGCCGGAGTTTTTCAAGATCAAGGGTGTTTATTTGCTTATCAAGCAAATATACATCATAAAGGTCTCTGCTTGTTTCTCGCGAAAAACAGGCCGCGATTTTCGAGGCGAAAACTTCCACCTTGTTCACTAATGGAACTCTGCGGGCTATTTGACTACCTAGCTGCCTTGAATCCATTGTTTCTATTTCAAACAGTGGAACCCTCATCATGTAGTTTATGTCAATAGACAGGTTTCCTCCAGAAGATAGGGAGCTTACGTACCTCAATGAATAAGAGGTGGCCGCTTCTGAATCCCTTTTGTTTCGCATGGACAGGCTCTCTTCGTGGCAAACTGATTCTATGGTGTTCTCAAAACCGTCTCTGTCACAGTCGAGTTCTTCTCGAGTGGGTGATCCAATATAGTTGATATCTATATCTACCGACAATCTTGGAATTTCCAGGAAGAATAGATTAATTGCTGTTCCCCCCTTAAGAGCGAAACTTCCTTTAAGACGATCGATACTTGATGTGCGATCAAGCCATGAAAGCAGTAGAGAGACTTTTTCAATAATCTCCTGCCTATAACCAGTCTGACCGGATAATCTGGACAGAGTCTCCCTGGACATTCTCATTGCTCTTCCCACCTTTCATTCAATATGTATTCAGGAATTACGAGATTCCAATCCTTCACCAACCTGGCTCTCTCAAGACGTGATCGATCAAAGTAATGCGGCGAAACTGGGATCATCTTTTTAAGTTCTCTCAATAGAGGCCGGTCATTGTTTGTGATTTTCGGATGTCTTTGTAAGAAGAAGCCGACTTTGGCGCTAGTGGTAGAGTTGTCAAGCGCTCTCAGATACTTCAGCAGGTTTTCGGTGTTTAGATACTCGGTCATTTTGAGGGAACGCCAGACCTCTTCAATTCCGCCACATAGATTGGGTCTATCGAGCATATCTGCAAATGTTCTTTCTCTACTGGTTATAAGAACGTTTATACCTTTTATATCCACTTGCTCCGTGAGTAGGAAGTAGTTGTCTGAACGAAGCAGGTTCTGAGAGGGGTGAGTCGGTATGTATTCGATTTCCCTGAATACTAAAGGATGCACACTCTTCATAGTCAAGAATGTTCTGGTACTGAAAAGCGAGTAGGTATTCCCATTGAATTCCTGAGCCGTATGATAGGCAAGAATCGCATCCTCTGTTCTCTTCCCTGCAATGAGAAATGAATCAGGGGCGAATTGTTCTGCCTTCTGGTTTAGGGGTACCACTGCGTAGAGGCCACGACAGATTTTGAGGACACGGCCTCTCTTAACGTGGTAATTCAGAAGAACGCTGTAGTTCTCAAGACTCTTCGCTTCATTCTTCTTCAGAAATTCTTTTAGATCACGAGTCGTGAAGACCGGTGATTCTTCAAAAAAAAGTTCTAACCTCACTTGATCTCCTCTCCGTGACTTGACATCTAGTGGCATATAGTATAAATATTTTATATTTTAAGGTGATCCATGTCAAGCACAATGATAACGTCGTCGTCGTGGTACGAGCTGGGTCTGGGGTTGTGGGGTTTAGGTCTGGCAAAAAACACTAGACGCAAGGCTGGCGAAGAACATGCCGGAACGCAATGTCCGCTTCGCGGGGAAAGAGCCGCTCGGACAAGAAACGCTGAAGGCTGTACGCTGTGGAAAGCGAAGGATCCGGTTAGAAGGAAAAATAAAAATAGGGACAGACTCCATTTTTTGGTATAATCTGTGTTGAATTAGAATGAGATCCCGGGGATGACGGGATCGAAGCCGGTGCGGGTGAAAATTGGGTACAGACGTGAGGTGAATCGTCAGTCCCCATTTTCACCTCAAGAGATTTGGATCGTGCGAAAAACAGGGACAGACTCCGAAAGAGCGAGAAGAGTAGAGAGTAAGAGAGAGTAAGAGAGATGCGAAAATTAGGGACAGACGTCAGGAGCTCGTCAGTCCCCATTTTCGCTCTCGCTTTCTCGTGATAGGGTTAAAAATGGTGACAGACTCCATTATTTGCATTCCAGTAATGTAGTCGTTCGTTCAGAGCAATAGATGTTGTTCGTCAATAGCTGGCAGATTACACTATTCCAAGAAGCATTGCTTGAAAGCACAATAATCAATAGCAAGAATAGTACCATGACGGGCTTATTATGTTCCGGGCAAGAGTTTCCGCATCCTGACTCTTTCTGCAGTTATCACAACGAATTTGCCAATCATTTCACTACCATATCTGTCAATAACTTTTATTACATGGTCTGCTTTGCGAGAATAATCGACACCAGTTAATCTCAGGAGAACAATACCACGACAGCTCCTTTGCTTTCTGAACACTATCTCCCCAAAGTCTTTGTCATCTGTCAATATCATCGCGCTCAAGTTTTCTGAGAGTCTCATAACTTCCTCATCTGAAATTCCTGGAGATGATTCTGCTACTGAGTACACAAAGATGCCGGCTAGCCTTAGGGAAGAGACTAACCTTTGATCGATGTTCTCATCGGCCAGTAAGGAAAGCGTTTCACTTCTTTTCAGCAAGAGAGTATACGTCCTCGTTGCGCAATACATCAAGAGCATAAGCGATTGCTGCCCTGACCTTCTCTTTGTCAAGTGAAGGATGAGCTTCAACGATCTCAGAGATTTCCATTCCAGCCGTTAGCTCTGAAAGTATATGCTCGACAGTTATTCTTGTTCCCTTGATCACTGGCTTGCCCAACATTATTCTTGAATCTGAATGAATATAATCCTTGTAATCCATTATCAGCACCTCTCGAATATTATAGCATCCTGGTCTTGTGGGCTCATAGAAATACATCGTTAGAAATAGGGACAGACTCTATTTTTTGGTATAATCTGTGTTGAATTAGAGCGAGATCCCGTATGAAAGCACTACGGGATGACAGGATCGAAGCCGGTGCGAAAAACGGTAGCGGCGAAAATCGGGTACAGACGTGAGGTGAATCGTCAGTCCCCATTTTCACCTCAGGTACAGGTCAGTCCCGGTTTTTCGCCAGCCTTTCATTTTGTGAGGTGATTGGATGCCCAGGAGAGCAAGGGTTGTCTTTGAGGGTGTGGTTCATCATATTACCCAGAGAGGCAATTACAGGCAGAGTGTCTTTGAAGATGATTCCGACAAAAGAAAGTATGTCGAGTTCATAAGGGAGTATTCAGAGAAGTATGGAATGAAGATCTACGCTTATTGTCTTATGAGCAATCATGTTCACTTCATAGCCGCTCCCGTTAAGGAAGATTCGCTCGCGATGACTTTCAAATACTCGAATATGAGGTATTCGAGTTATTTCAACAAGAAGAACAAGAGATCGGGTCATCTATGGCAGGGGAGGTTTTATTCCTGCCCTTTGCAGTTTGAACATGCCCTGGAGGCTTTGAGGTATGTAGAGAGGAATCCTGTGAGGGCGAGGATGGTTGAACTACCCTGGGAGTATGAATGGTCGAGCGCGAGGGAACATGTGGGGTTTGATGGGGAGATAGACACTTCTACTAAAGACGAGGGCAATAAATCTGTGGACAGACGTCAGGAGCCCGTCAGTCCCCGATTTATTCCCCAGGCTTCTTCGATTTCTGGAGCGGAAAAGGTTTCTGACGGCAATGATTTATCTTCTCAGGCTTCGGTTACTTCTTATAGGAGTATTCCTCTTTGTTCACTGAAAGATCTGGATCTTAACTGGAATGTGGAAGGCTGGAGAGAGTTTCTCGGTTTTCCCGATGAAGAGGATTTTCTCATCAGAATCAGGGGAAACACGTTTTCTGGAAAGCCGTTGTTTGCCCAAGAGCTTGTGGCCGATCTTGAGAAGGAGCTCGGGGTTCCACTTGGCAGGAAGCCGAGGGGGAGACCGAGGAAGGAGTAGCTTTAGGAGCGGTTGATCAGAAGAGCGCCAGGAGCCGTCCTTGGTCCTTCAGAGCGGAGCGTGAACCCGTCCTTCGAAAGAGCAGAACGCGAAAGCAGTGACAGACTCTGAAAGAGCGCCGAAAGAGCGAGAAGAGGAGAGAGAAGAGAGATGCGAAAATCGGGTACAGACGTGAGGTGAATCGTCAGTCCCCATTTTCAGATGTTCCTTCTCTCGTGTTTTTCACTCTCGCTTTCTCGGGAAAATAGGGACAGACTCGATTTTTAGAAAGAAGAGCGGTTCCTCGATGCTTCGCGTCCAGGTTATTGGTTCTTAGGCCGCGGAGCGGAACTGGCATTTACGATTGTGTAGGTAATTATGTAGGTCTTATTGTACAATATGCTTGTACAGGAGGTGGTTTTATGAAGTACATAGCGACTCGAGACCTGAGAAGCAATCCCTCAGCGGTCTGGGAAACGCTTGATGAAGGATCGGAGGTTATCGTTACGGTTAACGGGAAGCCTAAAGCAATAATGATAAGGGCAGACGAGGATCTCGAATTTCTCATAAAGGCTATTTCCCGAGCAAAAGCTGAACTCGCGGTCGAAAGAATGCGACTCCAGTCTTTGAATAACGGTCTTGATAGTCTTTCTTCAGAAGAGATTGAGAGAGAGATATCTGAAAGCAGAAAAGCGGACAGATGAAGATAGTAGTAGACACAAACGTCCTTGTCGCGGCTCTAATAAATCCTTACGGAAGTCCCGCAGGTGTTCTCAATTGTATTCTCTCAAATCGTGTTTGTCCCTGTTTCGATGCAAGAATTATCGATGAATACGAGAGGGTTCTTCAAAGACCGAGATTTGGATTCAGGAGCGACGATATAAGGGGGCTTCTGGATTTCTTTGTTAAGGTCGGTTTTCTCGTGACTTCCGAACCTGTCTCTTTGGAGCTTCCAGATCTATCGGATTTGCCTTTTGTTGAAGTCTCCAGAGCCACTAACAGTCCGATCATTACAGGGAATGCTAAACACTTTCCCGCTGATTTCGTAACTGTCCTGAGTCCCGCGGCGTTGCTTGAGATAGTTCATAGAAGGGCGTGAAGAGCTGTCTTTGAAAGCTGAAGAGCGGTTGCTTGTTCAGGACATGATAGACGCGAAAAACGGTAGCGGTGAAAATCGGGTACAGACGTGAGGAGACTCGTCAGTCCCCATTTTCACCCGATTGGTAGCGTGATGATGCAATTCTTTCCAGTAAACGCTCCAGCATATAGTTCTGAAGGACAATTTGAGCAGATATATTCTTGCTTTTTGCCACGTTCTTAATGATCGCTTTCAGCTGCATAGAGTTCTTCAAAGCAATACCTCCAGATAGGTGCGAAGCTTCTTTTCTACCCTCATGAGCTTCGCATACTTTGAAATCATGGGAATATCTCTACTGGGCAGTTTTGTATATCTTTTGAACGCTTCGCTTATGATCTGGATATCTGTATTACTACGCCCTTTTAGAGTATCGCACAGTGTTCTCTCTGCGTTGTAGACCCTTACCTCGTTGCCATTAGGGGTTCTTTTCGTTGTTATACCAAGTTCGTACAACCCGTCTATAACACGGTAGTATTCAACATTTTCTGTCTTTAGATTTGAGGTATTATAACCGATCGGAAATGTCATTGAATACTTGATTGGAGTTCGATCTGTCAAATCAAGCAAGAATAGAGCTGTTCCATGAGAAAATATGCCCCTCCTATACCGGTTCTGAAGATTGAACATCTCATCGTCAAGGATTGTTGGAATTATATAAACGCCGCGTTCTGATCTTTCGAGAAAACCTTTATCTACTAGGACTCTCAAATACTGACGATTTATCCCCGCTGTTGTGACTTGTCTCGATGTGACTATACCGTTGTTTTTGCGTGCGATGTCTAGAATCCTTTCAGCATAAGACATGTATCACCTCTCGCAAAAAAAGAAAATCATGTGCGCATACAATTGCATCGTTTGTGTGCATGACTGTCAATCACATCATGAATAAAGGCGGACTCCTTTGTAGATGACAGTCTTCCTCCCTGTTTTTCTTCATTACCGTCATGCCGGACCCCAGATCCGGCATCTCCGCCCTTAGAGAGCGAAATGAGGTTTGCCAGGTTTCAAATGATGAAATTGGTTTGGTGAAGTGTATGGCCCTGAAGTTGAGGACTACGTGTTTCTGGGATGTGGATTTTAGAAAACTGGACAGAGAGAAGGACAAGTTCTTCATTATCTCCAGGGTTCTGGAATACGGGACGATGGAGGATGTTGTCAATCTTCTTTCTGAATACGATTCGGCCGAGATTGCACAGGTTGTTAGAAGAAGCAGAATAATCGGCAGGGCAACTGCGAATTTCTGGGGCCTTATTCTGAACATTCCTAGATCGGAGATAATAAGATGCTTGGAACCGGCGGACTCTCATCACAAACGCTGAAGCTTTTGAATACTCTTGAAAGTAAACTCCCCGATTTTTATCTTGCAGAAGGCACAGCACTGGCGATGTACTATGAACACCGTGTGAGCTTCTTTGAATATCATTACGCGTTAGTTGGACCTTTCAGTAAGTATAGATCGCTGAATGTGGCATCAATAAACGACCTCGCCGCTATGAAATTGAGTGCTATCGCCGCGAGAGCAGAGAAGAAGGATTATTTCGATCTCGCCGAGATCGTCAAGAGAGAAACTGTCGAGACAGTTCTTCGAGCTTTTGTCGCAAAGTATGGTAGAGATGTTGATCTGTACCATATAATAAGGGCTGTCACCTTTTTTAAGGATGTGGAAAACTCTCCCGATCCATTAGAAGCAGTCTTAACCTGGAAAGAAGTCAAAGATTGCTTAGAAGCGAAAAGTAAGGAACTCCTCGACGCCGCAAAGATATTGGTTAGACATGATCCAGATTAGGAGCCGTTCTCTGTCATCCGTCCACCATCATCCGCTATGGACATAAAGCGTGAAGAAAGGAGTGGATCCCCGATCGGGGTCCGGAATGACAGTATAGGTACACTACGGGATGACACGCGAAAAACGGGACAGACATGAAGAGATTTGTCAGTCCCTATTTTCGCAGGGCAGTCTCTCCCTTCAGGTCATCCTGGCAATCTCTTAGCCAGGAACCCGATCCGGTATCTTTACCATCATCTGAAAGCGTCTTTTAGATAGAGAAGGACTTCTATACTGTAGGCTGATGGCTGAGGAAAGATATTTTCCATACTAATCATAGATTAATACTAGAGTCGGTGAGCCTACTCGAAAAGGAATCGAACCAGTTCTTTTTTTGTTATATCAAAATGGTCTGCGATTTCCAGTAGTACAACATTAAGCGTACCTGGCTTCAGTGGTTTGTGCAGAGGGATGGTTATGTGGTGTTCGCCCTTCTGTTTTGTGGTTAGTCTTACGTGGCTTCCGCTTTGTCGAGTGATTTCGTAACCCAACTTGGAGAGAACTCTGGCAAGCTCTTCTCCGCTTAGGGATCTCGGGAGTCTCAAAGCGCAATTACCTCTTCCTTTACGAAGTGCAATCTGATTATTCTAGGGAGTTCACTCTCATCAAAATGACATCTCACTGCATCGCGAATGTTCTCCTTCAGCTCCTGCAAAGTCTCCGCCTCAGTAATTATGGAATGTCCTAGAGCCCGAGCGAAGAATCCGGAAACAGGATCCTCTTCAATCAGAAAGATTATTTCAGTTTTCACATTCAACCTCCGTTCTAACTCTGCGGGAAATCGCTGTTTTTCTCAAGCGATCACTGCAAAACAGGGTTAAGTCTCCGATATTTGCGTGAACCAGCGTCTTTCTCAGTGACTTTCTAGGCATTCGAAAGAATTATACCATCGAAGACCGAGAAGGAAGAACGTTAAGAGCCGTCCTTCGTAAGTCATCCAGGAGCGTGGACCCATCCTTGGAGAGCAGAAGATTATCGAGAGCATGAGATGAGGAGAGAGACGTGAAAATCGGGTACAGACGTGAGGTGAATCGTCAGTCCCCATTTTCACGAGAAGAGGAGAGAGAAAGAGAGAGAAGAGAGATATGTGAGAATTCTCGTCTTCTCGTGAGCGAAGCGAGCGTCTTGATCTTTCTCATAACTCTCCATGCTCCACTCTCAACGGTTCTCAAGAGAACTCTCGATGCTCTTTCCCGGCTCTTACCAACTCCACAAACACAGTGGTCATTTCCAGCTTAGGCCATCAGGCTCCCGGTGCGAGGCGGAGATCTCATCTCTATGCAAGGCTTCAAGTACAGGGATTCTTTCTTCTATATGGAGTTGAGTCCCTTTTCTTTTGACTTATTTCTTCCCCAGCCTATTTATTGGGTACGGTCTTCAAACAGCTTTTTCAGATAAGTGGTTACCTTCCCGTCATAATCGGGATAAGTATATCCCAGCATCTGCGCCACATATCCGGCAGTTTCCCTGAACAGTTCTTGACAGGCGAAGAGAGCTTGCCACATCTCTTCACAACTACTATTCCGGTAAGTAGCCAGTAGTGGATCCCACAAATCTATGGAGAGATATTTGTCCAGATATTTATAGGATTTACCGACGCTCAACGAAAACCCGTTCTCGAGCCCGACTTTCCAAGCAAGCATCCGCAGAAGATTGGGCCGCACGTAGAGGTTCAGATGCTCCGCGGCATATAGAATTTCATTACGGCATAAGCCTTTGGCCACATAAGTTGATACCCACCAAAACTCGTTGCAGCTGTCATCAAAAAACTCCGGTGTGGGTCTTTTGACATGGTAATCGCGATCGGTGGGGATCGGAGGAGTATGGACCCGTCCGTCTTTATCTAAAAGAACGGTCAGGAGCTTGTCGCTGGATAAGTACAAATTAAGTTCGTCAAGAGGGATTAACTTTAAGTCAATCCGGTTTCCATCGGTAAAAAGCATCAAATATGAAAACCAGTTACCGAGCTGCGGAGGGAACAAGGACATCGCTTCCGGCTTTTGCATGATAATCCGTTCGCCGAAATAGTCAAGCCAGACATCATCCTTTTTAAAAGACTCCAGATCCGTGACAAGATATGATATATCATAGTCCTGAAACCGGTCTTTCGGCGCATTTATGTTTGTCCGAGAGCCTTCCATCCCTACCACCCGGACTCGTTGATCGTTTTTCGCGAAGTTCAAAATCAGTTCCATCATCTCTGCTTCCGTGCGTATGCTCATCATCTCCTCCCAATATTCAATTATTAGTCTTCTTTTCCGGCTGCGATTAAGAGCATCATCGGGCGGCGTAGCTCATCCTTCATTCCGGGCTCATTGAGGAGATCAGCGGCGGGCCGATTAGTAAATAGGGACACCATTATTCACAATTCTATCGCACAAACCTCGTTCGGCATGTTTAGTATACCTTCTATCGCAACTGGCCTGCGAAAAACAGGGACAGACTCCGAAAAAGCGAGAAGAGGAGAGAGAGGGAGAGACGTGAAAATCGGGTACCTTATCATATAAATAAGGAAAAGTCTACTACTCAAGTGACAATCAAGTTGTCAACCACATCCTTAGTGGCAGCTAAAGATAGCTGAGCATCTTGGGAGTATTCAGGATATGGGAAAGTCTCAGAAAATGATGTATCATTTAGCTGAGTAGTTTTTATTCCTTTGGCATTGATGTTTTTTGCAAGAGTGA
>Ga0209510_1005335_pt1 | contig 10790 bp, 6 predicted proteins | sample BiotimSIPDNA_FD_185749 | JGI IMG/M metagenome (GOLD analysis project Ga0209510, IMG submission 185749) | Anaerobic biogas reactor microbial communites from Washington, USA - Biogas_R1 time_0 SIP DNA (SPAdes) (version 2) | ecosystem: Engineered > Bioreactor > Anaerobic > Unclassified | place...
TGACACAATTACCTACGAAGCAACCTCAAGATATGATAACAACCAACTACAGTTGGAACTGATCAAGCCCATTCGCAGTTCCGCAAAGCTGTTTGGACCCTTTCTCGAAAACGCGCCGGGGACCATCCGCCTTACCAAGCTCAGCCGTGATGCTCTTTCGTTTTCCGCCTCACGGATGAACTACAGCATGACCAGGATTGACCGTTACGCCTATGGCAGAGCGATGGACAGCACCATGGAAGGAATTCGTGACGTCACCTCGCTCCTGGCGTCAGGCACATCGTTGGATGGAGTGGTCTCAAATCTCGAGAGAGGATTCACTGAGGAGATATGGCTGCACATAGCAGAGATGAACAGCAACGGATCCTTCTCGGGAAGCATTGAATCGATTCGAAACCCGTTTTTGAAATCCAATGTCACCGGAGTTCTACGTTCCAACCGGTATGACACCAGCGGAGGGATGCTGGTTATGAACTTTTCCGGGATGGGCCTCGACCGGACCTATGAAAATGAATACATCCGTGAAGTCTTTGCCATCTCGTTTTCCAAAGATTTCGACTTCAAGGAGGGTTCTCTGATCAGTGACGGAAATGTGTGGGACTGGGAGTTCAAACGTGCGGATGAGGCACGCATGGAGGAAGTCACACGGGCACGTAACAACCGTCGCCAGACGATCCTTGACTCAGTCAAAACCGGGTTGATCTATGAAGGCATCATCCGGCTTCAGATCCCAGCGCTGGGCCTGCGTCCGGTCTACACTCCGCATCCAATCAGAATGACCATTCTCGATCTGGACCCGAATGAATACCGGGTACGTCTGGAAATCTCTCACAAAACCGACAAGAGGCTTAAGAGAGAGTTCACCGGCACCATCGACTTCGATGACGTAAAGACTGGATCTGAGCCCTTGTCAGTCTCAGCCACCGGAACCAAAATCAGCAAGAGCACTATCGAAGTACCTTTGCAGGCACACATCTGGATCGAGGACGAGTTTTCGTTCGCTCTAAAAGTTCAGGACGGTAAGCTCATCTGGGGAGACCTGGGAGAATTCGCGATTCCGCCACCGGAACCGGTTCTGCCGGCAATCCCTGCAAGTGGTGCTGCATCCCAGCCCTGAGTATCCGGACATTTTCGGGATTATCGATGAGGGATAACGCCCCCATCGTGCAAGATTCGTGTGGAGCTTAGTTGTTTGAACGGACTTAAGATTGGCCAAATCCGTTCGATAACATGGATAGTGTTATCAAATGCCGGACAACCCGAAAGGATTCGGCATACCTCTACAATACGCTTTGACCATCCCGCCATGCGCATCATTCCTTCAAACCGGATCCGTGCCCTCCTGATGCTTGTTCCTGTTCTTTTCGGGCAAAATGCTGTTTGCCAGGAAACTGAGGATCCGGACGACATTCGATCCTACCTCGCGTCCGGTACCTTCAATGGGGAAATCGGGCTCGTCAGCATCAGCCACGAGTATCGGGGTTCAGATGAGGACAGAGGGAATGCATTGGGTTTCTTACAGCTCAAATATAAGTCGATCGATACTCTGGGGCTCCACTGGGGTGCGTGGTGGTATGGAGTGCAAAGCGCCTGGGAGATGCATCCCGGAGACTACGACAGGCTTTGCAAAGCCGACAGCAGCCTGCGCGAATGCTTCGTCTCTTGGACCATTCCAGAATCAGAAACCACAGCAACAATTGGACGCTTCAGCATGCGCCAGACTACCATCGACGGGAGATCCCATCAGGGCATCCAACTTATCAGCACGGACATTCCGGACATTACCCTCCGGGCAGGAGCATTTCACCGCTGGTCACGCTATAACCGGATTCATGTCAACTTCCAGGGAATGACGGGATGGTATGAAGTGGATGCCGTTCACGAGGATGCGGGGGATCTATTCTGGTTCGGCTCGATTCGCAAGCATGGTCAGGACTCAGACTATGTTGAACTTTTCGGACGTCATCAGGACAAGGTCATGAGCGTCATTGGCACCGAATGGAACTACTCCCGCCCCGTTTCATCCGACAGGCGAATCGGCGTGGATGGGACCTTCGCATACTTCGAGAACGCGTGGCCGGATCGGCTTCAACCCGAATACGAAGACGCTTACACATGGCTGATCCATGCCTCCTTGAAAACCGAATCCCTCAGCTTTGGGATCGGATGGCACGGAATCAGCGATCACACAGCCGATATCGGAGTCGGACCCTACTTCTGGATCGATCCCCTCATCGTCGACGACACACTACCCTACAACGACCGGAATCGAGCCCAGTTATTTTATGCCGATGCTGAAGCTTCCCTGGGAATGTTCGACTTCATCTTTGCATATGGATATGGCATCAACAACGCAATTGAAGTGAACTCACACGAGTTCAATGCGACCGGGAAGGTGCACCTGAGGCAGGATCTCTCTTTCGAAATCATGGTCTCCTGGAACATATATGAAGGAGACACACTGGCCGACTATGTAAGAACCGGAACACTCCTGACCTTCGAATTCTGAGCGGAATTCTGTTCTCCACATTCGCTCAATAACTGAGGGCATCCGTTCCCCGAAAAGACGCATTCAAGAAAACAAAGCTGCGACATCTTTGTCTCGACAATGCATAAATAGTGAACATAGTTTCATCTATCGATCTTGAACGGTAATGGACACCCTTGATAAGCTTCGCCTCCTTTCGGATGCCTCCAGATACGATCTGGCCTGTGCCTGCGGGACAAAAGATGGCGACCACCGCAAACGAGGAGAAGACGGCACCTGGCTCTATCCGGTTACTTTGGCAAACGGAGGGAAGCAGATCATGCTCAAGACACTCATGTCCAACGTGTGCAGCAGCGACTGCGCCTACTGCCCATACCGCAGCACCATGGATGTGCGCAGGTGTTCGCTTCTTCCTGATGAAGTTGCATCCATCTTCATGGACTATGTCCGTCAGCGAAAGGTCATCGGACTATTCCTGAGCAGCGGAGTAGTGGGAACACCGGATCGCACCATGGAAATGCTCACGTCAACTGCGGCAATACTGCGCAAGAAACACGCTTACCGCGGACACATTCACCTCAAGGTCATTCCCGGTTCATCCCAGGCAGCTATCGACACTGCCTTGTCGCTGGCCAACGCCGTATCGGTCAACATCGAAACACCCGGGGAAAAGCATTGCGCTAAGCTCTCCGGAAAAAAGCGTTTCATCGAGGATATCATCGGGTCCATGCAGTATATTGCCCGCCAAACCGGCAAGGGAATGAAGCACTCACGTGTTCGCCAGAGCACTCAGTTTATTGTCGGAGCATCCGACGAGACCGATGCGGAAATCGTCACCTACACATCCGCCCTGTACCGCAAACTCGAACTCAACAGGGTGTATTTTTCCGCCTATCAACGTGGATTGGGCCGGAACGACATTCCGGGTGAACAAATGGCAAGCGGGACCAAGGAGGAAGGTTTCTTACGTGAACACCGACTCTACCAGGTGGACTTTCTATTGAGGAAATACGGCTTCCAGAAAGATGAAATCCCCTTCGACGCTGAAGGTCGTCTGATCCGGGACCGCGACCCCAAACGTGTATGGGCAGATAGCCATCCCGATCGGTTCCCGATCGACGTCAACACTGCCACGGCATTCGAGCTACTCCGCGTACCAGGCATCGGACCTGAAACCGCTAACCGCATTGTTAATCAACGCAAGACCGGACGGATCAACTCGGTCGACCACCTTCCCTTCAAAGGCAAACGCCTGGCTGACGCCCGCCCCTTTCTCAAGGTTTAGCCGCCCGCATCAACCATGCGGTCAATCCCTCGGGGTCCGACCACTGCGGGTTATGATCCGCTTCATAATCCCAAACCATCCATCCACGCGATCTCGCCCGCTCCGCAGAGGGGAAAAAGGCGTCGTCCACGGGGTTTTTGCCCGAATCATGGGTCAGAATGAATACGGATCGAATCGCACGGGCTGCTTCCTGATTGGAAAGTTTGATACCTTGGATGACCGTCTTCGTCGGGTGTGGGACATCATGGGGAATCGGGGTTTCGGGAGTAACCCACTCTGGCACCAGATAAGCCTCAGACCCGGACAAATCCCACTTCAGCAAATCTTTCAGGCTCTCGCCGTCCTCCGGGAGCAACGCATCCAAATAAACCAGACACTCGATTCTTTCCGGAATCCGGTCGGCCACACCCGTCACAACCATTCCGCCATAGCTGTGGCCAACCAAAACCACATCCTTCAAGTCCTCCCATAGGATCACATTCACCACATCCTGAATGTGCAAATCCAGATCAATGGCTTCATTCGCCAAATGGTTCCGCTCTCCTTGGCCGGTGAGGGTGGGCCGGTACACAGTATGTCCCTCCATCCGGAGAAGATGATCGACCTCCCTGAAGGCCCAACCGCCACCCCATGCTCCATGCACGATAACAAAGGTCTTCGACTCCTTCTCATCAAAAGACGATACTTCGTCCAGTGCTTCAGCGGTTTTTTGCGCCCACAGGGAAACGCCACTCAGGATGAAGGTCATCATGACCAATAAACGGATCGGGGTTCGGCTCATAGGTTTACTTCTATCGCATCACCGTGAGTTCTGTCAATTCCCACACAAAAACCGGCAGTGCGACACAACAGGCCCCATTCCCGGAGCATTCATTCCACTTGCCACACGCGACTACTGCTCCACAAGAGAAAACCATGACAAAAACCGATGTCTTTTCCTTCATCAACGAGAACATGTCCTGCAACCTCGCGACCTGTATCGATAACAAACCGCAGACACGATGGATGCTCATGTACAAAGCCGATTTCGACGGGATCGTTTTTCACACCGGAACCATGAGAGACCTCTATCGATCACTCCTCGCAAACCCACAGGTTGAGTTGTGTTTTTTCAATGGAAAACCGGAGAACATGATTCAGATCCGTGTCAGTGGGACAGTGGAAGAGGACAAGGATCCCGTGCTTCGAAAGGAAATCATTCAAGCCCGTCCGTTTCTCAACAAAGTGATTGCCCGAATACGGGGAGGAGTCGATCGCTCCCTTCCGCCTCCGCAACATGGTGGCGAGTGTCTGGACCATGGAGAAAAACACCGAGCCCAAAGAAATGATTCCACTCGACTAAGCAACCGTTTCACGGTTCGATCCGCTAATATGGATTTCGAAATGAAAGCTCCCTCCTAAGGAGTCATTCCCGGTATTTAGGCAGGATCAGGACGTGACGCTGCCAAGCGGTAATAAGCGGGACAGACAACTCAACTTCTTGATCACCGCATCCGGATGAACCCCGGCGCAGAGGGGATCATTCTCCCTCATGCGTAACGACCGGGCATCACCTGCAAACAGCGCTGTCCGGAACCCGGGAAGGCTAGGACGACATCTTTGAGCATATCATTCCTTACGTAGATGGATAAGCACCCGATTCATCCATAGGTGAGCGTGTTCGTAGACTAAAGCTGACTGCGATAGGATTCGTCCTGCGTCCTGGACAAAAGGCCCGGACTTCAGCTCCTTCCGGCCGTTATCAACCATTCCGCGAAGAGAACCCGGGGTCATCTCAAGATGAAACTGAAGGCCGATTACATGATTCCCGAACTGAAATGCCTGGTTTTCGCACGCCTGGCTTGTCGCCAACCTTACCGAGCCTGTCGGCAAGTCAAACGTTTCGCCATGCCAATGAAAGACCTCGAGTGTATCCGGAAAACGGAAACCAGCCGATTCGTTTGTAACAATACCGTGGACCGGGAACCATCCAATCTCTGGAGATCCACTCCGATGGATCTGCGATCCAAGAACCCGCGCAATCATTTGAGCCCCCAGGCATACGCCGAGAACTGGCTTCCCGGCATCGATACAATCCTTTATTAGTGCGAGTTCAGCACGCATCCAATTGAACACGTCCACATCGTTCACACTCATCGGACCACCCATCACGATCAACCCATCAACGGCGGACACATCGGGAACCGGATCGGACTTGTAGAGGTGGCTCACCAGAACTGAATCGCCGGATTGTTCGAGCAGTCCTTCAATAAAGCCAGGACCTTCATAGGAGACATGTTGCAGGACGTGAACGCGCATCGGATTGTGATCCGGGAAACCCAATCCGGAATTCCATCCCGGTCAACCCACAAACCCGGAATCTTCAGCCGTAAAGTATGAAACTTTGGGGTTGTTACCATAGAAACCTCGACAAGGTTGAACGAATCGAATCCGACGAATGCACGCGTGCGTTTATGCCATGGCCATGAATGCATGCTTTATCATCTATTGGTTTGCACTTATTCACCAATGTCATTGAAGTAATTCAATCACGTAATGTTGGCAAAAACACATTCGGCCTCTCTTCTTGGCATTGAAGCGCTCCCGGTTCAGGTTGAAGTGAACACCGGTCTCGAAGGAGATCCGAGGGTCTGCATTGTAGGACTTCCGGATGCCTCGGTTCGCGAGTCGCAGGATCGGGTGCACTCCGCGCTCATCAACAGCGGGCATTCCACTCCCCATACCCGGGCGACGGTGAATCTTGCACCTGGCGACCTTCGCAAAGAGGGTCCGAGCTTCGATCTTCCTATCGCGCTCGGTTTGCTTGCGGCTACTGGCCAAATGCGCGCGGAACCCCTTTCCGATTACCTGATAGCCGGCGAATTGGCCCTGTCGGGCGAAACCCGACCCGTCAAGGGCGGACTACCAATCGCTCTTTTGGCACGAACACTTCCTGTAAAGGGGGTATTGCTTCCCCGGAAATCCGCGCTCGAAGCCGCCTTGGTCGATTCAGTTCCTATCTACCCGGTCTCCACCCTTGCAGAAGCACGATCCTTCTTGGAAGGCGAGGCCCCCATTTTGCCAATAGACTCTGCGAGCACCCTCGACGCCCTTCGAAGAGAGGAATTCCACAGTGGTGATTTCTCCGATATCAAAGGGCAACATACCACCCGTCGGGCAGTCGAAATCGCCGTCGCAGGCGGACATAACCTGCTGATGATTGGGCCACCCGGATCAGGCAAGTCGATGATCGCAAAGCGCATACCCACTATCATGCCGGCGCCTACGCTCGATGAATACCTTGAGATCCTCAGTATTCATTCTGCCGCCGGAATATCGCTCGGAAACGAATCCCTGCACATGACCCGACCTTTCCGGGCGCCTCACCATACCATCAGTGACATCGGGCTGCTTGGCGGAGGTGCGATTCCAGGGCCGGGTGAAATCTCGCTTGCCCACCATGGAGTCCTTTTTCTCGATGAGCTTCCGGAATTCAAACGATCCACACTGGAGGTCCTTCGCCAACCACTCGAAGACAGAAAAGTCACAATATCGAGAAGCCGCGGAAAAATCACGCTTCCTTGCTCATTTATGCTGGTGGCCGCTATGAACCCCACTCCCTGCGGATATGACGAGAAATCCGGAATCACCATGCGCTCAACGCCTGCTCAGATCCAGCGTTACAGGTCGCGCATCAGCGGCCCTCTGCTCGATCGAATTGACCTCCATGTGGATGTTCCCGCCCTGGGGGTATCGGAATTACGCAATCAGGGTGAAGGCGAATCCTCTGCGAACATCAGGGCCCGCATTGAAAACGCTCGGGCCATCCAGCACGCCCGTTTCAAGGGCTCTTCGGTCCACTCGAATGCGGGCATGCAGACCCGTGACATCCGTAAACACTGCCGCATCCAGGAACGCGACGGTATCATGCTCGAACAGTCCATGGAGCAGCTTCACCTGTCTGCCCGTGCGTATGACCGCATCCTGAAAGTCGCCCGAACCATAGCGGATTTGAAGGAATCACCGGACATCCTTTCGGATCACCTTTTTGAGGCAATCCAGTTCAGAAGCCTCGATCGGCAGGTTTTCGTCTGATTATCACCGGCACATCCAGTGAAATAAATGGCGCACCCTGAGGGAGTCGAACCCCCAACCTTCTGATCCGTAGTCAGATGCTCTATCCAATTGAGCTAAGGGTGCGCTTTGAAGTTTTGGAATATGGTGAGGGGCCCGAAAGAAATCAAGCAATAAATTGGATCGATTCAAACAAGCCAAGTGTGCCCAACGGAGAAATGGCTTCGCCCTCATCGAATCGATTCCCCAATCGGACATCTCACCTGATCCAACAACCAGACTACGATCAAGAAGAGTCCTCATCCGCTCTGGGAGAGAATATTCTATTTCTTCAATCTTTCAGCCGATTGACAAGCACGACTGGATGGTCACTCGAATGTCGGAAATCTAACGATGTCCGCTACGGAAGAACCTCGGAAGATCTTCCCTCCGCGAGACCCAATCAACCCGTAGGCCTTGCTGGACAAGCGAAGCGTCCCAGTGGGTCGTCGGCTTTTGTTCGGTTTGAGGGCTGAACGGAAATCGCTGAAGCCATCAGGAGGGGAATCCTTCGGCTTGCCCGTCAGGGGACTCGACGGAGGAACCGGCTGGCGCGGCGGGGGGAAGGAGCCAGTTCCGCAGGCTGGCGACTTGCTGAGGAGTGCCAAGCACGAGGATGCGGTCGCCATCCTCAACTTTTTGGGTGGCGGACGGGGTCAAACTGCGCTTTTTCTCATTCTCATGCCCGACAACCTGCACCCCGAGGATCCGGGGCCAATTGAGCTCGCGCAGGGTCTTTCCATGAGCGGGTGAACCGCGGGGAATCTGAACCATCTCAACCGCGAGATCACGGAAGGTGTCTTCAACAGGCTCCGCTCCACGGTCTTCGAGAAGGAAGGCGCGGCTGGCCGCTATTTGCTCTTCCGTGCCGAGAAGTAGAAGTTTGTCTCCGGGAAAGAGATGGGACCCCGGGCCGGGATTGGATATCGGATAGGACAAACGCTCGATTCCGATGATCGAACAACCGAATCGTCTGCGGATACCGATTTCATTGATCGACTTTCCGGCATGCGCAAAACGCTCAGGCATCTGGACTTCACCAATATGCAGTCCCCATGGGGCGTAGCGGTCCATCCACTCGAAGGAACTCGCCAAGTCGGCCGGTTCATCCCCAAGGGTTTCCTCAATCGCCACCTCAATGTTGCTGTGCACCCAAATGAGCTTGCGCCACAGAAGCAGCGCGATGATCAGGAGCGCGCCGATCAAACCGAGAATCCACCACAGTCCGACGTCGACCGGCAGGAAATTCCAAATCCAAGCCACCATCAGCACCCCCGCCGCAGCCTGCATCCCGTTCAAGAGCAGTGGCTTCATGCGCGACAGCCCGGCGTTTTGGCCGGCGATGAAATCCGAAAGGATCATGGCCGAGGCCTGAATATTGCGCCAGATTGCGATCACCGGAGCGAGCAGCAATAGACCCAATACGGACCATCCCATCACTTCCGTAGAAAAGCCCATTACGGTGTCCGAGCCCCATTTATCAACGCCCCATCGGATTATCGGCGCAGCAAAAACCAATACCATGGTAACGACTCCCATCTCCACGCCAATCTGAATGAGGCGCTTGCGCATCAAACGCCAAAGGATACTTGAGTCCCGGCGCTTCTGGAGTGCGTCCAGTATACGCCGGTGCATGGACAACGCTCCCCCAATTATGGGAACCTTGAGTGAGGTAATCCGATCCGCAATCATCCGGTCGGACTTGAACAGGATAGGAGTGATCATGGCGGTGATCAACGATCCACCCACCGCCACCGACATGTATTCGGGGGGTAGCAAACCATTCGCCGTCCCCAGCTGGGCAATGATGAACCCGAACTCCCCAAGTGGCGTCAACAACATACCGGATCGCACAGCGGTGCGCCCGTCATAACCCATCAGCACAAGAGAAACTCCGGCCGCCAATGATCGCCCGAGCAGCGTAAAACAAACGGCCACCGCCAAGGGCCACAATGCGCCCATCGCGTCCGAAAGGTTGATCGTCATCCCGATCGCAACAAAGAAAAGAGCTGCGAAAAAGTCCCGCAACCCGGAAAATGCCCGCTCGACCTGCGCGCGCTGCGGGGTTTCGCCGATGATGGCCCCGAGCAGAAAGGCCCCGAGTGCCAGAGAATACCCGGCCTTCATCACCATAAGGGACAACCCAAATAGCATACCCGCCACAAACACGGTCTCGAGCTCAGTGGTCACTTCGCGACTCAACCAACGGAGCACGCGGGGGACCACCAGTAACCCGGCAATCGCCATCATCAACACAAATCCGCCAAACAAACCCAGTGTCGAAAGGATCGAGCTGCCACCACCTTCTCCACCGATCCGCACGTAGGATCCAAGGACCGTCAGCATCACGATGGCCACCATGTCCTCGCTGAGCGTCATTCCAAGGGCGAGCTGGCCGCTCTTTTCGTGGGTGCGACCGGACTCAATCAGGATTTTTCCGATGACGGCCGAACTGCTCGATACAAAAAGTCCGGCGAAAAACAAACCACCCACCCGATCAAGACCAAGGCCGCTCGCCGCCATGCGGGCCAAACTGATCACGAGAAAGGCTGTAAGCGTGGTGGCCATCAATACCGGCAAGCCGAGCTGGCGCAGACGTTTGAGACTGAAGTTGAGCCCGATTCCGAGCATCAGGAAAACCATCCCAAGCTCGGCGAGAATCGCCACGCGTTCCTGGTTTTCGATAAATCCGCCCCGGAAGGAATGAGGGCCAACAATCACGCCAGCCACCAGATATCCGACAATCGGGGAGATACCGACGCGTTTACAAATGATACCGGCTACCGCTGCCGCCAGCATGATTACCGCAATATCCTGAATGAAAAAAATCGCCTGTCCCATAATTGTTTCTTGCCGGTGTCCGGAATGACTCGGAAACGGATGCAGTGGAATCCCGGAAGGATGGGCGCATGACCGGTCAACCAG
>Ga0209510_1005337_pt1 | contig 10788 bp, 8 predicted proteins | sample BiotimSIPDNA_FD_185749 | JGI IMG/M metagenome (GOLD analysis project Ga0209510, IMG submission 185749) | Anaerobic biogas reactor microbial communites from Washington, USA - Biogas_R1 time_0 SIP DNA (SPAdes) (version 2) | ecosystem: Engineered > Bioreactor > Anaerobic > Unclassified | place...
ATGTCGGGCGCGGTGGTAGCTTGAAAGCGTCTGCCCCGCTCAAAGTTTTGTAACGGTTGACAGGGATGTCGCCCGCATTCCGCCACTGGTCATATTGCAAACCGTTACCAAACATAAAAAGAAACAATGGATACAAGTTAACTGACATCAGATTAATTCTTAATTGAAAAACAGTAGGATTTGAATTACTGTAGTGAGTTGAAAAAGAGAAGCCTCCAACTCCCGAAAGCCGAAACATTCGAAAATAGTGGAAACTTCAAAATCAAAATTAGTGTTTAATATTGGAGGTCTAAAAAATTGAACTGACAGACCTTCTTAAAACTTTTAAAGATATGAATTTAAGAAACAAAAAAGAGTATTTAAACCGTTATGGATTTTAATGTATGTTGGAATTGTTGGGTGTTCCCTGATTATTCAAAGTTGTGAGAAAGAAATATTTGAACAATCGCTTGAAACAGATGAATTATATAATTCGGAAGAATTCAGAGAATACTTATCTGCAAATATTGATTTGTTCAATGAATACAAAAAAGCACATAATAAAACGATTGCCGTAAAAGGGAAAAACGGTACATTAGTTTTATCTACTAAAAATGTGAGAATAAGTTTAGTTTCGACCTATTCCATTGATTCAAAACTATTAATTAATTTAGCTTCAAAAAGAGAACAATTAATAGCCAAATATCCTTCTTACATAAACTTCATAGAAAAAGGAAAAAAGTTAGCAATTAAAGAGACTATTCTTTCGTCTGAGAATCTTTCAAAACGTTTACTTGGTAAAAATAATATATCAAATTACAACTTGGTCAGATTAAAAAGCTTACCCATTGAAGGTTCTGGTACTTATTCTTATGATGACTATTTAGATGCTTTCATTGACGCAATGTGCTATTCAGATACAGCAGGTGTTGAATGTGGTGGATTTGTATTTGAAGATGGAACAGCAATATTGTATATTAGCCCTTATGCTACTAGTAATAGTGGCAGGTTACCAGTTCCTGGTATGTATTGTGATGAAAATGGCATGGATATTTCTTTTTACAATGGTAACGTTATTGAATCTACCTACCATACTCATCCTGACCACTTCTATTTCTCTGGTACAGATAATAATACACAATCACAGTATTTTCCCAATTCTGACCTAATTATTTTATATAACGACAGTGCATATGTTTATCATTATGAATATGGCTTCTATATCCCATAAGGTGAATTCGCCATTAATCATCTTTACTCTTGTATTGAAAATGTTTTTTGTGTTTGAGGCAAGAGCTCAAAACACTCAAATGACTGAACCACATGTGAAAATACAGAGTCTGACAAATGATTTCTTAGTACCATCTAATAAATATAATTGCTATAAAGAGGTGTTAAGATATATTGTCATACCGTCTAATTCAGAACCGGAGTCAGCATTAAGTATACAAAACTCAGGTGATAGTACTATACTAGAATTAATTGCATTTAAAAAGTCGATATCGGATCAAATTATGATCCAATTTATCGAGAACAGTAGAAACACAGTTTTTGAAACAGATACTGTTAATTATTCCATTGCAATAAGCTCTGAACTTTCAAATAAATTAGAGAACCTAATAAATTATCTGTTTGCTGCTCCATATAGAGGCGAAAAGGTAAATGAGGTTCCCCTTGATGGTACATTATATTCATTTTGTGTTTTTGGAAATGATAAAACAAGGACTCTTATGTTTCATTCTTCGCAACAGGACATTTTGCGAAACAAGGTCATTAAATTGTTTTCCAAACTTTCAAATTTTGTTGTAATTGGGAGTATTAATGAAGGTGAAGCAATTGCAAGTATTGATGAAATCTTTGGCAAATAGGGTCTATCTTATTTCAGTTTTTACCGGAAGTGTATTTCTCACTTCCGGTAAATTTGTAAATGCAACGAACACACCAAAGTTTTACTTTTGTATTGCAACCTTAGTGGTTACAGCCATGTTTATTGTTATAAGCCGCAAACAATTATACTTTGGTAAAATAACAGGCAAAACAATGCTTTGGAGCATAAGCGTTATTTGCTTTATACAAGCGTGTTGCGGACTTTCTCAATTTGTGGATTGGCTTCCATCAAATCACTCTACATTTGCAGTTACAGGCAGTTTTGATAATCCTGCTGGTTTTGCAGCCGTTCTGGTAATGGGTTTTCCAATAGGACTGTATTTACTGGCAAAGACAAAAGACGTTGGACGGTATGTGGCAAGCGCAATTTTAGTGGCGATTGCAACCGCGGTATTTCTTTCAGGGTCACGAACTGGAGTGTTGGCAATTATAATCTCACCTGTGATTTTTTTTCTGTTCGATACAAATATCGTAAGTAAATTCCGGCAATTTAGAAATTATAAGTTGCTGCTGACTGTTTCGATTATGATTTGTTTTGTAGTAAGCATATCCGTTCTTTATCATCAGAAAAAGGATTCTGCAAACGGTCGGCTTTTAATTTGGGAGGTCTCATCCGAAATGATAAAAGAAAAACCTGTTTTCGGTCATGGATTTGGGATGTTTCAGGCAAAATATATGGATTACCAAGCTGAATACTTCAAAAACAATACTAACTCGAAGTATGTGCAGCTTGCCGATAATGTAAAGCATTCGTTCAATGAATTTATAAAAGTTGCAGTTGAGTTTGGATTGGTAGGTTTAATTGTTGTCCTCTCACTTTTTTTGTTCGTTTTATGGAAAATTATAAAATCGGAAAATAAAAATAAAGGGCTTGTTTTTAGTGGTTTAGTTTCTTTTCTTGTGTTGGCATGCTTTTCGTATCCGTTGCAATACATTGCAGTTTGGTTATTACTTGTATTTTATCTTCTTGCATTATTGTCATCAAAAGAAATCAGGATAAAAAATACTCCGGGTTCAATTGTTGCAAGAATCATAGTCGTTGTTGTTTGTACTTTTCTCCTTTTCCATTTCACCAAACAAATACAGTCGGAAATGAAGTGGAAAACAATCGCAATGAATTCATTACGGGGGAATACCGAAGGAATGTTGCCTGAATATGAAAAACTATATTCAACATCGTTAAAGCTAAATCCGTATTTCCTTTACAATTACGGTGCTGAACTAAATTTTGCAGGAAGGTTTGATAAGAGCATTGACATTCTAACCGAATGTCAACAGCGTTTCAATGATTATGATTTACAAATGCTTTTGGCTGACAATTACCATAGAAAAGGAGAAACAGAAAAGGCAATTGAGATATATCGACATGCTTCGTTTATGATACCATGTAGATTTTTGCCAATTTACCAACTCTTTGAAATATACAGAAAAGCGGGGCAGAAAGATATGGCAGTAAAATATGCTAATGAGATTGTAAACAAGAAAGTCAAAATCCCTTCATTGACAGTAAATTCGATTAAAGCAGAAGCAGAAGAATACTTAAAAGAGAATGAAATCACGTTTGGTAACACGCGCTCATAAATAATTGCCGGGTAAGTAGAAAATTGAAGGTTTATAGCCCGCAATAAATACAGTACAACTTGACAAGATTGCACTCCGCAACCGGCAACTATTCATAGCACCACCGTTGTACACAATGCTACTTGATGACATAACACTTAATGCAAAACAATATGAATCTAAAGAAAATTTTGATTTGGGCTTTTAGGTTAATCTTATTGACAGTTCTTTATTTTCCTGTTTGGATTTTAGGGTCAATGGCTATTGGAGACCTAATGACAGAGGTCCCTTCAGAACCCGGTTTACTAAGTGAAGAAATTGGCATGGTTATTTTGGGCATAATCAATACAATTTTAATAGTTGGATTAATACTTACTTCACGATGGAATGGATGGCGACTGGCATCATTTTTAGCTTTGGCCTATTATGGGGCATTTACATTTATTACTCAAGTTGAAACCTGGTATTTTCTTACAGAAATAACAGTGTCACCCAAATTGCTTCCCCGTTTGTTTATTATGGGCTTATCAATACCAATTATTTATATTCCTCTTGCCATTCTTATATGCAGAAAATGGAAGAAAAGAGATGTTGCCACCGAGAATCCAAATATGATTATGCCCTTTAAGCAATTTCTTTTAAAACTTGGTGTTATTGCTATTATTTATCTGGTGATATACTGGCTGGCCGGATACTATATCGCATGGCAAAATCCCGAACTTAGAGCATTTTATGGCAGCCCCGGCGAAATAGAACCTTTCTTTACCCATACGTTTGCTACATTTAGCAAAACACCAAGCCTGATTTTGCTGCAATTAGTTAGAGGTATGCTGTTTGCGATAATAGTAATGCCAATAATTTTGGGTTCCAATGTTAAACCCTGGCTAAGTGGATTGTTAGTAGGATTTCTTTTTGCAACTCCTCATTTGGGGCATATTTTGCCTAATCCATTGATGCCCATAGCCAGTGTAAGACTCAGCCACATGATTGAAACAGCCACTTCTACTTTCGTGTTTGGATTAATTATAGTATGGTTATTGCACCGCAGACATAGCAATCTGAAAGATTTGTTTTCTAAGAAAGACATGGATATCACAAATGTCAATAAGTGAGTGATATAAAATGAAAAATAATGAATATTTGATAATCTTAATTAATGTGAATTAAGCACAGTGTACAACAGCGTATATAAGTAATGGCGGTTTCCGTTCGGATTGCGTAACTAACTGCCCCACGTTTTGGGCAGTGCGTCACGATAGGAAAGTGCCCCGCAAACCACCACTACTCATATACGCGAAACGTTATGCACAAGGTTGACCAATACAGTATTAAACTAAAAGAATAGAATAATGAACAACAAAGAAAAAATTGATGAAAAACAAAATGCAAACAAAGGATTAGTTGCATATTTTGTTTTACTGACTTTCTTATGTGCTTCTTTTATAATTGGTGCCAAAGTACTAGGAAAAAACGGGATGTATTTAGCTCAAGGGTATATGATTACTCCTGCATTAGCAGCTATTATTACAAGACTATTTTTTTATAAAGGAAAATTCTACGATGCAAAACTTAGATTTGGCAAGGTTAAAGATTATTTTAAATTTTGGATTTATTCGTTAGTCATTGTAATAGTATCTTATCTAGTATATTATGCAATTGGAGCAATCAAATGGGATTTAACTGGACAAACTTTTCTCACAAACCTTGAACTTCAATTTAAAAATGCAGGACAAAATATGTACAGTTCTCTCCCTGAAGGAATGACACCTAAAAATATGATGTGGTTATTAATGATTGGACAATTAACAGTATTAAATATACTTCCAGGAATAATTACAGGTTTTGGAGAAGAGTTCGGGCACAGAGGTTTTATGTATATACAATTAAAAAAACATGGTCTTTTTCTAAGTTTAATAGTTGGTGGATTAATATGGTTTGCATGGCATCTACCTTTACAGTTTGTCATTCCCAAAACATATGATTTCACTACAGCTCAAACAATATTAAATTACTTTATCATGTCGATTGGAGGAATCTGTACATTCATTTATCTAGTCTATGTATTTGAGAAATCTCAGAGCATCTGGGTAGTTTCATTAGCACATATTGTTCTCAATAATGCAAGTGCGGCCTTTTCATATCTAATAATAATACAGAATCAATTTTTGGCCAATCTTGGTTTAGCAATTACCATGTTATTAGTGGTGCTTTTGGGTGTTGGAAAGTATTTTATTAAACAAGTAAAACAATGAAAACCCTGTGCATAATAAATAGGAATATGAGCGGCGTGCAACGCCCAGCGATTATTCCCGGTTGAACTACATCTGCGGGATAGTCGCTATGTACTTAAAGAAGGTTTTTATTGTATCTTAGAGATCGAATGGGCAGGAAACAGCCCGACGTTCATTGACATGATGCAAGTTTTTGTGCTTTCTCCAGGTCATTGTACAGGACCAAGTAGCATTTGGGAGCCAGTTTTCGGCTTTTCTGCTCGCCGCCGGGCATAGTTTTCCCGTTTGCGTCCAAAACGCAAAATGAGTTGTTGCTTAGGAACAGGCCGTTGGTTTGTAGAAACAGCCCCGTGCTGGTGAACGTATTCGGGGCAGTTCCCTGATGGTTACCATCCTTCCGGTTTTGCACACCGGGCAAAGGCATGGATTTATGCCGGTAAGCCGGGCAAACCGTTCCACATTGGTTTCGGTCGGTTGTTGCTTTTTGATAAGCGTGTCGATTCCAGGCTTCACTTGGGGAACAAACTGCAGCTCAAGGTGTCGTTTTACGGTATGGTTGTAAATACCAAAGCGCCGGATCTTGACAAACCGTCGGGGCAGGATGTGCAGGGTAAACCGTCGCAGGAATTCGACCCCACCGAGTGTAACAGGCTTTTTAACAGCCCTGTCACGATAATCTTTTGCAATAAAGGTTACTTTACCGCCGGCAATATTCAGGATGCGTTGGTTGGTAATGGCTACCCGATGGGTATATTGTCCCAGGTATTTTATTACGTGCTCAGCGTTTGCCAGCGAAGGTTCGCAATAAACAACCCATTTTGTTTGGTAAGCCTGCTGTATCTGGTTGTTAAAAAGGGAAAGTTCGTTTTGTTTACGTAAGGCCCGTTTGAGGCTGTCGAGAAACTTTCCTTTAAAAGCACTGCTTAGTTGATGTACCGGATAAAGGTAAGTACCCGAATGGTCGATGTTTTTCCATTTCCCGTCCAAAGCATAACCGGCAGCGGGCACAAGGCAATGGATGTGCGGATGAAGTGAGAGGTTCTGTCCCCAGGAATGGATTACAGCAACCGCTCCGGTTTCAACACCAAAATGCGAGTATCCAAATGAGCGAAGCGTATTCCAAACCGCAGCAAAAAGCAGGTCGTAATACCTCCTTTGGTTGTGCAGGCAAATGGCGTTCAAGTGGTGCGGAACGGTAAACACCAGGTGGTAATGTTTCACTGGCAAGGTGGCACGCACCAAATCATCAATCCAGAAAGCCTGTTTTGCCGCCTGGCATTTGGGACAGTGGCGGTCGCCGCAACTGTTGTAACTGTAACGCACGATTCCGCAGTTTTCACAGGCTTCTTCGTGACCGCCCAAAGCGGCAGTACGGCAAACAACTATTTTTCCCAGCACTTTCAGTTGCAACGGAGTAAGCTCTGTTTTATCAGCCAGCTCAGCGCCGAAGAAACGAACCACATCGGCCAGTTCAAAGGTTGTCTTCACTTTTTCGGGAAGTTATAAAGCGTGTCCAGTGGGCTGTGTGGTTTGATCAGCGGGCATTGGGCCACATGCAGATAAATCATGGTGGTGGTAATTTCGGCATGGCCAAGCAGTTCCTTCAGGGTGACAATGTTCAAGCCTTGTTCCAAAAGGTGGGTCGCATACGAATGGCGCAGTGAATGCAGATTTACATCCTTTGTAATGGAAGTCTTTTTCAGGTTTTCGCGCATGACCCAGGACAGGCCCCGGACGCTGTAACGACCGTCAGGTTCTTTGCCGTTAAACAGCCAGATGTGGGGGTTTTCGGCTTTCAGGTACTTTTTCAAACCGACGGCCATGCTGTCGGCCAATGGCACGATGCGATCCTTTTTGTACTTGCTCTGGCGGATGTGAATGGTCCGACGTTCAAAATCCACATCGGAGATTTTCAGGTTGATTACTTCCTGACCACGTAAACCGGCCGAATAAATCAGCGTGAGCACCACTCGTTGTTTTAGGAGTGTTGGCGCGGCAAAAAGCTCTTTAAGCTCGTGATGGTTCAGGATGACCGGCAGTTTGGTGTCTTTTTTCAGTGATGGCAGGGCGATGGCATTTTTGTTCATCCCCAGCAGGCGGTAATAGTAACGCAGCCCGTACACCATGTGTTTAAAACTGCTTCGCGAGGGCGACCGGGGATCCAAGGCCAAAGCGGCCAGATACTCATTGATCTCTTCGGGATCGATTTGTTCGGGCAGTTTCCCGAAATGGACCACAAAAAGGGCGATACGGCGGATGTAATTATTTAATGTACTTCCACTCTGTCCGCGTAAAGTAACCTGTTGCTCCAGCTTACGGACAACCTTTTCAAACTCAGGAACAAGCACAACTGCCTGCTCAACCATAGTAAAACCAGATTTCTTTCTCATATTCAGAAATTTTAGTGATGAATAATCTCCGAGTATAGAAAGAATCGCGTAATTTTAAACAGCTATCCGCGAAGGCGGATTTAGTTCAACATCATGTATAAAGAATTGGGGGTTTAGTGCTTACTAGAAACATTCTGCCCCGCATCAGCTTTTGTAATGGTTGACAGAGACGAGCCCGCAAACCGCAAACATTTCATACATGTAACCGTTCTGCTTAATAATATGATGACCAATATTAAAATTTAGTTCAAACCCAAAATCATGAAGTACAAATTATTAATATTATTCAATCTGATTTATGCTTTAAGTGTTGTTACAGTTGCCGGACAAACACGAATAAATCGCGAACAGGATGCAATAAGGCCTACCGGTACTGACATTGTATCAGAACTTACGAAGCCAAAAAAACAACAAAAATTAGATGAGAAAGACTTTGGAGGTTACCTTTTGGTATATTTCAAAGATCAAACCCAATCTGCATATTTTGCCATCAGTCGCGATGGTTACACATTTACCGATGTAAATGATGGTCAACCTGTTTTCAGGGGTGAAGAGCTGGCAGAACAAAAAGGGGTTCGCGACCCCCATATCTCCCGTGGACCTGATGGCGCTTTTTATCTGGTTATGACAGATCTTCACATTTTTGGTAAACGTGCCGGTTATCGCGATACAGATTGGCAACGCCCTATTGAAAAATACGGATGGGGAAACAACCGGGCCATTGTAATGATGAAATCTTACGATCTGATTCACTGGACGCATTCTGATTTCCGTGTTGATAAAGCATTTCCGGAATTAGGAGACATTGACTGTTCGTGGGCACCTCAAACGGTTTATGACAAAAAGGAGGATAAAATGATGGTTTATTTTACCATTCGTTATAATAACAAGGAATGTCATATGTACTATTCCTATCCGGACAAGGATTTTACGAAATTGGAAACCCTTCCAAAACGCATTACTGAAATAGAGGGATTGGACGGGGATATTACAAAAGTAGGGGATCAATATCATCTGTTTTATGTGAACAATGCTCAAATATTGCATTCCGTTTCTGATAAAATCAATGGAGGGTTCAAAACGGAGGGAAAACGAATAGATCCCGAGCGTGTTAGCACCGAAGCACCTAATGTCTTTAAGCGATTGGGTAAAGATACTTATGTGTTAATGTACGATGTATACGGCGCCCGTCCAAATAACATGGGATTTAGCGAAACTACGGATTTTCAAACATATAAAGATATAGGTCATTTTAACGAAGGGGTAATGAAAACCACAAATTTTAAGGGGCCTAAACATGGTGCTGTAACCTATTTAACTATGGATGAACTAAAAGCTATAGCCAAACACTGGAAGGTAACAATTGATTTAGATTGAACAACTGAAAATTTATCGGATGCTTACGTTTATTCGGATGCGAATATTTAAAAATGAACTTGTATTATTTTGGATAGTATTTGCTGGTGCGATCGTTTTCTATTCCATTAACATTGGATTAAGCGATCTTTGGAGTGACGAGGCTTATACCAAATCCATGTTAAGTGGTACTCTGTCTGACCTTTACGCCAAGTTTAAAAATGATCTGCACCCACCACTATATTATCTTGGATTAAGATTGTATACAAGCATATTCGGCTTATCAACAGTATCCCTGAGAATGTTTTCAGTTGCTGGAGTATTAGCGACCCTGCTATTGGGGTATTTTGCCGGTCAACGTATCTTTGGTAAACAAGGAGCATTGTACGTATGCCTGTTGCTGGTATCGGTTCCGATGGTGGCGGTATATTCGCATCAGGCCAGAATGTACAGCTGGGCTGCATTTTCTATAACCGGGGTATTTATATATTCCTGTTTGTTCTTACGAGCGGGAACCGCCCGGGATCTGGTTCTTCTTCTTGTTTTCACTGTGGCAGCGATGTATACACATTATTATAGCCTTATTGCTGCATTTATGGCAAATGTGTTTGTTTTGATTTATCTTGTACTTACGAAAAACAGAAAATGGATCAATCACCTGATTGTATCACTCATAGCGGCCGTACTGTATCTCCCTTGGTTCTCCATGTTTATTGTACAGGTTAAAAGAGTACAAAGTGCTTTTTGGGCTCCCGAGGTAAGTCTGTCATCATTTGGCTCTTGTTTCGCAATTCCATTCACAGAACAATTTTGGACAACACCCTTTTCCAATACTCTGACAATCTTGATGTACGCATTGATTGTTTTGACAATAATACTAAGTTTTAAGAAATCGTTTTCCGAGTATCGATTCGTTCTGTGGTTGTCATTGTTTATTTTTATTGGGACTTTAATGGGCGCAATGATAATTTCTTTGTTCTCTCAACCAATACTATATTCCAGATATATTGCGGTTATAGTGACTATGCTTATTATTCCCACTGCAATCCTTTTAACCGTTGTGAAGACAAAATGGTTGAAATTAATACTAATATCAGTAATCCTGTTTATGGGTGTTCGTATCTCTGTCTCTGCTTTCGCTTTTTCCTACGGACCTTATAAACAAACCATCGAATATATCTCCGAAACCTATCCCGAGATTGAGAAGATTTTACATATTGCTGAAATCACTGCCGGCCCTATGGTAGAATACAATGGAGATTCGGGATTAGGTCATTACTGGCTTAAAGCGGAAATGTCAAACGTTGACGCTTTTACCCAAATAAAACAATATCAAAAACCCGGAGAATTTTTAAACCCAGGTGAAGATTTCTGTGCAGTCCAAT
>Ga0209510_1005348_pt1 | contig 10780 bp, 8 predicted proteins | sample BiotimSIPDNA_FD_185749 | JGI IMG/M metagenome (GOLD analysis project Ga0209510, IMG submission 185749) | Anaerobic biogas reactor microbial communites from Washington, USA - Biogas_R1 time_0 SIP DNA (SPAdes) (version 2) | ecosystem: Engineered > Bioreactor > Anaerobic > Unclassified | place...
ATAAACACAAAACAATTTGAAAATGGAGCTTTTAGTCAATCAAAAAACACCGTATTTCTTCTATATTGAAAGAAATGGGGTTTCTGGTTACCAACCTCCCAAAAATGAACAGAAGATTGAGTTGTCCGAAGACTTAATATATAGTGAAACTGGTTTTGTGATATCACTCTCCCAGACTGCTTCCGCCCAAAATATTTCTTTAAAACAAGGAATTAATATTATTTCTTTCAATTTCCATCCATCTCAAGGTAAGGAAAGTAAGAGTTTAACCTCCTCAGACTTTTTGCTGTTGGCAAATGCTGTTGACAGGAATATCTCTAGAATCTCATACTTTGCCGCTGGTCAATGGAATGGTGGTACCTCGTATGATTTTGAGAACAATGAAACAAAGGGTGTTCCATTCGATCTTGTCTTTGGAAAAGGATATGTAGTTGTTGCTGAGCAAGATTGTACAATCTCAATCCCAGGCTACAATATAGAAAGTCCGGTTCCATTAGCCTTCTCTTCAGGATGGAACTTGGTAGGAGTCCATGGTCAGAAGGAGGCATATACAGCTAAGACCTTCATAGAGAGTATCAATACCATAGAGGGGTTGAAAGCCAACAATGTAACCTGGTGGCCTACCTCAAGAGGAATGTATCAGGGATATCAATTACAGAATGGACAAGAATATGGCCAAGACTTTCCAATAAGTCCAATCAATGGGTACTTTGTAAGAATAGCTGAATTCACTCCAAAGGAAGACACATGTAAGTCATTGATCTGGAATCCATCTGGTGAAATGAATGGAGAGTGTGGTTCAAACAATTAAGTTAACAGTTAAAATATATGGAAACAATACCTCCAATATACTGGATGATAGTTGTGGGTATACTCACAGCACTTCTAGCCTTCATCCTCTATGAAATCGGCATGTTCGTAAAAGAATCTAGATTAACATTAAAAAATGTAGAGGGTATAACATCGGACACGAAATCAGTTGTATCTACTGTGAAAACAACAGTAGAAGAGGTAAATGACACAATCATTCAGCCAATTAAAGGAATAGGAACAACAATCTCTGCAGTAAACGGTTTTGTTGCTGGATTAAAAGGGGAACAAACAACAAAGCAGAGCTAATTCTAAAGTATAATTGTATTGTAATAATCGAATATTCTCGGTATCATATTTTTAATGAAGATAGCTCAACTACCTCAAAGAAAAAGAAAACAAAACATCATTTTACTAATCCTAATACTTGGTCTCCCACTTGTCCTTTTTGCTGCTTACCAAGTTGTACAGATAGTATCAAAAGCATCGGCTGATATTGATCCTAAAAGTGTTGTCATAAGCAACCTTACAACAAATATGATTACTGTCTCATGGACAACAGACAGTAAAACAATTGGAAGTATAATCCCTTTGGAAAATGGGAAGGAAAAAACAGAGATAAAAGATGCTAGAGACAGGGACAAAAGAAACACCCATTATGTAGAAATGACGGATTTAGAACCCAACACAGAGTATAGCTTCAAGATAAAATCAGATAGTAAAAAGTATACTTCAAGTGAGGGAAAAGATTTAAAATTTAAAACACCTTCTGTTTCTGCAACTCTCCCTTCTGTGAATCCAGTTAGTGGAGAAATTCCAAGCGCTTCAGATGATGACATTTTAATATATGTGCTTCTAAGTGATAATTCCACATTCCCCGTTTCAGCGACATTGGCAAGTAGTAAAACTTGGTATACAGACCTCTCCGCACTCCTTAAAGTAAGTGACAAATCAAGAGTTTCTGTATCTGATGGAACAGGATTAACACTTCTTGCAACAGATGGGAAGGGAAATGGTGCGATTTTAACTGGTACGTATTCGAGTCTCTTTGATAGTAGTGGCGCATTGAAGGAAACAAATAAAATAGAGCTTGTTGAGTTGACTGATATATATGGAAAAATTCCGAATGAGGCGAAATTAAATACAGCATCCGAAGAACCAGAGGAGCCAGAAGAACCAGAGGAACCGGAAAAACCAGAGGAACCGGAAGAACCAGAGGAACCGGAAGAACCAGTAATACCAGAAGAGCCGGAGGAAGAAGAGGAGTTTGGAGATAGGCAGTACAGAATAGTACAACAATTGAAATGGGAAGAGTTAGTTATCAGTAGTCGTACATCTTCAAACAGTGGGCCGTCGACTGTGAGGATAACGAATCTTACAGATGCTGGATTTACTGTACTTTGGATATCCCAAAATAAAGAAAAGGGATATGTAAAATATGGTACATCCTCCTCAGAATTGGAAAATACTGCCCATGATCAAAGAGACAATCAGCTCTCACCGACAGGCACCTTCTATGTCCATAGCGTAAGGTTAGAGAGACTTCAAAAGGAGACAAAGTATTACTTTGAAATAGTCTCTGGTGAGGATACATACAACAATAATGAAAACAAATATTCCGCGACAACACTCTCCATAGTTGACAACGCTCCTGCTTCTGTTTCAATAGTTGGAGAAGTTTCAAATCCTCCTAGCCGTGGAGAGGTTGTAGTAATTGGGAGTATTACTGATGAGGATGAAACAGGCTCTTTAGGTACGACATATGAAGTATCTACTGTAACAGATGAAGGGGGGAGTTGGACAATGTCTATTGCTGACATGAGATATCCAGACTCAAATGAATATTTCGAATATACAGATGGAGACACATTACTTTTAGAGCCATATACAACTGTAGAATCTAAAAAGCAGGAGGAACAAGTAGAAGGCATAGACCAAAGAGATATTGTGCTAGAAATTGTACCAACAAATCCTGAAGATACTTTAGTTCAAAAAGTATCTCAACTAACTGATTACGGTTTAACAAACGATCCCTCAAAAGTAATTAAAACTTCAAATGTGAATACTCCGCAGACAGGTATATTTGATAGCTTCTTAGGTATAATACTAATAGCCCTGTCTCTCTTACTGTCGGGTATTGGAATAACAGTATTTTCTAAGAAAAGAGTTGATAAAGGTGATAAAATGTCAAATAACCTATGAAAAGAAGGAAAACAAATATAAAACCAATGTTCTTGCTTGTTCTTCTTGCTGTATTTTCTTTCTTTGTAATTAATAAAACAGAGGGAATCGATTGGGAAGGTAAGAAGCAGAAATTGTATGAAAGCAAACCTGCCGAGTGTACAACTTGTAAGACAGGGGAGGGGATAAAAGAAATAATTGATAACGACTCTTCAATAAACTATGTTCTTCTTGATAGCTCACAGGCCATTGATGTAACAGAGGAATTTACAGGATCTGTTGAGGGAATAAGGGATTTCGGTTGTAGGGGGTTGGATCCAGCAAACTTTCTTTCTTCCAAGAGATATGTTTGTTCAACTTCGGGGGGAGGGGGAATAGACTTCTCTGAAGGAAATGCAAGCTCCGGTGGGCAGGGTGTGTTGGTAAAAAAGAATTCAAAAATTAAAATCACTAAAGTTACTTTCCCTCTAGCACTATGGCTTGGGCAGTATACATACGTTGATAGTAACAAGCAGATTAGAAAAGATTCTCCTGATTATCGATCAAACGGACAGCAATTAGATCCTGAAATTGTATCAAGGAGTCTTTCTCCTCAGGAAGCAACTCAATTTAATGATGAAATTTCAGGTACAGAAAAAGAGCCATTTGTTGTTAAGGGGAAAGTGAAAATGGACACAGGACAGGTTGAGAATTTAGAGCAGGCAGAGGGCGAATATCAAGTTGAGAATGCTCCACACGAGCCGGGCTGTATACTAAATGGGAAGCCCTGCGATCCTAAATTGGCTGTCTCTGACTACAATGTCGGGAAATCAAATTACATTGCTTCAAATGAGAAATATGGTGGTTATATGTTAGATCAAGCCCCAGGAGGAGACAAAAAACCAGATTCTGCTTCTGAGGAGTGTTTAGTAGAAGGTCAAGATTATAAAGAGTTAAAGAATGGTGTGGTTACAACTTGTGTAAATGTCCCAGCCATTATTGCCGGTTGGTTTATGGAAACTTTTGGTTTGTCACAATGGGAAAAATGTACCATAGGGGAAGAGATTCAGACAACAGATCCCAAAACAGGAAAACCTATTACAATAAATCAGAAATCAGGAGAGTGTGTAGATCCAAAGACACTCGGAATTAAAATGACACCGATTTTCGGGGATCCCGATGTTTGTGAAGATGAACTATGCGCAAATGCATATTTATCACAATCATACAAAGAGACACTTGCTCCTTCTGAGTCAAAGGGTGTTACAGTCTCGGGAAGTCCAAAAACTTCAACTATGTTCTTTGTTGCAACAGAGTGTGCCTTGCAAATTGATGGGAAAAATGTCCCTGTCTTGTGTCTTTGGGATGCTTCCCCTATACTTTTAAACTACAAACTACAAGAGAAGGATAAGGCACCTAATCAAGAAGATTTCCCGAAGAGTTTTACATACTATTGGGGAAATGTAAGTCAGTCCATGAAGATTTCTTCAAAAGTTTATAGAGTAGATTAGTTAAATTATTAAAATAATATAATGAAAAGATTTGGTTTGTTTATTCTATTAAGCCTCTTATTCTCATCGGTACTTCTCCCTAGAGTTGTACTGGCACAGGAAGGAATGACAGATGAAGACCGAATAGACCCTGCCGGATTTTATTCAACACCCTCAGAGGTTTCAGATACCTTAAACGAAAATACTACAGGAGCTCAAAATGTAGAAAAGGCAGCAATCAAAGGATTAACAGGGCATGGTTTAGCCATCTTGCAGAGTGCATATCCCTGCCTATTTCAGAATTGTGAAGAAATCGAGGATGAGCAAGCAAGAAAGGGTTTTGGAGGTGTAATAGAAGAACAGGTTGTTGCAATGCTTGATAGGCAACCCACTGTAAATGTTGTTGCTCACCTAGCTGAAGAGTGGGTTCCTGGATACAAAGATACAAACTCTGTTTATGCAAATGGGGTCGACGACCTAAAAGAGGCAAAAATAGTTGACCTTTGGTCATTTACTAGGAATCTTGCTTATGCTTTCTATGTTGTAATAATGATTGTAATTGGTTTTATGATAATGTTTAGAAACAAGATTGGAGGGCAGGTAATGGTTACACTAGGAAATTCTATTCCCAAGATAGTAATTTCACTCGTTCTAGTAACGTTTAGTTTCGCAATCATAGGTATTATCATTGATATCGGAGGAATTCTAAGAAATGTAATTTCTAATCTCTATTACCCTGATAATTCAGAGTTAGCAATAAATGTACATAATCCTTTTCAATTACTTGGAGGATTTTGGGGAAAGAATTTAATCGAACCTCTTGCAGGTTTTCTCCCTGAAGGCAACTTAAATTTAATTGGTTGGGTAGGGCATATCCTCAAAAACTTGGGGCAAACCATTCTTAATTTAGTACTTAATATTTTGGCTACTGGTTTTGTTCTCTTTGGAGCGATAAAACTTTGGATTATGTTGGTTAAAACATATTTCTCTTTAATAATAAATGTCGTTACAGCTCCTTTGACAATCGCTATGGGATCTTTGCCAGGAAATGATTCTTCCTTAACGAATACTTTTAAATCAGCGGCAAGGAATGTTTTGGTCTTTCCAGTTGCCTTTGCAATTGTCAATCTCCCATATGTTTTAGATAATGCAGGGGTTTCTTTGAAATTCCCGGAAAGCTTGGTTGGGGTTGACACGACAAGTGGAACTTTCCTCCCGACATTGATATTAGGTCTTGCGAAAGTTCTTGCAATATTTACTGCTGCCACAGCACCGGAGATTGTCAAATCAATAATTCCAGCCACAGCATCTAAATCAGGAGTAGACTCTGCAGGTGCGATCAAAGGTGCTTTGTCAAAAGTTCCTTTGTTAGGAGGAATGTTTAAATAGTGATTATTTGTAACTAATTAAGTCAAATGCCAAAAAAGAAGCAATACGAAGATGCTATGAGTTCGGTATTTGACTTCATATTTACCGAATCAAAAAAGCCAATTAACAAACAGAAACCTGTAAAGGTTACAGGTGTTGATGGCACCTATGAATATGCTGATGCCATAGCTGCAGTTTTGGAGAACCCTGGAAAGTTTGTAAACAAAACAACCGTTGATGCTTTTAATGACTTAGTCAATCCAGAGATTGCTACAGTAGATTTAGGCCCTGGAGAAAAGGCAAAATTCTCTCTTCTAAATGTGAAAAGTGTACTTGAAAACGACATGGGTTTTGTTGATAAGGCGTTTACGAGATTAGAAACGGATCGAAAATTGGGAAAATTGGCATGGGCAGGAGAGCAACTATCTGGGATTGTGGCAATGACATGGGCAAAAAAATATGGATTAGATTTCGAAACTCAGAATGCACTTTTTAACATGGGTTCTCAAGATGTTCTACTAGATAAAAGACAGGCAGAGAAGGAGAAAAAGCTCCCCGCACAGGCAACAAATGCCTATTATCTTGAGAAAGTAGTCAAAGGTGAGTTCGGAGATTATCGTAATATCCCCGAGAGTGTATTTAAACGATCATTTGGAGATGAAAAAGGAGGACAGGTATATTCGGAATTACAAAAAGCTTTCAAGTTGTATGACGAGAAGGTAAGAGATAGAGCAAGTGCCGAAGATATCTCCAAAAGTATTAGCGATCTTGGGAAGAAAAACTATCAGACTCTTTATCCTGTATTTGAAAGCCATAACATGGCAATGAAAGAAGCCAAAGCAAGAGCAGAAGGAAAGGAAGAATTAGCTAATAAATATAAAAGTGCACAAATTGGAGTAGACTTATTTGCTCAAAAGACCCTGCGAGATAAATATATTTTAAAAAAGAAAGATGAACTTGATACATACAGCGAGCAATTAAAAGCTTTGCTTAAATCGAATTCTCCCACTAGGGATCAGGATATTAAATTTGTTAGAACAAAAATTAAGGATTTAAACAAGGAGTTAGGTCTTTTTAAGCTACAAGAAAGAGCCAATAAGCTTGGGAAAATTGATGGTATGATTTCGTCTGTTAAGGGGGTTTGGGAGTACACTGCAGGTGGGCAACTTGTTCCGGCAATACTAACTGGAGATTTCTTTGATGATCGAAAAAACTCAGCCTTTCATAATCGTTTGCAGCCGACGGAGAAAGCAAAGGGACTTTCTGGTGTAGAGTTTAAAGCACCTAAGAAGGGGAATTCCGTCTTGGAGGATAACTATTATCAAATGATGACAGACATGTACTATTTAACTCCTGCCGCATGGGTCAAAACTCTTTACACGGGAGAAGGATTCGCATACGGTGCTTTTAAGTCTAAACAAAAGTTATCGAAGTTATTAGATAAAAAGGGTTTAAAAGAAGCAGTTAAAATAGAGGATTTGCTTGGGGCCGATGGACAAGAATATATTGATTATTTGACTCAGATTTTAGATCAGAAGGATTTTAATGCAATTTCAAAATTTGTAAAGAATAATAAGAGGTTGGAGAATTTGGCAAAAAGATTTAGTTTTTTGTCAAGAAAAAGGGATGAATTCTCACAAAAATGGCTCAAGGGGAAGATTCCAACCAGAATTGCAGAACAGGTAAAGGGACTTCGAAATAAAGTTGGTGGATGGCTGCTAAAGAAGATGAAAGATGGCCCAGGAGCAAAATTGATTAAGGATTGGATGGCTAATGGTGCATTTAAGGTATTGATTATGGGGATAAAGACATCTGTTAAGGCCTATCTAGCAGCTTTGACAGGTGGGACAAGTAAGCTTCTTGATTTTTTAGTTGATGTTGTAATAGATTTTGCAATAAAGATTGGGACTAAAATTGCAAAGCCGATTGTAAAATTATATTTCTCATTGATAATTATAAGCGTATTAACAATTATAGGGTTGTTGGTTTTAGGGCCATCATTAATTGCAACTTTTGCAAGTAGTCAGTACCGACACGTAGCACCCAATGAGGTTGTTCTGGGACAGACAGACTATAAAGTTCCCAAAGACGGAGGTGATGGAGGAGGTGGTACTCCATTTAATGGAGAACCTTTGCCAGATGGAGTTTCATGCTTGATGGGTTCCTCTCAACAGTATGATTGTACCCAAGGTGCTGGTGCTTCATTTAGTCATGGGGCTTTACCGAATGCTATCGATATAGGGTATGTGGGTTACTTCTATGCACCATCTTTCTGCGGAGATGGGAATTGTGAAATTATTGAGAATGGAGACTATCCTTACTGTAATGGATATGCTGGAGGTCAGGTCGTCTTTGATGCTGAATATGGTGGTCACACTTACAGATTCAAACTTGTTCATGTTCAAATGGATCCAGGACTATCTGTAGGAGACGAATTGGGGGCAGGGCAAATAGTTGCTAGAATAATGGATCATTCAGAGACCGGCTCTGCCTGCTCAACGGGTACTCACCTCCACTTGGAAATGTGGTACGATGGAGCAGCTGTTGATCCCCTCTCAATAATGTCAGAGGATTCTGGAGGTGGAGGATTTGGGTGTAGTTTTGATTCTTGTGGAAACTAGTATGAAAATAAAAACAAACAAAATAATTATAATTGCCATTTTTTTAGTAATTATTACTCTTGCAGTAATCCTGTTGTTAACAAGGAGTAATAAAAAAGAGTACTTAAGCGAATCAATTCCCCAAACTGCAGTTTCTTTCTCCAATAAAAAAGTTTCAATCAAGGATTTAGCGAAATGGGTAGAAAAAGAAGATTTTTATCTTTGGGAAGTGAACAATGATATTAAATTACAAAATGTTGAGCAAATAGCTTATGACAATAACCTAAAATTAATCAGGAGCGAAGAAGGTGTAATCTCCCATTGGACAAAAGATTCTTCTCAATTAATATACAATCTCTCTGCAAATACTCTTACTGTTTTGGGAAAGGATCTGATTAAAATAGAGGGTTTATCCAATGTCACCTCAGCATCTTTTACAGAATTGTTTAAGAAATATTTTGATTTAGATTATCTCTTTGAATTATTTATGACAGAGAAAAAAGAAACGGGAGAAACCGTATTTTATGCAAAGAGATATCTTGACCAAACTAATTTAATTGAAATAGGATCTAATAATTTTCAAACTGATTATATTGCAGTTAAGGATGGGAAAATAGTATATGCAAGTTTGCTACTGGCGCAGTATCAAAATACAAAGAAAATTCTTCCACTAATAGCTCGAGATGAGCTAGAAAGATATATTAATCAAGTTGATTATCCAAAGGATTTCTATCCACAAATGTCTATTCTTAACAATAATCCGATTTTTGAGGAAATAGAATATGTTGAATCGGAGTACAAAAAAGTACTTAATAATATTAATAATTGTAAAGCTGACAACATAAGTATCGTATATATCTACAAAAAAATGTCACAAAAATATCTTACTCCTGTGTATAAGTTGGAAGTACAGTGTGAGTTAAACTATGAGGGGGAAGTTTTCGCAATACCTGGCATAATGTATGTTAACGCTATACAACCAAAATTTGTTTCAACTGAGAATTAATGATTTTTTATTCTCAATTTACTAATATAGATAATCTTTGCTAATTGATGATAGAATTAATTATGAAAATCGCAAAAACCCTTATTTCTACAATCCTCCTTTCGATGTTTCTCACATCCCCTCTTTTTGCTTTTTCCTCATATTCCACTAAAACACAAAAATTTGATCTGTCCCTATCAGATCAAAGTACAACGGTATATACCCCTCCCGAGAGAATTTACATCACTCAAATTACAACCCAATCAAATAGCATCTCGAGAGATCCTTCTCTTTGGGTTAAAACATTGTATTACTACTTTATAACAAGACTATATCTCCCTGATATCCCATATAACTATCTAATTGATGAAAATGGAGCAATATACGATGGGAAAACCGGAGGTATCGGTGCAAATTTAAAATTTGAAGCTTTGGATAGCGTTATCTTAATTGGATATCTTTCTAATTCAAGCTCCCTATCTTCAAGAGCAGAAGCATCCCTTAAGGATTTAATTGAAACACTCTCCGCTGAATGGGGTGTCGAATCAGTTAAACCAGTTAAATTAAACATCTTACAGGGGGAAAACAAGCTTTCTTCAATCGAAATAGTGGATTCCTCTTCAGAATTTTCCAATTCGTTAAATAAAACTCTTTCAAACTTGAAATTAAGTTCGGACGAACACCATAACTATATTGCAAAAATAGAGAGTGTTGACTATCCGAAGGAATCAGTAATTGGAAGCAGGATTAAAATTAAAGTAAAATTTACTAATAAAAATACTTTTCCATGGTTTACTCAGAGCGAACCGATATACATTTCAACAAAGAGTGGAGAAGAGAGCAAATTGGCAATTAACAAGGTCTGGTCGAGTTTCAGCAAACCATTAGAGATTACTGGCAAGATTATAAAACCTGATGAGAGTATAGAAGCGGAATTTGAAGTTGAAGCAAAAGTTTTGGTAGGAGAAATTAGTGAAACTTTTGTTCTTCAAAAAATTGGAGTCGGGAATTTCACTGATTCAGAATTTGAGGTAAAGTTTAATGTAATTAAAGGGAGTAATACTTTGGTCCAGGTATATTCCCCTCAGTACGGATTTGTAAATATTAGGACTTGTAGATGGTCAAGCTGTGAAATAATTGATAGCCCTAAAGAAGGGTCTGTCTATATATTGCTAGCAGAAGAGGAGGGTTGGTATAAGATTCAGTATGCACCAGGTGTAGAGGGTTGGGCAATGGGAAAATATTTCAAGAAGATTTAATCGATAAATATGAATCCAGATAGAATTCTAGAGGGATTAAACCCTGAACAAAAAAAGGCTGTAATGTGTACAGAGGGTCCTCTCTTGGTTTTTGCAGGGGCTGGATCG
>Ga0209510_1005349_pt1 | contig 10780 bp, 9 predicted proteins | sample BiotimSIPDNA_FD_185749 | JGI IMG/M metagenome (GOLD analysis project Ga0209510, IMG submission 185749) | Anaerobic biogas reactor microbial communites from Washington, USA - Biogas_R1 time_0 SIP DNA (SPAdes) (version 2) | ecosystem: Engineered > Bioreactor > Anaerobic > Unclassified | place...
GATAGGGGTAAAATTCCAGGGACGAGTCGACATGAATCGCGGCAATCTTTTCAGGCGAGGTCCTCGCCGTCTCTTCAATCAGCATGCCGCCTTCGGTGCTCGCCACGATAACCGGTTTGCCTGAATATCCATCGATTGTAATGCCCACGTAGAGTTCCTTGGCAACCTCCACCTTCTCGCAGACAAGAAGCTTGAGGACAGGCAGTCCCTTGACGTCGGAGGACAGCAGGGCTTCGGCGACCTCCTTCAACTCATCCGGCGAAGAAGCGGTTTTGATTCCGCCGGCGAGGCCACGGCCCCCGACAAGGACCTGGGCCTTCAGTATAACGGGATACCCGATTTCGCCTGCCACACGAAGGGCTTCGTGCATGGTGGAGGCGACACCGCGTCGGGGAACGGGAATGCCGTTCCGTTCAAAAATATCCAAAGCCTCGTATTCATGAAGTCTCATAGCGGTTTATTCCTTTAAATAAATAGTGATTCAGGAAAACATCTTCGGTGCACGGTGCGCCATACATAAAATTGCTGTGCTGATATGTCAATGGAAATAATCACATTTTGAACACTATTTTTTATAAATTATATTTTTTACTGAAAACAAAAATCTGATTGCAAATAAAATTTAATTAATATAGATATGCCCGCATGAAAAAAGACACAGAAAAAAAAATAAAAAAACAACCGGAAGTCAGTGCCCAGATCGCCTATCAGGGCATCAGGCACATGCTTTACACCAAGGAACTTGTTCCCGGACAGCGGATTCTCTACAGAGACCTGGCGGAAAAGCTCGAACTCAGCCCAACCCCTGTCATTCAGGCTTTGAAATGGCTGGAATTACAGGGATTCGTTCAGCATGAACCGCGCCGCGGCTATTCCATGGCGCCTTTCAGCCTGAAAGAACTGGAGGAACTTTACGAAATCAGGGAGCTGATCGAACCGTCCCTCGTCCCCACCGCCATAGAAAAGATCGACAAGAATGGCCTCGATGAACTCAAGGCGGCGCTGGAGGCCCACCTCGCCGCGGACAGAGAATCCTATCTTAAGGAAAGGCTGTTCAAAAACAGGGACTTTCATATGACCCTCGCCTCTCTTTCCGGCAAGACCACTCAGGTCCGCATCCTTGAAAATGTCTTTGATATGCTGTTCCTGAAGTACGGCGGCAACTACTTCCCCATTTCATCGCTGTCAGCCACTGATCAGGCACATCAGGAGATCTACGACGCCGTCGCGATGCGCAGCCTCGAAAGGGCGCAGTCCGTGCTCAAGAACCATCTGACCAACGTGAAAATCCAGGTCATGACCAGCATCAAGAAGATCCTGGCAGAGCAGGAACGAAAGGATTTCTGAAGAAGGACTTTGTGCAGCAAAGGGATTTAAGCTGTAAAACATGAAGAGTGTTACAATCGAAGCAGGGTCGAAGATGGCCCTGCTTTTTTTGTGCCAGGGATTGCAACGGAGCGCAACACGCCGATCCCGTCGCTCAGGGCGTTTCTGAACCGGATTCCAGAAAGGCCAGGGTTTCTTTCCACCACTTCTGATCTGTATGTCCGTACCAGCTTCGATGCGTCGCCCCGGGCATGACATAGAGCTTCTTTTTACCGGCAAAGGAACGGTACAGGTTCAAAGTGGACGTTGTCGGGACGATTTCATCCTTTTCCGACATCACAACCACCAGGGGGCCGGCAAAGGATTTAAGGTTGGCGATGCTGTCATAGGTTTCCCGCGTCAATAATTTTGCAGGCAGATACCAGTAAGTAAACTGAGCGACATTGGGCAGGTTGTCCCAGGGCGTGATCAGGAGGGCGCCGCTCACCTGTCCGGCCACCCGGGAAATTACGCCGGCGGCAACACCACAGCCCAGCGATTCCCCCATGATGTAGACCGGTTTTCCAAATTGCTGAATAGCCCGCTTTACCGATTCCGCTCCGTCGGCGATCAGAGTTTCCTCATCGAGCCCCCCTTTCCGCGCCCCGTATCCGGGATATTCCAGCAGGATTGTCCGGTAGCCCAGCACCCGCAAATGATCCGCAAAGTTGGTCCGGCTGATCGCCGATCCGGAGTTTCCGTGAAACAGAACGACCGTTCCTTTCGCCGGAACAGATGAGATGGAATCAAAGTCTGCCAGAATGCCCCGGTAGGTATCCAGGGAAGGCCAGGCCTGCACGTTTTTGCTTGCCAGTTGTTCGGAAAGTTCACTCCTGGAGACGTACTCGGGGTGATGGAGCAGTTTGTGCTGATAAGAATAGAGGAAACCAGCGGGAAGCAGCAGGATCGCCGACAGACGCAGGAAAAAAAGGGGCAGTCTGTCGGGCAGGAGCGGCAGACCGAACAGTTTCATCTTTCTTAATCGATATAACTTCAAGGCCATTACTCCATTCTGAGGGGAATGCGATGCATTCTGATTTGCGGAAGTTTGTTCCGCAAAGGAAAAGATCAGCGCTTGTCGTTCCGGGAAAAAAAGCGTTACTCATGGAGCTGATGCAATTTTTGCACGAGACCGGAAAAATTCCCCAACACGTCCGGAAAAATACCCGCATTTCTCCGCGCCGTCAATACGATATCGCCCTATATGCATGAAATATCGAGAAAACAAGGGTAAAGCCCCCGCCCTGTTTTTTTCGGGAACTTTTCGGGAACCTTCATTGTCTAAGTTATTATCGGATTAATAACGCATTTTAACGCATCAAAGGAGGACGTCATGAAAAGATTGAGCACCCTGTTGGCCGTCCTGATTGTGCTGGTCGGCATGTTTTCCTGGAATGCCGCCCAGTCGCAGCCGGACGAATCAGCGGGAGACCGGACACTGTCTCCCTATTTTCTTGTGAAAAGTGATGACCCTTCCGTGGACCGGCTTCCCTTGAAAGCCACTTCCGCTGCGGTGAACATCTCCGGGGTGATCGCCGATGTGCGGGTCACCCAGCGCTACCGCAACGAAGGCCAAAAGCCGCTGGAGGCGATCTATGTCTTTCCCGCCTCCACACGGGCCGCCGTTTACGGCATGAAGATGACCATCGGCAAGCGGGTCATCGAGGCGAAAATCAAGAAGCGGGAAGAAGCGCGCCGTGATTACGAACAGGCCCGGGACGAGGGACGGAGTGTCTCGCTTCTGGAACAGCAGCGGCCCAACGTCTTCCAGATGAACGTGGCCAACATCCTTCCCGGGGATGAGATCGTTGTGGAATTGAAATACACGGAACTGCTCGTGCCGGAAGACCGCGTGTACGAATTCGTGTATCCCACCGTCGTCGGCCCCCGCTACTCCAACACGCCGGCGGAGCAGGGCCCTCCTTCGGAACAATGGAGCGCAAATCCCTACCTTCCTTCAGGAGAATCCCCGTCCTATGCTTTCGACATCCAGGTCAATCTGGCAACCGGTCTGCCTGTCCGTGACCTCTCCAGCCCCTCTCACAAGGTGAAGACAAGTTTTCAAGGTCCCGCCCAAGCCCGGGTTATGCTCGATCCGGCGGAAAAATCGGGCGGAAACCGTGATTACATCCTCCGTTACCGTCTTGACGACGACAAAATTCAGTCAGGCCTTCTGCTCTGCGAAGGCGGGAAAGAAAACTTCTTTCTCCTGATGATGCAGCCTCCCCGGCGGATCACTCAGGGGGAGATCCCCGGCCGCGAATATATTTTCATCGTCGATGTGTCGGGATCGATGCACGGGTTTCCCCTGGACATCTCAAAGAAACTGATGACCAACCTGATCGGCGGCCTGCGTCCCACGGACCGCTTCAACGTCCTGCTCTTCTCCGGGGGCTCATCCCTGATGTCTGAGGAATCCCTGCCCGCCACCCCGGAAAATGTCCGGAAGGCGATCTCGGTCATTGAGCAGCAGCGGGGCGGCGGCGGAACGGAAATCCTGCCTGCACTGAAACGCGCCCTTTCCCTCAAGAAGCGGGAAAACGATTCACGGACGGTCGTCATCGTCACGGACGGTTATGTCACCGTAGAGGAAGAGGTGTTCGATCTGATCCGGAAAAACCTTGGAAATGCCAACATGTTCGCCTTCGGAATCGGGACGAGCGTAAACCGTCATCTCATCGAGGGGATGGCCCGCGTCGGCATGGGAGAGCCCCTGATTATCGAAAAGCCTGAAGCGGCGGACGCCAGAGCGGACCGTTTTCGCCGGATGATCGCCGCCCCGGTCCTGACCCGGGTGAAGGTGGACTTCAAGGGATTTTCCGCCTACGATATGGAGCCCCTTTCTATCCCTGACGTACTGGCCGAACGACCCGTCATTCTGTTCGGCAAGTGGCGGGGAAAAGCCCGGGGCACCGTGACCATGAACGGAATTTCCGGCAAGGGCCCCTACAGCGAGACTCTTTCCGTGGCGAACGCCTCTCCGCTGCCGGGCAACGCGGCTCTGCGTTATCTCTGGGCGCGGCACCGGATCGCGATCCTTTCCGATTACAACCGACTCCACTCGGATGATCAGCGGATTCAGGAAGTGACGAATCTGGGATTGACCTATAACCTGTTAACGGCGTATACCTCCTTTGTGGCGGTGGACATCGAGGTCCGCACCGACGGCAAACCCACCACGGTCAAACAGCCGCTTCCCCTTCCTGAAGGGGTTTCGGACTATGCCGTGGGTGGAATGAGCACCAAAGCCATGCTTATGCCCTCGATGGCGGCGCCTGTCATGGAAGAATCCGGCAGGGCCGTTTACGACCAGTCCCTCCGGAAGGAGCCGAAACGGGAAAAAGACGGGAAGAAAGAAGCCGGGACAACCGAGGTCTCCCTGAATCTGGAAAAAATCGTCGTTTCCGGGAGTCTGGTGAAAGAAAGCATCGAGAAAACAGTCCAGGCGCATCTCTCCGAACTGAAGCCCTGTTTTGCGGGAAAGCCGCTGCCGGAAAAACTGCTCCTGAAGCTGATTCTCAACCCGGACGGCACGGTCAGAGAGGTCGCGGAACCTTCCGGCAAGCTGAAAAGCGTCTCCCTGAAGTCATGTGTCGTGGACCGGGTGAAAAAGTGGCGATTTCCCGCCACAGGAGAGGGCAGAAAAGCTGCCCTGACGATCACGATCACGCTGAAACAGGCGGGATCATAGGTAAAACTGAAAAGGCAGGCCGGGACAGCTTTATCTGACAGCCGGCCTGCCTGCTTACAGCAGTTTGCCGGGTTGCATGCAGCGGGATAAAAATGCAACCCGTCTTCATCATTGAAGACGCAGCGCTCTATCGTTTTGAAAAACAGGCCTCGATCTTCTGTCCTTTTCGCCCTCGAAAAGGACAGTCGCGGAAATCATGTGGATGGAACGTTCTGGTTTGGCAGAGAATAAAATTGCGACCGTTGAGGACAATGACCTCAAATGGGTGCTGCTGTGTCAGAAAGGGGATGTCGAGGCGTTCGGGATTCTGGTGGAACGGTACCAGAAGAAGATGCTGAATGTGGCCTACCGGATGACCGGCGATTACGAGGAATCCTGCGAGGTCGTTCAGGATGCCTTTCTCGCCGCATTCCGGACGATTAAAAAGTTCCGCGGAGAAGCGCGATTTTCCACCTGGCTCTATGGAATTGTAATTAATTCCACAAAAAATCGACTGAAGCAACTGAAGAGGGATAAGAGCCGCTTTTGGCATGCAGGCGACAACCCCGGCGATCCCGGCGATGGCGCAATAGATGGTTTCGATTGCCTGGCGGCATCCGGATCAGGCCAACAGGAATCCCTTCTCGAACATCTTGAAAAAAAGGAACTGGAGGCCGGGGTGCAGGAATGCATCGGCCTGCTGGAGAGCGACCACCGGGAAATCCTGATTCTCCGGGACATTCAGGGCTTATCCTATGATGAGATCGTAACGATTCTCAAGATACCGCCGGGGACGGTCAGATCGCGGCTGTTCCGGGCACGGATCGCCTTGAAGGATCTGCTGCTTGCCAGAATTGGAGAGTTCTCATGACTTGCCGGGATATCGAACAAAATCTGCCCGCCTACCTGGAGGACCTTCTTCCCGAAGAAGAAAAGGACCTGATCCGGGAGCACCTCGCCTCTTGCCGGAAGTGCGGAAAAGCCCTTGAAGATCTGCAAAGAATGGAACTTCTTCTTCAGAATCTGGAAGAGGTGACGCCGCCGCCCTGGCTGAAGCAGAAGATTCTGGCCCAGGTGAAGGAAGAAGTGCATGCGGAAAAGGGATTCTTCAAAAAACTCTTTAACCCTGTCTATTTCAAGATTCCTCTTCAGACCGTGGCCCTGCTGGTCATCACCGTTCTGGCCTTTTATCTTTACCGGGGAGAAGGGCCGGAGCTGAAGAAAGAGGGGGTCGACATCGTCCCGCCTGCGGCAATTTTACAACAACAGCAGAGTTCCGAAAAACGTGAACCCTTTCGGATGGCTCCTGCTCAATCCGCGTCAACTCAAATGGAGAGTCTCGAAAAAAGCGATAAATCCGTCGCGGCCCCTTCCCGATACACCCGCCGGGAACCTGCTCCGCCACCTCAGAAAAGCCCGCTTCGGGAAGAAATCAGGCCGGAATCAGTCCAGCCCGCACAGCCTGCCGATGGTGCTGTTGTCGCCCTGAAGAAAGAATTTCCTCCGGAAGCGGAAGAGTGGGAAAAACGGGAAAAAAGAAAAGAAAAACGCTTAGCGGGCGATCAGGATTCTGCCAAGCCGGGACTCCAGGAGCACAAAATCGATGAGGCGCAATTAAAGGCACAGCCTCACGAATTTTCCGTCGCCTCTCGATCAATGGAAAGGGACGTGGAAGGCGGCGCCACGTTCCCGTTGCGTCAATCGGCCCCATCCACCGGGATCGGGAACCGGGACAGCAAAGCGGAATCCGCTGCAACTGAAACGGCACAGGTGCGCGACAGACATAAGAAAGTCGAGGAAATCCGTATCCTTTTGCGTCAGTATGATGCCCAAAAAATCGAGTCCTCGGTTTCCGGAGAAAAAGAAATCCTGACGGCAATCCTGCCTTCCCGGCAAGTCAAAACCTTTCTCCAGAAGCTGGAAGCCCGGGATGATACCGGGACAAGCGTTTCTGTCGGCACGGCCGATGCGAAACAGGGAACCGTTGAAATCCGAATCGAAATTCTCCGGAAGCCCTGAAGTGGAGCCCATCAGGCTGCATTCAACCTGGCGGATTTCTCAACTGGATCGGACAGCTCTCCGATGGGATGGGTATTTCCTGATCCCGCCTTGACAATCCCGATGTTTTCCCTCTATACTCCCGCAAAATTTCAGGGTATCCGACGGCAAATTCCGAAGGCCGATCAGAACGACCCCAAGGAGACGAAAGCACTATGGAAAATCAGGACAAAAGTCAGAATCCCACCGTCATCATCAAAACCAGTATGGGCACTTTCGAGGCGATTCTTTACAAAGACAAAGCCCCCATTACCGTGGATAATTTTCTGCAATATGTGAAGGATCATTTTTTTGATGGAACCCTGTTCCACCGGATTATCCCGGGATTCATGGCCCAGGGAGGAGGATTCGATAAAGACTGCCGGCAGAAACCCACCCGCGCCCCGATCAAGAATGAAGCGGAAAACGGTTTGAAAAACGAGCGCGGCACACTGGCCATGGCCCGGACCATGGTGGTCGACTCCGCCACCTCCCAGTTTTTCATCAATTTCACGGACAACGATTTTCTGAACTACGCCGGAAAGAACAATTTCGGCTATGCGGTTTTCGGCAAAGTCACAGAAGGAATGGATATCGTGGATGCCATGGCTAAAGTCAGAACCGGTTCCCGGGGTCCTTTTCAGGACTGGCCCATTGACGACGTGGTGATCGAATCCGTCACGGTGAAATAATTTTTCAGGGATTTTTGATTGCGGCAAAACATGTAAGAAGGGGGGCATCTTTTATGCCTCCCTTCTTTATTTTAAGGATTGAAGCGGCTGTGACTGCTGTCGGTGCCACGGCTTTAATATCTGCCGGTTGTCGCTGCCGACCTGCATGCAGTCCGGGCAGGGCACGCATCGCATATCTTTTTCCGGCAGTAGTTCTTCCCGACGCGCAGCAGGGCGGATTCACAATCGGGAAAGTCCTTTTCCCTTCCCCCGCTTTCCATCCACCGCTCCTGCAACAGAGCAAGGGCCTGCTCGCGTTCATCGGTACTGGAAATGAGACCAAGGTTTCCGGCAGCCAGCATGACCAGGTCCGAGGGCAGTGGCCGTGCCTTCTTCCAGATTCCGCGCAGCTCGCGTAGAAAGATGGTCACGGTCACGTTGCCGATGCCCTTCGTCAATGCCTTGAGCCGCTCCTCCAAGTCCCGGGGGTCCGATGCTTCCGCATGCAGCCGGCCGAGGTCGTTCTGATAGCGCTCCCGGAGCGTCCTGCAGAGTTCGAGCAGCTTGGTTGCGGTCTTGAAATCATACCGGACATAGCCGCCGCGGTCCAGGATCGACACCAGGCCGTCCCACCCGGTGCGCTCGATCTTCTCCGGTGTCGTGACGCCTGCCTGTTCGAAGGCCCGGAACGTGTGTTTCACGATGGTCTCGGAGATCCGGGCGCCGAAAAGAACCGAGGCGAGGAACCATTTGAAGATTTCGCCTGACCGCCCCCCTTCGAGGTCGATGCCCAGTTCCCGGGAGAACCTGCCGCCCACAGCCTCCACGATCCCGATCATGTTCATAGCATTTCCCCGCTTGCCGTACTTGATGAGGTTTTCCGAAAGTCCCTCCAATGGCTATCACCACAAGCCCCTTTTGAATTACTCTGGAGACTGAAAGCTGAACCCCGCAACCGCCGTCACGATCCGCGCAATGATAGACTCGTCGAGGAGTTCGAGAATTTCCGCCCTCCGCTTCTTACGGCAAGCACGCTTCTTGTTCCCAGTTACATTGATGAACAGGAAATCAGAAATATCGCGGAAGCCACAGAGCTGAAAAGGATAATGATCGGTAATGTTCATCTATTATTGAGGTGAAATGATATGATCGGGGGGGCAGGAGCTCAATTGTAAATGACGAACAGCATATTTGTGTTTTTGCAAAATTCCATGAGATTCTTTTCACGGTTTTTTGTTTTCAACAAATCATTACTGATTCTCAAATGGGAATTGAAATAATATTTTTTTATAATACGTTGATTTACCGCTTTCCTGTAAACCAACAAAAACGATGGCTTCCATAAAACTCTTTCTTCTGGAAAGGTAACAAATTTGCGTACCAAGGCTGGCAGAAGTCGAGCAAACGATTGGTTCAATCACGAAAATCAGCGTACATCTGATCGGGCAATGCGTGTGCTCGCGACTGACAGTCCTATGATGCGGGTGATTAAATGGTATTTTATTTCCTTTCCTTTGGCACCACTGCTGCAGAGTTAAAACGCACCAATTTGTCCCAATCAATTTCTCCATCATCATCACAAAATATATTCGCAAATTCTTTGGTAAATTTGTTAATCATCTGCGAATACGATTTCACGAATTCATCATTCTTCTCTTTGGCTTTGTGGCCGAGTGGTTCGATAATTTCTGTAAACAGTTCACTATCACCGGATATAAACTCCCAAAAACGCTGGCCACAATATTTAAAATAGTCTCCTTTGTCTGGTTTGTTGTCCCTGCCGTAACAGCAACCATTTACAGCTACGATGTGCAATCCTGAATTACTGGTTCTCAACGTTTTTTTGGCGGTTTTGAAGTCCGCTATCATTTTAGCTACTTGCGAACTATTACCCCAATTCGGCCCCGATTTGATTGTTACAATATTTCTTGTTCCGTTGGTGTCAAACTCAAGATCAATACCAGTAATGCCCGATTTGCGTCCACCGTAGACCTTGTCATTAATAAAAATGGCAAGTCCTTCCAACCAATCACCAAAAATGGTTTCTTCATTTGATGATACGTGCGCATCCACTAACCCCTTGATAATCTGTTCAGCGGTTAATACATATTTTGCTTTAAATAAGTATGGATTTTTTCGTTTAAGAACATTCGACAACTTTAATCCATCAAGGCTTTGAATGCGCTTTTGATGAAAAGTCCCTATGTTTTGTTCAACGTATTGTGATACGCTTTTCAACCCTAGTTTTTTCATATTCCGCCTTTGGTTCCAATAGATATAACTCTACCGCTTTCAATTGCTTTTTTACCATTTCACAATACTCTGGAACGATGTCGATTCCTATTGAATTTCGCCTCATTCTGTTAGCGACAATCAGTGTTGTCCCTGAACCCATAAAGGGATCAAGAACCGTATCTTTTTCTTTTGTAAAAAGTTTAATAAACCATTCAGGCAACCCTTCAGGAAAAGCCGCGCTATGGTTTTTGTTGTTACATTCGGTAGCCAAGTGCAAAACATTTGTGGGATATGCCTTATCTCTTTCAAGCCAGTTTGAAATATTTTTACCAAATCCGCTTCCTACTTTTGAGTTGTCACGGATTTTGTCTGTCTCAGAAAGGTTTTTCAGTCTTGAGTTTGCCCATTCGCCCATTTGAACCATTACTTCTTCCTGATACATATGAAATTTTCGATTTTTATTAAACTGAAGAAGTCTCTCCCAGGCATCGCGAAAACGATTAGGCCATTTTCCTGGGTAGCAATTTTTCTTATGCCAAATAAACTCTTCCGTCCATAGCCATCCCTGTTTGCGCATTTCTAATATGAGCTCCATTACGTAAGTGCTGCGCTCGCCCTCGACTACTTTTTCTTTGATGTTTAAAATAAAGGTTCCCGTCGGCTTGAGAACACGTAAAAGCTGTACTGAAATAGGCAAGAACCAATTAACGTATTTATCAGGATGGATGCCGCCATATGTATTTTTACGCTGATCTGCGTAAGGCGGAGACGTCACTATCAGGTCGACAGAATCATCTGGAAG
>Ga0209510_1005350_pt1 | contig 10780 bp, 9 predicted proteins | sample BiotimSIPDNA_FD_185749 | JGI IMG/M metagenome (GOLD analysis project Ga0209510, IMG submission 185749) | Anaerobic biogas reactor microbial communites from Washington, USA - Biogas_R1 time_0 SIP DNA (SPAdes) (version 2) | ecosystem: Engineered > Bioreactor > Anaerobic > Unclassified | place...
AAAATATTATTAGATAATAGAAAGTAGCTATTCTATTTTCAATAAACATATTTAAACTATTAGCTGAATTTTTCGGTTCTTTTATAATGGAGTTATTTATTACTTGACTTATTAATAGTTATCTCCTTTCTTGGATAAACTGTGGCCGAACCAACGACTACAGTGTCTCCTTTTTGATTTTTAGCTATCGTATCAAAGATAACTCTACCTTTTTCTAATTGAATTTCAATAACTTTAACAGTAGCAGTAATAGTATCGTTTAAATAAACTGGCGCAATGAATTTAGAGTCTTGTCTAAAATATATACAACCATATCCTGGGCATTGTGCAGCAAATACTGTTGAAAATAATGATGAAACTAATGCTCCGTGGACAATTCTTGATTTAAACATTGTTGTTTTAGCATATTCTTCGTTCAAGTGAACTGGATTAAAGTCTCCTGAAATTTTTGCAAATGCAACAACATCTTCTTCGGTAAAAGTTTTAGAATAAGATGCTGATTCACCTAATTCAATATCGTTAATCGTTTTTCCTAAAATACATTCCATATCTATCAATCCCTTCATATTTTTATGTTAACGCGAATAAATGTTCATATTACCTATATAATAATCTTTTTTCAATTAAAAGTCAAGGTAATTCTAAAAAAATATAGTAGAATTATATTAAACTTGTAAAATTCAAACAATTTTAGAAAAAAACACATAATGATAAATTAATAGATTTGACAAATTTCATTTCATAATTTAAACTATGTGTAATCGCGAAAAGGAGAAAATATGAAAGATTATAGATTACCGGTAAGAGCCGATGGGAAAAAAACATTTAATAAAATCGTTGAAACAGGAACGAGACTTTTTTCAAAATTAGGTTATTATGGAGCTTCAATTAATGAAATTATTGAAGAATCTGGTATCGCAACCGGTACTTTTTATCTATATTTTAATGATAAACGCGCCCTCTATTTATACTTAATTGATCTTTATGGAAAAGAAATTACTAAGGCAATTCAAAAAGGAATTAGAGGTGCAAAAAATCGTTATGAAGAAGAAAAATTAGGAATTAGAGCATTCTTAATTTATGCACACGAAAATCCAATTTCATATCGCATCTTTTGGGAAGCAATGTATGTTGATGGCGATGTCTTTAAAGATTATTATCAAAACTTCTCTAGGCGCTACATTAAGGGATTAAGACGAGGTGTTAATAGTGGTGAAATCTATGATGATACTGATCTTGAAACTATTTCATATATCCTAATGGGTATTTCTAACTTTGTCGGTCTTCAAGTCTTATTTAATGAAAATGCCGATGAAAAATATATTGATTTTCTAACTGATGAAGTCATGAAGTTTTTAGAAAAAGGAATGTTTAGAAAATAAAAAGAGGCGACGCCTCTTTTATTTTATTCGAAATCCGTTTCTGAGAAAAATGATAGTTGAGTATGGGTGAAATCTCGATTATCAAAAACTAATTGCCATTTAGCACTTCTACCAGTACCAAGTGGTCTAATATGACCATCATCGCGTAAGCTTTTTAAGATTCTTTCAATTGTCGAATCACTAGCTAGTGGATTTTTTTCACGAACATCTTGTTTCGTAAAAATTTCTGGCCCTTTGAGAATTGTTATTCTAACATATTCACCTTTTTGATATTCAGTTTGAAGCTCATATTTATGAGCTTTTTCTCTTAATTCTTGATAGCTATCTTTTAAAATATCGATAAATAAAATATATAATCGTTCATAACTTGAATAGCCTTCTTGCCAGTTATAATTAGCTTCTAAGATACCTTGTTTGAAGATTTGTTCTTTTTGGTAAAAATACTTAAAAAATGAAACATATTTAAAGACATTAAAGTGTTTAAGTAGTAACGCGTAAAGTAAAAATAGTCCCATCTCTTCATTGTATGAAGAAAATATTTCCATATTTACAAAGTCAATATAAAAGTTAATAATTAAAGCGATAGTTTCATGATTTTGTTTTTTAATTTCTGAGTAAAATAGTCTAATTAATTCTTCTAAATCAAAAGTTAACGGAGTTCTAGAATTAGTACTATAAACATTTTTCTCATGATTTTCACGGTAATTAACGTTAACTTTTCTGACGTTTTTAGAAATTAATCTCGATAAATCAACAATACTAGTGTGAATTAATTCAAAACTTTTACCAGCACGATAAATTCTTCTTAAGACCGTTTTATAATTGTTAAATTGTTCTTCTTCTTTATTTCTAGCTTGTAAGTTTTTCTTTGACCATTGACGTAATTTAAAGTCAGTAAAGTCAAATTGAAAAAACTTACCAATATAGTAAATATCCTCTTCCATGGTGCTACTAAATAAAATATCAGCATCTTTTTCAAAAAGTTTATCGTAATAATACTCTTTACCTTTTTGTTCGTAAGTATCAAGTAGTAACATTAATTTTTCGCTATTTAATTGTGTTCTTGAGATGTTTTTAAGTGATTTCAATTTTATTTACTCCTTAGTGAAAGCAAGATCCGCCAATAAATTCACGTAATAGTGAATTACATGGCACTAATTCTTCAGGGATATCAACGAAATATTTTAAGAATTTAACTAATCGATTAGCCATAATAAAATATTTTGAGTCTCTTGGGATAGCTTGTAATTGTGGTAGGGCAAATCTTTTTAGAACTCCAAATTCATAACTTAATTCGGTGTTAAACACGAAGTCTGCGCCCTCTTGATATGGATAAATCCATCTAAATTCGCCTCTTCTTACTGATGGCCACATCCCCATTGTTTCGGTTGCTGGAGCATTACGGTATTTAGAGTCTCTAACGATTCTTCTTAAGAGTCTTAAATCGGTAATACTAATTGGATTATGATCATCAATGTGTAATTGAGTTTGTGGGGCAATATATATTTTATATTTTTGATTTCTAGGAACCTTACTAGTTAACCTGTCATTTAAGGCATGAATGCCTTCAATAATAATTGGAGTGTCAGAATCAACACTAATGGTTGGTCCATCAGTAATGATACCACGTTTGAAATCATATCGTGGTAGAGTCACTTTTTCACCATTAATTAATCGTGAAATATCATTATTAAATCGTTCAATATCCAGTGATTCAATATGCTCTAAATCAGGTTGCCCAAATTCGTCTAATGGTGCTTCTGATCTTGGCTTATAATAATCATCAATTGAGATCATAACTGGTTTTAAACCAAGTGACATTAAAGTAATGCGAAGACGCATTGAAAATGTTGTCTTTCCACTTGATGATGGACCGGCAATCGTAATCAAGCGAACTTCATTACGTTTTTCAACAATTTGGCTAGCTAGTTCATGCAGTTCGTTAGTATGCTTGATTTCACACATATTAACAAAGTCAATTAAATCATGTTTATTTAAGGCATATTCATTCATATTTGCAATCGCAGTTCCCTTAGTTCTTTTCCCCCATCGAGCGGCATCACGAAGAGCTTTAGCAAATGTTGGGGCATGATAGAACGGAGGAATGGTTCCATTGGCTTCTGCCCGTGGATATTGGATAATAAATCCAGCCCCGTAAGGGAACATATTATATTCAGTTAAATATCCAGTAGATGGTACCATTAAAGCGTACATATAATTAACATACCCTTGGCATTCATATAAGTTAACGTATTCTTCTTCTCTAAATTGTAGTAATTTAACTTTGTCGCAGTTTCCTTGATTTTCGTATAAAATAGTAGCTTCTTCTAAATTAAATAATTTTCTAGTAATCGGATAATCAGCTTTAACAATTCTGTCAACTTCTGCTTTAATTTGATTTACTACATTTTCACTAATTCCACCTTCTAAATTTCTAATAATCGCTAAAACTGAACGGGAAACATTGTAGTTGAAACTAACGTTAGCGTCTGGATATAAATTTTTAATCGCCATAGCGACAACAAAGCGTAGCCCAGCTTCATAAATTCTTACGGCATCGCTATTATTTAAGTATAAAAACTCAACATCAGCATCAGATAAAAGACGTGAGTTTAATTCACGCATTCTTCTATTTACTTTAGCGGCATATGGTTTTATACCTAACATTTTAGAAACTTCAAGTAATGTTGTATGATTTTTTACTTGTAGTTCTTTATGTCCTAAAACATTAATCTTTAACATAGATTCAACTCCTTTTATTCGTCAAATAGATCAAATTTAGAGATCTTAATTTTGACTTTATCATCGGTTTCGATTTCTTCGGCTAATATTTTGGCTTCAACAAATTCAGTTTTTTCTTTGACAGTCGGTGCTGGTTTAGAAATTTTAATTTCATCAGCAAATGATCTTTCAACTAGCATCATGTAAGGAGTGCCTATTTCGTCAGTTTCTAAAACTTTACGACCATATTTATTGGCAGTATTTTTTAATTCATTAGCTGATAACGATTGTAAACCAGTTTCACAAATAATCTTGATTTGAACGCCGTCTCGGTATTGATTTTTAGTTAACCTTCCAGCATCAACGGCTAAATGAGGATTACTTTTCATCCGGTCAATAATTAAAGTTCCGCGGCGATAGCGGTTATAGCACTGAATTCCTTCAGCCGATTCTTTAATAATATGACCACGAGTCGTTAAGACGACAACCTCATCTTCTGGCTCAACGAAGAAGGCGGAGACAACTTCGTCATGGGCTTGAAGTAACATTGATTTAACACCTGAGGCTTGAAGTCCATATTGCGGTAATTCTATTGTCTTAAAGCGAAGAGCGTATCCACCTTTAGTAACGGCATAGATGTTTGATAATACATCGATATCAACCGCTACTAGTTTATCGCCTTTATTAAGCTTCATTGCCCTAATTGGACGTGAATATCTTTGAACTAAAAAATCAGATAACTTAGCTAGTTTCATCATTCCTTGTTTGGTGGCTAAAAGTAATTGTTGAGTTGTATCAAAATCAGAGATTTTAAAGGCTTTAATTAAAGTTTCTTCTCTTTGAATCGGGACGATATTGTTAATATAAATACCTAAGTCACCCCAACGTTGTTCCTCAAGCTTAAAGACTGGTAAGAAAATATAATTACCTAAACTAGTAAAAATTAATAAAGTATCAAGGGTTGAAACCTCTTCTTCAAAGATAAATTGGTCGCCTTGTTTTAAGCCTGGGGATTTAGTAGTTGAGTAACTTCTTAAATTACTTCTTACAACGTAACCTTCTTTAGTGATTCCCACTTGAACATTTTCCTCAGAAATTAATTCACGTTCATCGATCTTAATCGCTTCAATTTCCGCTTCAATTTCAGTTTTTCTTGGTGTACCTAGTTGTTTTTGAGTATCTTTTAATTCTGATTCAATTACTTCGTTTAACGCCTTTTCATTCGTTAAAATTCGTTCAAGTTCAGCAATTTGTACTTTTAGTGATTCACTTTCTTTCTCAAGTTCATAAACATCAGTATTTGATAATCTGTAAAGTTGTAAAGTAACGATTGCTTCGGCTTGAATTTCAGAAAATGAAAAGTTTTTCATAATATTTTCTTTTGCATTCGCTTTATTATTTGAATTTCTAATGGTTCTAATGACTTGATCTAAAATTGAAACCATCTTAATTAAGCCTAAAACAACGTGTTCACGTTTTTTAGCACGTTCTAGTAAGAAGTTAGAACGGTTAGTAACAACTTCTTTTTGATGTTCAACGTACGCCTTTAAAATCGGTAAAACACCGATTTGTTCTGGTCTATTATTAACGATAGCTACCATATTATAGTTATAAGATACTTGCAAGTTGGTGTTCTTATAAAGATAAGCTAAAACGACGTTATAGTCAGCTCCTTTTTTAAGGTCAATTGCAACTCTTAACCCTTCTTGGTCGCTTTCATCTCTAACTTCGATAATATCTTCTAACGTTTTATCAACTCTTAACATATCGATTTGTCTAACTAAATCGGCTTTATTAACTTCATAAGGGATTTCAGTAATAACTAAACGATCTTGAGTTCTTGAAATTTCTTCTTTAATAACTTTCGAGCGGATAATAACGCGGCCAGCTCCGGTTTCAATCGCTTCTTTAATACCATCAAGTCCTTGAACGATTCCTCCCGTTGGAAAGTCTGGACCTTTAATATATTTTAAAACTTCTTTATTAGTTAAGTTGGGATTTTTTAAGTAAGCAATCGTTGCATTAATTACTTCTGATAAATTATGAGGTGGGATTTTTGTTGCATAACCAGCAGCAATTCCCATGGCTCCGTTGACAAGTAAGTTAGGAAACTTGGCTGGTAGTACTACCGGTTCAGTCTCTTCATCATCAAAATTAGGAACAAATAAAACCGTTCTTTTATCTAAATCTTCAAGTAAGTATTCACTAGCTTTAGAAAGTCTGGCTTCAGTATAACGCATCGCTGCTGGTGAGTCACCATCAATTGATCCGTTATTTCCATGCATATCAATTAAAGGTACTAACATTTTGAAATCTTGAGACATTCTAACCATAGCTTCATAAATTGAAGAATCGCCATGGGGGTGATATTTACCCATAACTTCCCCAGCAATTCTAGCTGATTTTTTATATGGTTTATTTTGAAACATTCCCAGTTCATACATCGCATATAAAATTCTTCTTTGAACTGGTTTTAATCCGTCTCTAACATCAGGTAACGCCCGGTCTTGGATAATGTATTTAGAATATCTAGCAAAACGTTCACCAACAATTTCAGTGAATTCTGATTTAATGATATTTTGATCAACGAATTTTTCTATTTTTTTAATTACACTCATATTTATCACTAAAAGTTTTGAGTAACCAAAACTATTCCTTTCTCTTTAATATTTTCTTACACCTCTTTATTAATTTCAAAGTCATCGGAGACTTCAAAATCAACATTTGACTCAATCCATTCTCGTCTTTGAGCGACATTATCACCCATTAAAGTCGTGATTTTTTGATCAGCTTCAGAGACATCATCAAGTTGAACTTGAATAATTGATCTAGTTTCAGGATTCATTGTTGTATCCCAAAGTTGGTCACTATTCATTTCTCCTAATCCTTTAAAACGTTGAATTCGATAAGTTTGTAAATCTTCAATTTGATTTAATTCTTCATCAGTCCAAATATATCGTGATTCTTCATTGCGTCCACGTTTTCTCATTAGCCTGTATAGAGGTGGTAAGGCAATATATAGTTTTCCAGCTTCAACCAGTGGTCTCATAAATCGTAAGAAAAAAGTCATTAGTAAAACTTGAATATGAGCCCCATCAGTATCAGCATCGGTCATAATTATAATTTTGTCATAATTCATTTTCTTTAAGTCAAAATCACTTCCAAAATCCGCGCCAATAGCGTGGATAATTGTGTTGATTTCTTCATTGCGAAGCGCTTGATCAGCACTGGCTCTTTCAGTATTTAAGACTTTACCACGTAAAGGTAGTATTGCTTGAAAGTGTCTGTTTCTTCCTTGTTTAGCAGACCCACCAGCTGAGTCACCTTCTACTAGGAAAAGTTCTAATACTGATTTATCTTTACTTTGCGTTGGCGTTAATTTACCAGAAAGTGTAACTTCTTTTTTATTTTGTTTCTTGCCACTTCTGGCTAAATCTCTTGCTTTTCTTGCCGCTTCTCTCGCTTTTTTAGCGTTAATTGAACGAGTAATAATATGATTAGCAACAGTTAAGTTTTCCTCTAAATAACTTAACATATTTTCAAAGACAACTGATTCAACAGCTGTTCTGGCATCAGGGGTTCCCAATTTATTTTTAGTTTGTCCTTCAAACTCTAATAGATCTTCAGAGATTCTTAAACTAATAATGGCGGTTAAGCCTTCTCTAATATCAACCCCATCTAAGTTTTCATCTTTTTCTTTAATTAAATTATATTTTCTTGCATAATCATTAATCGCTCTAGTTAAGGCAGACTTAAAACCAATCTCATGAGTTCCGCCGTCTTTAGTCCTAACATTATTAACAAAAGAAACGATAACTTCGCTATAAGATTCTGAATATTGGAATGCAACTTCCACATTAATTGGAGTTTTATGTCCATTAACTTTATATTGTGAGTTGATGATATGAACTTCATCAAATGGTTTTCTTGGTTTATTTAAAAATGAAACGTATTCTTTAATACCATCAAAATATTGGAAAACTTCTTTTTGTTTGTTTCTTTCATCAATTAAAGTCACTTTTAATCCTTTAATTAAAAATGCTGATTCTCTAACTCTTTCTTTAATGGCGTCATAGTTCATTAAAGTTGTTGAGAAAATCTTTGGATCTGGTTTAAACCAAACGGTAGTTCCAGTTTTTTTAGTTTCGCCAATTTGTTCTAAGTCACCAATTTTAGTTCCACCTTCAGCAAAACTTTGTCGAAAGATTTTACCATCTCTTTGGACAGTTACAACTAAAAATTGGCTTAATGCGTTTACTACAGCGCCACCGACTCCGTGCAAACCACCTGATACCGAATATCCAGAGTCACTAAATTTACCACCAGAGTGAAGCGTAGTAAAAATAACTTCAGTCGTTGGGCGACCTGAAGCGTGAGGTTTATAAGGCATACCGCGCCCCTCGTCAATTATCTCAATTGAGTTATCTTCTTTAATTGTAATTTGAATAGAATTACCATAACCAGATAAGACTTCATCAATTGCATTATCTAGTATTTCCCAGACTAAATGATGTAGTCCACGACCATCGGTTGACCCGATATACATCCCCGGACGTTTTCTTACGGCTTCTAAACCTTCAAGTATTCGAATACTTGATTCATCGTATCGTTGCATATAACCACCTAAAATAATTATAACAAAAATATCTTGTTTCTACAAATATTAAATGTATGATATAATTTTAAATAACAAGGGGGATAATATGCAATATTTTTTAATAGTTTTATTACTAATTGTAAGTTACTTACTTGGTTCAATTCCGTTTGGACTTGTGATTGGTAAAGTTGTAAAAAAGATAGATATTCGTGAGTATGGTAGCAAAAACACCGGAGCTACTAACGCCGTTAGAATTTTAGGATTTAAACTAGGTGTATTATGTTTCTTTCTTGATGCGTTAAAAGGTGGATTAATCATCATAATTGTAAGAATTTTAATGGCAACTAATGTTGAGTTAGGCTTCCAATTAGTAATGATTAAAATCAATGAAAACATCAATATTACGATTACTGCATTATACGGGTTAACCGCTGTATTAGGCCATGTTTTCCCGATTTTCTTAAAGTTCAAAGGTGGTAAAGCAGTTGCCACTTCAGTTGGGGCATTATTAGCTTTTGCACCAGTTATTGGAATGTTAGGAATATTAGTTTTTTATATTACTTTAAAGATGTCTGGATATGCTTCATTAGGATCACTTATGGGAGCTTCAACTTCGCTTCTTACCTTAATTGTTTATGATTTATTTATGGGTAAAGGCGATTATGGTGTACTGTATTTTGAGTATAGTAAATATAACTGGGCTAATTATTCCGTTGAAGTTATTTCAGTATTTCTATATGTCTTAATTATCTTTTTAAGACACCGGTCAAATATTGATAAATTAAATAAAGGAACCGAATCTAGATTTGAATTTGAAGATGAAGAAAATTAAAAGAGTAGCCGCTAGAGTGAACCCCATTTAGTAAACTTTAATAAAAAAGGGGTAATATATCATTTATATAACCGTAAGCGAAAATTTCAAATCGTTTTTAAAACACCTTCATATATACTTAAGGTATAGGAGGTGTTTTTTTAATGGCTAAAAAAGGTCAAAAATTTAAAAGTTATACTAAAGAATTTAAGATGAAGGTAATTTTTGAAAAGGTGCATGAAGAAAAATCATATTTATATTTAGCTAATAAGTATGGTGTTCCTGAAGGAACAATCAATACATGGGTTCATCAATACCGCAAAAACAATAATGAGGTAATAACCAAAAATAGGGGGCGTCAGAAAGATGAAGAAATCGATTACAAAGAGCGATACGAGATCTTAAAAAAGTTCCAGGACTACTTGAAGGAGGTCGATCGAAAGAAAAAATAAACTTCATTAACAAACATAAACACATGTATCGTATTAATATTATGTGTGAAGTATTAGAAATAAGTAAGAGTAATTATTACAAATATAAAGACTTTGAAGATAGTGATTACAGTGATTACAGAATAATAAAGAAAATATTTGATAAATCTAGAAGAACATATGGATATAGACGAATAACGTATGAACTTAAAGATAAAGGAATAATCATGAATCATAAAAAAGTATTAAGGATAATGAGCAAATATGGATTAATACCAGGATATGTAAGAAGGTTTAGAAACTACTCAAAAGAGTATAGAAAAGAAAACGTAAGAGGAAATATACTTAATAGAGATTTCAATCAAGAAGGGTGGGTTACAGATATAACGTATTTAATAATTAATGGTAGACGAGCTTATTTATCAACCATATTAGATTTAAAAACAAGAAAAGTGGTAGCTTACAATATAAGTAGGAAAAACGATAATCCGTTAGTAATAAATACCTTAATAAAGGCCTTAAAAATAAAAGATCCAAGTGGACTGGTACTCCACTCGGATCAAGGTTCTCAGTATCTTTCAACTGAGTATAGGGCTATCTGCGAAGCCAACAAAATTATTATATCCATGTCCCGTAAGGGAAACCCACTGGATAACGCAGTCATGGAAAGTTTCCACTCTTTATTAAAGAAGGAGACTCTTTACAATAATAATATCACATCATTAAAAGAATATACAGACTTAATTAAAGATTGGATAGAATTTTATAATACTGATAGACGGAAATTAAAAAAGTAAGCCCTTTTTTATTAGGGTCTACTTTTAAGGGTTCATCTCAC
>Ga0209510_1005353_pt1 | contig 10774 bp, 11 predicted proteins | sample BiotimSIPDNA_FD_185749 | JGI IMG/M metagenome (GOLD analysis project Ga0209510, IMG submission 185749) | Anaerobic biogas reactor microbial communites from Washington, USA - Biogas_R1 time_0 SIP DNA (SPAdes) (version 2) | ecosystem: Engineered > Bioreactor > Anaerobic > Unclassified | place...
CGGATGCATCCGACTCCTTTTGCCACTTGCCTGCAAAAGCGGAGGCCCGCAAACCCACCTCATGCGGTGACATCGCCACCAAGGGCTCACCGGTCTTGAGGCTATGCTGCACCCCGATACGGGCATACAGCAGGCGCAAATACTGCGCCACCTCGGTAATCGTCGCCACGGTGGACTTCCGGGTTCCACGCGTGACCCGCTGCTCGATCGCAACCGTCGGCGAAATCCCCCTCAGGTCATCAAGATCCGGACGCGGAAGCTGCTCCACAAACTGCCGAGCGTAGGACGACATGGACTCCATGAACCGGCGCTGCCCCTCGGCAAAAATGATGTCGAAGGCCAAGGTCGACTTTCCAGACCCCGAAACCCCGGTCAGAACCGTAATCGAACGGGACGGGATCTCCAGGGAAAGGTTACGCAGGTTATGCTCCCTTGCCCCTCTGATCTGAAGGTCCGGACTACGCAGGACGGGAACACGCTCCTCGGCGACCTTCAACAACACAGGATCCCGGAAATCCCCCATTTGCTCCGCCCGAAGCGCAACCCCGGTCGGAGTATCCAGCGAGGCGATCCACTGCGGGGCTCCCTCCGCGATAATCCGCCCACCATCTTTTCCGGCATCCGGACCCATCTCAACAACCCAATCCGAGGCACGGATGACATCCAGATGATGCTCAATCACCATGATGCTGTGCCCCATTTCGACGATGCGTTGAAACACAGCCAGCAACTGCTGCACGTCCTGCCGGTGAAGTCCAGTGGTGGGCTCATCGAGCAAAAGCAGGCACTTTCCCGCACGGGAATCCGCCTCCTGAATCGCCCGCACCACCTTGAGCCGCTGCGATTCGCCACCCGACAGCGTATTCATTGCCTGCCCCATCTGCAGGTATCCCAAACCGACCTCAGCCAGAGGCTTCAGGCACGCCACAATCGCCGGCTTCGAACGGAAAAAGCCGATCGCCCGATCGATGTCCATCTCCAACACGTCCGCAATGCTCTTGTCATTCCAGACAATTTCCAAGACCTCCGGTTTGAAGCGCTTGCCTTCGCACACCGGGCATTTCACGAACACATCCGAGAGGAATTGCATCTCGATCTGCTCATACCCCAGGCCCTGACAATGGGGACAACGGCCCTCACCGCTGTTGAACGAAAACTCGGATGCCGTAAATCCAGCACCCGTGGCCGATGGAGTGGACGCAAAGAGTTTGCGGATCGCATCCCATGCGCCCGTGAATAGAGCCGGATTCGAGCGTGGGGTCCTGGAAACCGCACTCTGATCCACAAACACGACCTCCAATGCGGGATCGGTGATCTCGATACCCGCCATCATCGCCACCTCATCGACGGATTGGCCCTTGAGCTGGAGCAAACCCTGATGAATGACATGGTTCAGGAGGGTCGACTTTCCCGATCCAGAGACCCCTGTAATGCAAACCAAGCGCTGAAGCGGCAACCGGAGCGAAAGCTCGCGGATGTTGTGCATCGACGCCCGCTCCACACCGACAAAGCCCTCCGGAACCGGCCCGCTCGCGGTTCCCTTTCCGCTCATCGCAATTGATCCGGTATGCGCAAGGGATACCACACGATGCCGGGATCCATCGGCATAGCCCTCGGCACCCGAAAGGAACCGGCCCGTTGCAGAGTCGTCCTTCTTGCGAATGCCATCCACCGTTCCGGCATAGACCACACGGCCCCCGCCATTTCCCGGCCTGGGTCCCATCTCGATGATATGATCGGCGGCCTCCATCACCGACTCATCATGCTCCACCACCACCACGGTGTTGCCCATATCCGTGAGGCGGCGCAGGATACGGATCAGGCGTCCGATGTCGCGCGAATGCAAGCCCACGGACGGTTCATCCAGAACAAAAAGCGTGTCGGTAAGCTGTGTGCCCAGACAAGCCGTCAGGTTCACCCGCTCAACCTCACCACCACTCAGTGATCGTGAACTCCGGTCAAGCGTGAGGTATCCCAAGCCGACCTCCACCAGGTAATGCAGACGGGTGAGGATCCCCTCGCGGGCGGTATCCACCTGCGGATTCCCCACCGGCTCAGTCTGCTCCCGTATCAGGGCCTCAAGGTCACCGACCGGCATCGCGAAAAGATCCGCCAGTCCCAAACCGTTCCACTTCCAATTGCGCGATTCGGCGTTGAAGCGGGCACCACCGCAGTCCGGACAACGCACATACGAGCGGTATCGCGACAGGAACACCCGCACATGCATCTTGTAGGTGTTGGCCTGAAGAAAATCGAAGAATCCCTTCACCCCATACCAACTACCCTTCTTCTCGAAATCACCGACCTGATAGCCCGGCTCACCCTCGATCACGAACTCGCGATGCTCCGGCTGCATGTCCATCCAAGGCACATTGGCCGGAATACCCTTGCGCTTGCAGGCCCGCAACAGATCCTGAAGGCTCTCCTGATAGACCTCTCCGCTGAATGGACGGATCGCACCAGCCTTCAGAGACAGCCGCTTGTCGGGCAAAACCAGATTGTAATCCACCTCGATCACACGGCCGAAACCGCGACAACGCGGACACGCACCTATCGGGTTGTTGAAAGAAAACAGCGCCGGCGACTTCGGCTTGAAGACGCGTCCGGTCTCAGGCGAGTGCAGACCCCGCGAAAAATGCCCGAGCAGAACCCCATCCGGAGCGACCACCCGCAGCTCACCGCCGCCGAAGTGCATCGCATGGTCCGCCGATTCCAGGAAGCGCGGATAATCCTTTTCCGACAGCGCCAACCGATCCTGAATCACCTCAATCCGCGAAGTGCCCTCAATCGCAGCCGCCCAATCCGCATCCTCCTCGATCCGGAGCACACGATCCGCCCAGAGCCTCGAATACCCCTGTCCCAGCAGGGACTCCCGCACCTCGGCCCAATCCAGGTTGTCGGGTTTCGTCAGACGGAAAAGCAGCATCACCTCCCGCCCCAGATGCCCCTCAGCCTGCAACTGCTCCCATATCACCTCGGGTCGCTCATCCACCACTTTCCGGCCGGTTTCGGGATCAAACAACTCAGCGTGGTGAGTGAACCACACCTTGAAATAGTCACACAGCTCGGTCATCGTGCCCACGGTTGAGCGGGAAGTCTTGACCGTATTACTCTGCCGGATGGCGATGGATGGGCGGATATTCTCAACCGAATCCAGATCCGGTTTATCAAGCAGGTCCAAAAACTGGCGGGTATAGGAACTGAAGGTCTCCACGTAGCGCCGCTGACCTTCCGCATGCAGGGTCTCAAATACAAGCGAGCTCTTTCCGGTCCCGCTCAATCCCGTCACCACCGTCAACTTTCCGAGGGGAATGCTGACATCGATCCCCTTGAGGTTATTCTGGCGCACCCCTTTCAGCAGGATAGCCTCCACCGGCTCCCCCCTTGGCGAACGTCCATTCAACAATGCTGATTCCATATTCATCCTGTGCTACCCGCATTCATCTCCCACTCGCGGGAGACAACAATCAGAGCCCGTTCGGGACAACATGCAAGTCAACACACTGCTTTGATTCAGGCAAGCAATATGTGCACATATTTTCAGTATCACACCTCGCCATACGAGGGATCCGTACACGAAAATGGCGAAGAGGAATTCTCTCGTTACCTCTCCGCCAAAAATGGTGAGTCTCCCGAATTGTGCCGTGGCACTATCGGGTCATGAATCAGATACGCTAAGCTCAGTTGGCGTTAGCAAGATCAACCAGGCGCTTTTCCTTCACCTTGCTGGCGCGCTTCCCAATTCTCTCGCGCAGGTAATACATGCGGGCCTTCATCGTCACGCTCTCGCGGTCGACTTCAACCTTCTCGATGTTCGGTGAATTCACCGGAAACACACGCTCGACGCCCACGCCCGAAGCTATACGGCGGACCGTGAAAGATTCATGAATGCCCGATCCTTTACGCGAAATCACGATTCCGGCAAAAATCTGGATACGTTCCTTATCCCCTTCCTTGACGCGGGTATGCACACGCACACCATCGCCCACTTTGAAAGAACCCATATCTTTCAGCTGCTCACGGGTGACTTCATTAATAATCTGATTCATAAGTAACTCCTTTTCAATAAATTGTTCAACTCACTCTCAACAGGTCGGGACGCCGCCGTCCGGTCTTCTCCGCCTGACGCTCCCTGCGCCAACGGGCGATTTCCCCATGGTTTCCATTGAGCAAAACCTCCGGCACCTGCATTCCCCTGAAATCCGCCGGGCGGGTATACTGGGGAAAACTCAACAAATCTCCGGCAAACGAATCCTGCTCAACCGACATCGGCTCTCCGAGGACCCCCGGGACAAAACGGCTGACGCAATCCACCAGCACCGCTGCGGGAAGCGTTCCGTTTGTCAAAACGTAATCACCGATACTGATCTCACGGTCAATCCAACCATCCCTCACCCGCTGGTCGATACCTTCGTAGTGACCACTCAGCAGGATAAGGTGTTTAGCGGTCGCCAACTCCGAAGCAACACCCCGGCTGAGGGGCTCGCCATCCGGCGCCATGTAAATCGTGATACTCTCCTCCCGGCGAAGGGACTCAATCGCACGGACAATCGGCTCGGGCTTCATCAACATGCCGGCACCACCCCCGAAAGGACGGTCGTCGGTCACCTGATGCTTGTCAGTCGCCCAGTCGCGGATATTGTGTACCCGCAACTCAAGGACGCCATTCTGAACCGCGCGTCCGAGCATGCTCGCGCTGAAAAACCCCTCCACCATTTCGGGGAAGAGCGTCAGCAAATCGATGCTCAGCAACGCACTCACAGTCAAACATCCTTCTCACGTTCAGCATACGGGATCGGAAAACCTCACCCGGGATACTCAGGATGCAGCGGTTGCCGCCTGGGCGACACGCACCTTGCGAAGGATATCGCGGGCAGTATCGGTGGGCTTTGCGCCAACGCCTACCCAGTAGTCCGCACGGGCCAGATCAATCCGGAATTCCACATCCTGTCCACCTGCCTGAGGTGCATAGGTGCCGAGCAATTCAACGAAACGCCCATCGCGACGCGATTTATCTTCCGCCACGACCATACGGTATACCGGTGCGTGACGTGTTCCATGCCTTTGGAGTCTGATTTTGAGAGCCATAGTCTTTCGAGTCCCTGATTAGATAAAAACAGCCTAGTCAATCGCGTCCAACGCCATTGTCAATCCGTTATTTTGCTTGAAACCGCAAAGGGGTGTCGGCGTCTCAAAACAGTCGCCGTCATCCAAAAAAAGTCATCCCATCAGATCCGTTAGGCTACACATCACAGACTGACTTCAGCAGGCATATGGCGTGCGCGGCAATAGCCAGTCCTCTCCCGATATCGCCTACCCTCTCATTAGTGGTCGCTTTCACCCCAACCTGATCAGGCCGGATTCCCATCGTCGCGGATAGACTCGCCCTCATTGCATCCAGATGAGGTCCAATCCTCGGATGCTCCGCCACAACAACACAATCCACATTTCCAACCGTCCAACCCCTCGTCACGGCCTCTTGCACCGCTTTTTCCAGTATCTTGCGCGAGTCTATCCCCCGAATCGATGGGTCCGTGTTGGGAAACCAATGCCCGATGTCCGGCAAAGACAATGCTCCGAAAATCGCGTCCGCCAGTGCGTGCGTCAGGCAGTCAGCGTCAGAATGCCCATCCAGTCCGAATTCACAAGGAATAACAACTCCACCCAACACCAGAGGGCGCCCTTCCACCAAACGGTGAATATCATATCCATAGCCGATTCGCATAGGTTCATTCTCATCACCATACATTTCCCAGTCCAGACATTTATCCGGTTCAACTCCAACTGAAATCACCCGGTTCAACCCATTCAGCACGATCGAACACCGATCCTATCCCAATTCCCAAAGAATCAACAGGCAGCCAAATTCGACTTTCAGACGCTCCATTATTAAATGCTCTTCCATTTCCGTTCATCTTTGGATGAACGCATACCCCATACATGCATTGTGACAGATCGGTTACGATTATGACATTCACGTAAACTATTCCCTATCATCGTTTTTCGTAATTGCTCTTCCTTTTTCAATTGTGAATAACATGACCACAACTTCACAGCTGCCATGCACCACCCACACGAATCCTCGTCACGGAAACTGCGTTTCAAAACCATTTTCATCTCGGATGTTCATCTGGGATCCCCCCACTGCCACGTCGAAAAGGTTTTGGACTTCCTCAGCCACACGGAATGCCAACAACTCATCCTAAACGGCGACTTCATCGATGGTTGGAGCCTGAAACGAAAAGGTGGCTGGACCCACCGTTGCACGCGATGCATCCGCCTCCTGCTTTCGAAAGCCTCAAACGGAACCGACGTCATCTACGTCCGCGGCAACCACGATGACTTTCTCGACTTCTTCCTCGAACTCAACCTGTCGAGCGTCCGCGTTTGCAACTCATACGAGCACAACACCCGCGAGGGACGCTATCTGGTCGTGCACGGCGACGGATTTGATTCGGTCACTAGCCAACACAAGTGGTTGGCCGTCCTGGGCGACATTGCCTATCAGGCGACCATGAACCTGAACCTTCTCTACAACCGGATCCGGGAGAAAAGGGGACTACCCTACCGCTCCTTCAGCCGTTGGGTGAAATCCAAGGTCAAATCGGCAGTTGCTTTTGTCGATAAGTATGAGGAACAACTTCAACACTTGGCCCGCCAACACAACTACCGCGGCATCATTTGCGGGCACATTCACACCCCTGCCGACAAACAGCTCGGCGACATGCACTACCTCAACAGTGGCGATTGGGTCGAGTCCCTCACCGCCTTGGTCGAGCACTACGATGGAGGATTTGAAGTCATCACCTACGGCCAGTTCATCGAATACCGCGAAGACGCCATGGGCGCCGACCCGGCCATGCTGCCATCCGCAGCCGGACGCGAACTGCGCGACCCCGACTGCGCCGCCAGCAGCTTCTGAACCGGGTCCCTTTCGATCTCATTCACCTTTTTCCGGGCCAACAAACCCCAAAAACATAAAACCGTCAGTGGGTGTAGCCCGCTGACGGTTTTTCAAATTCTGCTTTGTGTGTCTGGGATTGCAGTCAATCCGATATCGGATTCAGCATCACCTACAAGACCAGGTCTTCAGGCCTTTTCCACCAGCCCGGCCTTCAAAGCCTTGACCGCTACCCACATCCGCTTAACGCTTCCATTGGGCAACTTCACCCGGATGCGCTGGACATTAGGCCGGAAGGTGCGCTTATTGTTCTTCACCAACTGAAGACCAATCCCGCCGCTCTTCTTGCTTTGACCCTTGTGGATGATTTTGCCTCCCTGGCGGGGGCGCTTTCCTGTGATGGCACAAATTCTGGACATGACGTGTAATGAAAAATGCTGTTTTTGGCAGAACCCTCCTTCGGTTTCAAGAAAATTTGTTCACAATTTTCCTTGCCCACATCCAAACCCTCCCGAACCTCAAAATATGAACACCACAACCGACCGCTTCTGAACCATGCCTGATTCTAACGATAACATCACCCTCTTCCTCTTCCGCACCCTCGAGAACATTCCCATGCCGGTTTCCCTCCACTGGGTTGTCTCGATTGTTCTCTCCGTCTCCTTGTTCTTTCTTCTGGGCTATGCGGTCCATTACATCAAAAGGCGTCTCATCCCCAAAGTATCGCAGGCGATCGTCACCCGCACGCCATTCAAATGGGATGACAAACTCGAAAAACACGGAGTCTTCCTTTGGGTCGTCAACACCCTCATCGCGCTCTGGTTTGTCGTATTGGCAAAGACCTTTTTCGGTGGACTCATTGCCGGCGGCATCGACTTCGGACTCCTCACCACGTCGATCGCCAACATCCTCTTCATTGCTACCGTCGTCATGCTGATCGACGCAGCCCTCAATGGTCTGCTCGAGATCTACCGGGGCACCGCCGTATCCCGCCAGTTCAGCATCAAGGGCTTCATCCAAGCCGTCAAACTGATCGTTTTCCTCTGCGGATTCATCTTCACCTTATCCGTTATTCTCGGAAAGAGCCCGATCTTCTTCCTGTCCGGACTCGGCGCGATCACCGCTGTGCTGATGTTGGTATTCAAGGATCCCATCCTCGGATTTGTCGCTGGCATCCAGATATCCGCCAACCGCATGCTCCGCGTCGGGGACTGGATTGAAATGCCCACCCACATGGCGGACGGCGATGTGATCGACATCTCACTCACCACCGTCAAGGTTCAAAACTGGGACAAGACCATCACCACAGTTCCAAGCTACGAACTCATCTCAAGGCCGTTCAAAAACTGGTCTGGCATGCAGGACAGCGGAGGTCGGCGCATCAAGCGCTCCATCATGATCGATTTGCGCACCATTCGCTTCGCCGACGCTGCCATGATCGATAAGTTTCGCAAAATCAAGCTGATATCCGGCTACATCGATCGCAAATGCAGCGAGATTGAGGCCCACAATTCAAAGCTTGGCATCGAACCCTGCGAGGGTCTCAACGGACGGACCATCACCAACATCGGAACCTTCCGCGCCTACTGCGAGGCCTACCTTCAATCCCATCCGGGCATCCACAAGGACATGACCTTTCTGATCCGGCAACTCGAACCCACTCCGGAAGGACTCCCCATCGAGATCTATGTTTTCACATCCGACACCCGCTGGGTCCAGTATGAAGGGATTCAGTCGGATATCTTCGATCACCTCTTCGCGATTCTCCCCCACTTCGGACTCGCCCCCTATCAGTCTCCGAGCGGCAATGACCTCGAGCGGGTGGGCCTCACCCTGCGCGATGCTATCGATGCCCGCAGCTGAGCCGGCGGGTATCGTGGCGATTGGTCGATCGTCTCCTATCGATTCGGTGGAATGAACTCCAGTCCAAAGAAGTCAGGTCCGTGTATCCGCACCGAAAGGCACAACTGGGCGGTTCAGTCTTTTTCCTGATCGTCTCCACTCCGGCGGAGGCTCCCGTAAACGATCACATTCGGATCGCCGCCCTTCCATCGGCGGATCCGGCCGTTCTTCAGGTAGATCAGATTTGGCAGCGTGGTCCCATCCTCAATCTTATTTTCCAACTCCGGCAAACGCTCGAAATCGATCTCCACCCGGCTCCCGATATGCTCAAAGCTCAGACTCCCCCGATGAATCGCCTTCCAAAAATACGGTTTGAGATCTTCCCAACTTCCGGGCATGGCTCCATTCTCCATGCGGTAAGCCACAACCATCTCCCCTGCCGCCCACTGCGCATTCCCGTCATCCAAGACCACACCCAATCGCCAATTGAAAGCCAAAGCGCCCACCACGATCAACGCCAGAAGAAGAACAAAGTATCGTCGAAATAAGGCCACCCGCCTGACACTTCCCGACCCTACGGATTCAACCATTAAGCGCCCCTGCTTCTCAACCTTCATTCCTCTCATCCTTGACAGAATACCAGCCGGATCGCCAGCCCGAAACGCAGCAATCCCCATTGTAGCGGGACGCGTAAGCGTTCCGTCTGCGTTTGCGGTCTCGGTTCCAACCCCACGCGTCACCTCAGGATTGCGCTGCTTCGGAATGCTCACGCATTCCGCTACGGGGAAGGATTCGGGAATGCGCATTTCTTATTCGTCAGGCATCATCTCAGGAATACGCCAGACACGTTGCGTGAAATCCTCTTCTTCTTAGATCCGAATAATCCAAAAAAAAAGACCCCCAATTTTTTGGGGTCTTAAAAAACCTATGGAGCAACGTGTTCGCCTACTTCTTGGCGGGCGGGATGCCGGGGTGCGTGGGCTCACCGTTAACCTCCACGACCACTTGGTGGTAGGCTTGTCCCATCTGGATACTGTAGCAGTATCTTCCGGGGGCGTGGTTCACGAACACGGCGTGACCACTTGTGGCGTTGGAGAACACACCATCCGGTGAGTTCACGTCGCGGCCCGGGGTGACACACCCGGGCGATGGCGACTCCGCCGCCTGAGGAGTTCCAACCGACCGATTAGGCTTCGCCGATGGCCGCTGTGGCGGTGCTCGCTTCGATGCCAACCCATGACACGTTTACTTCACGTGTTTGCGTCGTAACGGTTCCATTGCGATCAGTGTGGTTGAGCACAACCTGATGCATTCCCGTTCCGGCTGGTTGACCAGTAGGTATTGGATGGCGCCTTGCGGTTTCTTGCGATTTCACCCAGTGTGCGGGTGGCAGCGTAGTAGTTCCGCTCGTCGGGGCCTGGATTCTGCCAGAGCCAACCGCGGTTTGGCAAGAAGATGGAGTAGCCAACGTCGTCCCTGAGGATGGTCTGCAACGGGAGTTGACCCGTTGTGTCCCTTCCAGGAATTCCGGTGGTGCTGATGTAATCCGGCATCGTCGTGCGGTGGGGATTCGAGGAAGAGTCACTCGCACCAATCTGGCCCACGCCAACGAGAATCGGGATTGGCGTGTTTTTGCGGCTTTGGCTCAGTTACTCATTCGCAAAGCCCGCCGTCTTTATGGTCCTGAGGATCGGGATGTGCGGCTAGACGAAATGGTTTACGCTTTGGACTCAACGACTATCGACCTATGTCTGTCTTTGTTTCCGTGGGCCAACTTCCGCAAAAACAAAGCCGCCATCAAGATGCATACCCTGATTGACTTGTGTGGATCTATCCCGGTTTTCATCAGTATCACCGAAGGGCGCACGCATGACGTCAATATCCTTGATGAAATCACACCTGAGCCAGGCAGCATTTTTGTTATGGATCGTGGATACATTGACTTTGCCCGGCTCTACCAGCTTCACCATGCAAGAGCGTACTTTGTGGTGCGGGCAAAATCCAATCTGAACTTCTATGTTGCACAATCAC
>Ga0209510_1005361_pt1 | contig 10770 bp, 6 predicted proteins | sample BiotimSIPDNA_FD_185749 | JGI IMG/M metagenome (GOLD analysis project Ga0209510, IMG submission 185749) | Anaerobic biogas reactor microbial communites from Washington, USA - Biogas_R1 time_0 SIP DNA (SPAdes) (version 2) | ecosystem: Engineered > Bioreactor > Anaerobic > Unclassified | place...
GCTCTGAAATACATAACCAATGGTTTTGGCAGAATTAGCGACGGTGGATTTGCTGGTTTCAACCCCTTCGAGCAACACTTTCCCGCTGGTGGGTTTGAGCAGCCCTAACGCATGCTTGACCGTGGTGGTCTTGCCAGAGCCGTTGTGTCCCAATATTGCGATCACTTCACCTGCGCGGATATCGAGGTTGATACCGTGCAGCACTTCGGGGGTGTCTTCTTTATACTGGAAACGAACATCCTGAAAGGAGACCAATGGTTGACTCTGCGGGTCAATTTCGGGCACGGTGGGCTGAAATTTGGGGCATGGAAAGCTCTTTGCACGCCTGGCAACGACAGGAGCCGGCAGTTTGATGCGGCTGTAATCAACCGCGTCCATCACTCCGGCGGCATCTCCGTTATAAATAATCTTTCCGTCGTCCATATAGAGCACTTTTTCGGGTTTAATGGCGAGCACATCTTCGACCCGGTGTTCAACGATCATCACCGAAAGCCCTTCATCTGCCAGCTCACGAAAAGCGAGCAGAGCCTCATGCGCCGAAGCGGGGTCCAGGCTTGCCAGAGGCTCATCAAGCAAGAGGATGCTGGGTTCCATAGCCAGAACACCTGCCAGGGCGACCTTCTGTTTCTCTCCACCGGAGGTGAAAAAGGTTTCCTTGTCTTTCAAATGCAGAATGTGCAGCCTCTCCAATGCCTTGTAAGCCTTGGGAAACATCTCATCACGCAGCATTCCCTGTGATTCCAAACCAAAACAAACCTCATTAAGCACATAAGTGCCTAAAATCTGGCGTTCGGGGTCCTGCAAGAGGGTTCCAATGTGAGTAGAGATCTGCGACAGTCCCATACCTCTCACGGATTTCCCGTGAACAAGGATATCGCCAGTCATTTCGCCGTTGTAAGAATGGGGGATCAGCCCATTGATACAGCGCATGAGGGTTGTTTTACCACTGCCCGAAGAGCCAGCCAGCAGCATGACCTGACCAGGCTCGAGCGCCATGTTTATGTTTTCGATGGCTGGTGTGCTGCGGGTGTGATATTGGAAGCTCAGGTCTTTGACGACCAGGGGCAGTGGTTGGACATCAGTCATGGAAGATTACCTCAACAGGATCGTCAAGTTGAATGCCAAATTTGCGGGCAGCGCTTCCGTTGACAACAGCTATCTCAACGAAACCTTCGCTGTCGGTTACGGCAACCAGGTCACCAGGTTTGCGATGACCATAGGATGGCACGATGCCCTCGATGGTCTGCCCGCCAATCTTTAGCGTGGTTTTGGCAAGGTCTTTCACCTGCGAAACGCGCAGGTTGGTGGAACAATTGCCAAATACATCGATCACAATGATGTTGGCTTTGTAACCTTGATCGGTTTTTTGGGGTGTGGGCAAAGGTGTGCGCACAGGGTCGCTGATGATTGTACCCATATCTTCCAGTTTGACACCCCTGGCAAGGTGGGCGCCGCTTGGTGCGAAAATGTCACGTCCGTGAAAGGTTGTGTAGACCGCAGGCAGCCAATATTCCGGTTTATCCAGGTGTACGATTACGATTTCTTTACCGGCGGCTTCTGCGTCTTCGAGCATGGGGGTTATCAACCCATTATCGGGCAAGACGAAGAATTGATCGCCAAGTTTCGCCGCGATTGGTCGGCGGGTTGTGCCAACTCCGGGATCGACCACGGCGATGTGAACCGTTCCAGAGGGAAAATAAGGAACCGCACGCCAGAGAGCGATCGAGCCAGTGCGCACATCCTGTGCCGGGATTTCGCGGGTAATATCGACAATTTGGGCATCTGGTGTGATGTTAAAAATAACGCCTTTCATCGTCCCGGTAAATCCGTTAAGGTTGCCAAAATCAGTGGTTATGGTGATTAGTTTCATAATAACAAGTTTACCTGATTTAAACGTTAGCTGATAATTTGTAGCAGAAAAAGTTGCCTTTTAGCCGTCATCTTTCAGACAGGAAGTGTGCAAAAATTCTTGGTAAGATTAAGTGACTTATTCCAAAGTGAGGCGATAATGGGTGAGAAGTTGTATGGCAGTATCGAGGGCGGGGGGACGAAGTTTGATTGCGCAGTGATCGACGGGAACAACCAGATCCTGGCTGAAACGCGCGTCCAGACCACCTCCCCGGAACAGACTCTGAAGGCATGTCTCGACTTTTTCAAACACCAGGCAAACCTGCGTGGTAACCTGGCAGCACTTGGCATCGCCTGTTTTGGACCCCTGGACCCACGACGCGATTCGCCAACCTACGGGCAGATTTTGGATACCCCCAAACCAGGCTGGGCTTTCACAGACGTGGCAGGCTACTTTGAAAAAGGGCTCAACGTTCCGGTTGGTTTCGATACAGATGTTAACGGCGCAGTTCTGGCAGAAGCGCAATGGGGAGCAGGTAGAGGTCTGAGCGACCTGGTCTATTTCACCATCGGCACGGGAATTGGCGGGGGCGCGCTGGTGAATGGCGCCTTGCTGCACGGTTTGATTCATCCCGAAATGGGACATCTGCGCCTGCCTCGTCTCGCTGGTGATGAGGATTTCGCCGGGGTTTGCCCGTTCCACGGCGATTGTTTTGAGGGCATTGCGAGCGGACCAGCGCTGGCAGCCAGGTGGGGCAAGCCTGCCCATGAGCTGGAACGTGATCACCCTGCCTGGGAGCTGGAGGCAAGCTATATCGCACTGGCGCTTCAGACGGTGGTGTGCACACTCGCCCCGCAGCGGATCATCCTGGGGGGCGGGGTGATGAGCGCGGAGTTTTTGTTTCCAATGATTCGGCAGAAGACGATTGATTATTTGGGTGGTTATATCCGGGCGCAAGAAATCTTGGGGAGAATTGATGAGTATATCGTCCCGCCCGGTCTGGGACCCCGCTCGGGGATTTTGGGGGGTAAGGCTTTGGCATGTAAGAATACGGAATCGTAGGGCTGGGGGCCTGTGCCCGCGAAGCAGGGTATTGCCCCCAGCCGCTGGGTTGGTTATCTCACATGTTAGCGGAGAGAGACAAGCCCCCTCCGTACGGCTGCGCCGGTCATTGCGAGCGAAGCGCGGCAATCTGCCTCACCACCGTCATCGCGAGCCTCTATTGCGAAGCGATCTCTCTGGGTGATGCTATCAGGCATTTGCTGTTTGTTCTATTTGGTACGGGCGGGTTCAGTATGTGAGCGCATTGCTATCAACCAATCAGCTAAACCCGCCCATAGCCCTCGCCCCACGAGCCAAAATTCCAAGCAGCAAACCCCGCTCTCTTTGAGGCAAATATTCTTCCGGATTCAAAGCGTTTCTGTAGTTTCTGCTAATGGCGGGTCTGGCTGAGTTACAGAATATTGATTGCTTTTAATTGGGACCCGCCCGTACGGAATTGATATATTAAATGCAGACTGCCACGCCCCCTTGTTGTGATTCAAAAGTTCCTGTCATTTGTGTAACTGGAGCTAATGACGGGTAACAGAATTACAATCTTAAAGCTACCAGCTATCAGCTACCAGCTATCAGCTACCAGCTATCAGCTACCAGCTACCAGCTACCAGTTCGTAGGTCGGAATGAGAGCGCTTGTGAGTTTTGTAGATCAAGAGCATTGCCGCGCTCTCACTACACGACTGCGTCGGTACTTCGTCCGACAGCCAAGCCAACATCTCAGACGGCGGAGTGAGGTGGGAACAAAACCATCGCAATATCCAAGTCCCGCACCCACCTCATTCCGCCCTACGTATTTGTCATCCTGAGCATCTTTTGCGAAGGATCTTGACTTTCTAGGAGCAAGATTCTTCGCTTTGCTCAGAATGACAGATTAAGGGCAGACTGCCACGCTTCGCTCGCAGTGACTGATCCAGTTCGCGATCACGGGTTGGCTGATTGGTCCAGCATCATGACCCCACTCCCCTGCGCTTCGCTTAGGGGATCTTCGACGTACAAACATCATTTCAGTTTCGCTCTCACTGGTCGGAACCCGCGGTGCGGGTTCCCTACCTGTTCTCTTTTTCCTAATACGACGGGTTCGAGTGAGAGATTTCAATCTCTTTCACACACACAAATCGCGGGACCTTCAGTGCGGTTGGGTTGCGGCTGCCGTAACTGCTGGAGACGTTGTAAGCGAACTGTTTTTCACTCAACCACTGCACGTGCTCGCCAAAGAAATCAGTGAACTTTTGGGTCAGGCGCACGTTGAAGGGCACTTGCACGCTGCCATCCTTCTTCAAATAAAGCGCGCCAAAGCGGCTTGAGCCGGTGACCATGCCCTGGCTAGGGTTGACCACGTTCATGTAGTGGATATATGGGATGTAGAGGATGTCTTCGTCACGGGGCATTTCGAGCAGGTCTTTCAAGCTCTCAACCTGGGCTTCGCCGCCCTCCATCACAAGGCTAAAGCGGCTCACATCGTGACCGGTCGGGGTCTTTTCAAATTCGTCAGCACTGTCCTGATCCCAGGCAAACGCCTGGAAACGACCCTTCTTAATCAATGGGAATGGCTTTCTTTCCAGCCCAAAACGATCGGCTGACTGCCCGTAAAGTTCAGATTCGCCTGGGTCGTCCTGAAGGCTGATTTTCTCCGAAAAGAGCAGTTTTCCCTGGTCTTCTTCCTTTAAAAAGGAATAGCCCTGCATCAAGGGGCCACCGGCCATTCCATAGTAGCTCATCATGTTGGTCAGCTCTGCCGTAGCAGCCGGACCGAGCACGACCGTATATTTTCCAACCGGCAGCTGCACAGCTTCGTCTTCCTGATAATGTTTCACCAGCAGCGCCAGATCTTCGTGCAAGCCTTCGGCATCGAGATCGCTTTTCTTCTGAGCGCTTTGTTCGGCGTTTACTTCCCATTTAAGGCTTTCAGAAGACAACACAGCAGTGATCTGCGCATCGCTGGCGCGGAAATATTGGGTGTGTTCGCTGGCGGTGCTTATCTGGGCGGTTATCGTTGTGCCGCTGGCGAAGATGCCGCTCAGTTTCACATCATCGCTCTCCAGCCCTTCGCCGAGGGTGTTGAAATAAGCCAGGCGCTCTTCGTTGCTCAGTGCTGCCAGTGCCGGGTCGAAGGCGCGCTCGTCAAACACGTCTTTCGTATAAACCGGAAAAGTGGGGTCATAAGAAAGCGGCTGGGTGTGTGGCAACATTTCTGCCAGGATATCCAGACCTTTTTCCATGGAGGCAAAGTCGGAGGGGTCAACGATCATGCTATAGCTGGCTTTTTTACGTCCGTCAAAGGCGATAAAATCCAGCGAAATAAGGTGTTCGTTGGTATTGAGCGAGATTGCCGAGTTGGCAAAGCGCATCAGGTAGCTGTTTTCCTCGTGATAGCTGATCAGTGCCTTCAGGTCTCTGGCAAGGGCGGCTTTGCGTAGTTTTTTCAATAAATCAATAACCTGGTTGCTCATCTTACTCTCCTACCTGAACGTTATCGAAGCGGCAGACGGGCACACCGTGTCCCAGCTGCATAATTTGATTGGGTGCGCCTTTACCGCAGTTGTTAACATAGTGCACATTCCAGGTGCTCTCGTCACCAACCGCTGAAAGCGAATTGTAGAATGGCAGCGTTTCACCACGGTATGTGGGATTTTTGACCACTTGTTTCTTTTTGCCGTCTTCCACCAGCCAGCCAATATCACAGCCGAAATGGAACTGTTCACGATTGGAACCGATTGACCAGCTCTTGTCACCATCCAAAACGATACCACGCTCGGTGTTGGCGATGATATCTTCAAGGCTTCCGTCTGTGCCGGGATCGATGTTGATATTGGTCATGCGTTCGATCGGCACACGGTAGAACGAGGTGGCGCGATTGGCACCACTGGAGCCATCAAAAATCTGCCTTTTGGCTTTGGCGTTGGCTTCTTCCACCATCTGGCGACCGGTGATCGCACCGACCAAAATGCCCTTGTCAATCAGAAGGTTATCCTGCGCAGGCACACCGTCGTCATCATAGCCGTAACTGCCCGGGCTGTTGGGCTCGAGGGCGTTGGAACGTGCGGTCAGCTTTTCGGAGCCATAGCGCAGCTTGCCAAAATCTTCCAGGCGAACAAACGAACCACCAGCAAAAGAAAGTTCATAACCGAGGATGCGGTCAAGCTCCAGCGGATGCCCGATGGTCTCGTGGGTCTGCAGGAACATGATGCCGTTCAGCAGAATCACCGACATCTTACCATTGGGGGCATCATCTGCAACCAAAAGCTGGTTCAGCTCGCCAACGATCCGATCGGCATTGTGAAGGAAGTCGGTTTCGTCGATACTTTCCCAACCGCGGGTTGGGCCGGTGCGTCCGGGCAGATAGGTGCGGCGCTGCATGCCGCCATCTTTATCAATTCCCATTACGCGAATGGAGGGGAAGACTTCGATGATGTTCTTTTCAATTTCAGAACCTTCTGAATCGAAATAGAGGATTTGCTTACGGATAAATTCGACCATGCTGATCCGCTGAACCACGCCGGGTTGGTTGAGGGCGGTGTCCATTTTCTGCAGAAAAGCCACTTTTTCGTCCAGACCGACAGTAAAGGGGTCGACCTTGTTGGGGCTGGTAAAGCTGCCGACAACGGCATCTTTTTCTGCAAGGCGAATCGGGAAAGTGACCCGTTCGGAGGCGATGCGGGCGTTGTCGAACGCGGTCTCAAATATTGCGTCGGGGTTGGAAAGGTCAGAAGAGGCAGAAAAGCCCCAGGCGCCGTTATAAAGCACGCGCACGCCCAGCCCGCTCTGGCTGGAAGCGCTGTTTTCTTTCAGGTTGCCATTCCACATGAAGAGGAAGTTGCTGTCTTCGTGGGGGTACCAGCGTGCATCGACATAGTGTGCGCCTTTAGCACGCAGCCGATCAAGTTGTTTGCGAATTGAATCTTTCACAGGTTATCTCCTTTGGGTGAAGTGGGGTAATTATAGCGGTATTGAAGAGAATAAGGGGTTATTTGAGCAAAACGACAGCAATTATCATGGTATATCAACACCATACGACGGGTCCCAATCAGGAATACCCGATAAACAACCGTACGTCAAAGATCCCAGTAGCGAAGCGCAGGGGAGTGGGGGTCAAGATGCTGGGAGCGAAGCAAACAGTATTTATCTCCTAGGTAACGCTCATGTAGGCCAACTTAGCGGCTGGACCAGATACCCTGCTTCGCGGGCACAGGTGCCCAGCCGTACGGAGGGGGCTTGCTCCCTCCGCTAACGATCTTTTTACTCCGATAGCCAAACCAACATCACAGACGGCGGAGTGAGGTGGAAGCAAAACCATCGCAATAACCAAATCTCGCACCCACCTCATTGCACTGCTGCGCCGGTACTATGTCCGCCCTACGTATTTGTCATCCTGAGCCTCTTTTGCGAAGGATCTTGACCTTTACTCGTCAATAAGAATACCGAATTCATCTGCCAGGTCATTCCAGTTGGGGTTCATTGTCGCAATAATTGCATGCCCGATTAACAACCGTACGGGCGGGTCCCAATCACGAACGCCCATTATTAACATCTGTAGGGAAGGGGCTCGACCCCTTCCGCAAGCTCACGCCAAATATCAGAAAACGGAACGGGACAAGCCACGTTCCCTACGATTCAACAAACCACATTCCCAACGACACGATCGCCTTAAACACTGTACGGGCGGGTCCCAATCACGAACGCCCATTATTAACATCTGTAGGGAAGGGGCTTGACCCCTTCCGCAAATTCACACACCAAATACCAGAACACGGAACGGGACAAGCCACGTTCCTTACGACGGGACAAGTACTGCTCGCTTTGCTCCCAGCATCATGACCACGTTCCCTACGATACAACAATCTCTTTATTGTAAATTATGACATTTGTCATCAATCTGGGTTACTGCCGGCACCTGACATTAATTTCTCTTTTCCATATCATATCATGGAGGTTGTTATGCCTATTACGATTAAAACAGAAAACATTCACAAAAAATATGCCGGGCAGAAGACGAAGATTGCCCTCGATTCAATCAATCTCGAGATCGAATCGGGAAAACTTTTTGGGCTGGTTGGCTCGGACGGAGCCGGAAAAACCACCCTGCTTCGAATTTTGTCAACCGTCATGCCCCAAACCTCCGGGCAGGCTTCCATCGCCGGCTTCGACACCCGCAAGGACGCCGAAAAAATTCGCCAGATTATCGGTTATATGCCCCAGGAGTTCAGCCAATATGGCGATCTGAGCCTTGAAGAAAACCTTGCCTTCTTTGCTGAAATTCAGCGGGTTCCCAAGTCAAAGGTGAAAGAGAGCATCGACCGCACTCTTGAATTTACCCATCTCACACCGTTTCGAGATCGGACTGCCGGAAAACTCTCCGGTGGAATGAAAAAGAAGCTCGCCCTGGGCTGCGCGTTAATCCATGCTCCCCAGGTGTTGATTTTGGATGAGCCTTCAACCGGCGTCGACCCTGTCAGCCGCGGTGAGTTTTGGACGATCCTTTCGGGTGTGGTTAAAGATGGCGTGACCGTGCTGGTGAGCACACCTTATATGGATGAAGCCCAGCGCTGCAATGAGGTTGGGATGCTGCACGAGGGCAAATTGCTAAGGGTCGGTACCCCCGACGAGATTACCAATTCTCTGCCTTTTGAGACCATCGAAGTAAAAGCCAAACCCCGCAAGCAAATGCGTGAAGTGGTCGAGCAAACATCCGGCATTCGCAGCTGGCATCCGGTTGGCGACCGTCTGCGCATCAACACCGTCGATCACAATGTTCAACAAGTGCTTGATGACCTTGAAAAAGGTTTTAACCAGGCTAATCTTCAGATTTCGTTTTTGCGCTCCGTTAATAACACCATGGAAGACGCGTTTGTTAGCATGGTCAGCCAGGAAGGTCAAACTGTATGAGTGTTACGAAGAATGCTGTGGATGTCAAAGGTCTCGTAAAGAAATTTGGCAAGTTTACCGCGGTAGATCATATCGATTTTTATATCCCCGAAGGTGAAATTTTTGGTCTGCTGGGTCCCAACGGAGCCGGAAAATCGACCACGATCCGGATGTTGTGCGGTCTCTTGCTGCTGGACGGGGGGTCGGCTTCGGTTTTGGGATATGATGTGCGCAAAGATCCTGAAGAGATCAAAAAACGCATCGGCTATATGTCTCAGAAGTTTTCTCTCTACAACGACCTGACGATTTTGGAAAACCTTGATTTCTACGCCTCGATTTACGGTCTTTACAATCGCAATAAACGCAAAGAGCGTATTGATACACTGCTGGAGATGAGTGGGTTGTCCGATCTGCGCCACGAGAGGACCAAAGCGCTCTCCGGAGCCTGGCGTCAGCGTCTCGCGCTTGCCTGTGCCATTATTCATGACCCGAAAATGGTCTTTTTAGATGAGGCTACCGCAGGAGTAGACCCGGTTTCACGCCGAAACTTCTGGGACCTGATCTACAAACTCGCCGGCGAAGGCATCAGTGTGCTCTCGACCACCCATTATATGGACGAGGCAGACTATTGCAACACGATTGGGATGATGTATCAGGGCAAAATCGTGGCGCTTGCCAGCCCGGATACCATCAAAAACAACCTGCCGGGTGTCTTGCTGCAGGTGGACTGTGACCAGCCAGTAGACGCCTTTCAAGTGCTTAAAGGGAAACCCGACATCATCAACCAATCTCTGCAGGGTGTTTTGCTCCACGTTTCCGTAGACAGTCAGGACCATATCGACACGATTGACCGCTACCTCACAGATGCAGGCATCAGCCTGCGAAGCATCGAAATCATTCAGCCCTCATTAGAGGATGCATTCACCTCGTTAGTACAAACCAGCCGCGAGAGCACCGGCGGATAGAAAGTCAGGAGACTCAAATGCAACGACTTTTGTCAATTATGAAAAAGGAACTGCGCCATATCTTGCGGGATCCGCTCACCCTGGCGCTTATTCTGGCTCTGCCAGCTGCCCTGCTGATCTTGTTGGGTTATGGCATTACCGGTGATTCAAAAGGCGTAACAATGGGCGTTGTCGACCAAAGCATGACCGACGCAAGCCGACGCTATATTCAACGTTTTGTCAGCAGTGATGATTTTAAACAAACCCTGACTGCAAGCAACGTTGAGGAACTAAAACATGCCATCGATCTTGACGAGATCGACGTGGGTCTCATTATCCCCCACGATTTTGGCGAAAAAATCGCTTCTGGTGACACGACACGCGTCGTCATCCTGGTAGATGGCTCCACAACCCCCACCGATGCCACGGCTGCTGAGCTCAAGCTGACTTCAATCAGCGAGATGGCTGCCCAGAGCTTGCTGGCTGAGGGACTGGTGAAGATGGGTTTTTCCAGCCAGATCCAGATTCCGATCGAAACAACAGTACAAATGCTCTACAACCCCAATGCGGACACAAAACTCTACCTGATTCCGGGTTTGATACCAATTATTCTCCAGGTGCAAACAATCTTGCTGGTAGCGCTTTCGATTGTCCGGGAGCGCGAACAAGGCACGATGGAACAGCTTATTGTGACCCCGATTAAAGCCTGGGAGCTGATGCTCGGAAAGATTATCCCCTACCTGGTTGTTTGCAGCCTCAACCTGTTCCTGATGCTTTGGATGGGCGAAAAAATGTTTGGCATTCACGTTCAGGGCAGTTATTGGGATTTAATCTGGCTCAGCATCATTTTCATCCTTGGTTCCCTGGGGATGGGTGTATTGATCTCAAATATCGCAAAATCACAGATGCAGGCGGTTTATATCGCCGTGTTTATCGTCATTATCCCAGCCATCATCCTGACCGGTTTGATGTTCTCGAGGGAGAACATGCCGTCCTTTACTTATTGGTACAGTGAGTTGCTGCCCGTGACCCACTACCTCGAAATCACGCGCGGCATT
>Ga0209510_1005367_pt1 | contig 10762 bp, 9 predicted proteins | sample BiotimSIPDNA_FD_185749 | JGI IMG/M metagenome (GOLD analysis project Ga0209510, IMG submission 185749) | Anaerobic biogas reactor microbial communites from Washington, USA - Biogas_R1 time_0 SIP DNA (SPAdes) (version 2) | ecosystem: Engineered > Bioreactor > Anaerobic > Unclassified | place...
CAAACTGCCTAAATAAAACTACCCTATTCTTATCTTTTTCATTTAAGATTAATGGTTCTATGTCTTTTGCTAAAAGATCAAAATCAATTTCTTTTGACTTATCTAAAAGATACCTTCTAAGCTCTTTATTATTTTTAATGCCAAGTTCCTTATTTAAAAAATCAAAATTAGGCGTTGCTCCAATCCCATAAAGAAAAACAATATCAAAAAAGTCCCTTCCCATAATTCTTTTACGATTAAATGCAGTATAAATTTTTTGAGATAATAAAATATCTTTCGGTGTTGTGTATATTTTAGTAAAAACTTCGAATTTATTTAAAATTACCTCATTAGGAGCATAATCAAACCTTTTGGGAGCAACATCTACTTGAATAAGAATTTTTTGGTTTAAAAGTGGAGAAATATCCAAATCGAAAAAGAGCTCAGGAATACGAATTTTAATTCTAAAATTATTCTTTGTTTTAATTTCAATTTCAACCTTAAGCCCTTCTCTTTCTAAATTCTCTTTAATAATTTCTCCTAGATTAGTAAATCCATCTAAATCAATCCCAAAACTATCAAAATCTAAATCCTCAGAAAAACGAGCATTATTGTATAATATTCTTAAAGATGTCCCTCCTAAAAAAGATAATTTATTGGCATACTTGCTTTCAAAAATTATATATAAAATTTTACATTGCAAGTACTCCTTTAAGATACTTTCTTTGTGACTTCTTAAAGAATTAGGATATTGTTCGAATATTTGTTGCAAGTTAATCATTTTGAATAGTTTTTAAGAATACCTCTAAGCGTTTATTAAGCTTTTTATTCTTAAATTTAGAAAGATATTTATTCAATTTATCTAAATTAATATTTTCATTAAAAGAATTACTATTTATTCTTAATTCTTTGAAATCGTCTTCTGTTTTTAATTCAGAGTGCAGATAAATATAATCTAAAATTGCTTTTTCAGCATCAGCTATAAGCACTTTTTGATTTGAATTACTTATAAAATGATAACCCCAGAATAAACTTTCTTTAATGTGTCTATAACTAAAGCTACCAATAGGATTGTTAAAAGTATTCGTCTTTTTTGTGCTTACGGAAGTAATTTGAAAAATTTCTTCAGGAATTAATCCATAATATTTAAGAGCTTTCTCAAGAGAAATATATGATGGCTCATAAATTTTGTTTGCTATAAGAAATAGAAAATAATCATCTATCTTTTGATCAGCAAAAGCATAAAAACCTTGTTTTATTTTAATTAGAAAACCATCTTTCTGCCACCTGCTAATTTGTTTATATGAAAAATCAGGAAAACTTTTATATATATTTTCTAAGGAAAATACTCCATAGGAAATTAAACGCTTTTGAAAATCTATTTTATTCATTTTGTTTCTTTAATAGGACATTTTTGTCCCTTTACAGAAATATAATAACATATTAAATTTCTGTCTGTCAATTTTTTGTTGTTTTTGTCTAATTTTGCCATAATCATATCATTATATAGTTTATATACTGCTAGTATCATTTATTAGTAATTTCTTTATAATAAGGAACAAATTTTATATCTGTATTACCAATATTTTTATTAGTATTTAGACCCAAATTTATAACTTTTGCTTCTTTGGGCTTGTAATTGTTTATAAAACTTCTAAAAGATCTTGATATTTCTGCTTTCAAAAAATTAGAGAATTTGACTTCAATGGGCAATAGAGATAAGCCGTCCCTAACTACAAAATCTACTTTCGCTTTCTCTTTAGTTCTCCAAAAATTAATACTTTTTAAGTCTCCTTCTATTTCTTTATTTATTTTATTATATATAAAATTTTGAAAAATTAGTCCCAATTGTTCATTATCCTCTACCCTACCAAACATATTCAGAGAAAAGTTTCTCAACCCTAAGTCAATAAAATATACTATCGGAGATTTAGTAATTTCTTTCTGTTTATTTGTAAAAAATGGCTGTACCATCCTTATAATAAAAACTTTTTCTGCGTACCATAAATATTTCTTAAGAGATGGAACAGATAATCCTGTTTGCGTTGCAAGACTTGTATAGTTTATTAGCTGTCCAGTTTGGCTAGCTAATATTTTAATCATTAAAACAAAAGCATCTATCCTATCTGATTTCAAAAGATAAATTATGTCCTTTTCTATACAACTACGAAATATTTGATCTATAATGCTTCTTTTCTCTTTTTCTGTTTCTTCAAGTATGACTCTAGGATAGCCCCCAAAGTTCAAATACTCTTTTAAGAAATTAAATGTTTTTTCTTTTTCTATTTCAAAAAAATCTTGAAGATTATCTTCATACCTATATTCAGTTTTAAAATTAACAAACTCCTCAAAATCAACAGGACCCATAAAAAAATCTTTCTTTCTTCCTGCCAAAGATTCATTTATTTCTTCTTTTAATTCCAAGCTACCTGATCCAGAAATAATAAATTTATATGGCAATCCTAAATCATATATTCCCTTAAGAAATAATCCAGCATTTTCTTTTCTTTGAATTTCATCTATAAAAACAAAACCTCCGTCCTTACCTAAGTTTAATTTTATCTTTCTTAGAAGTTCTTCTTGAGACTTAAAAAATACACTATCCAATTCATAGTCTAAGCTTAAAAAAATTGATTTTTTACCCTCTTTATCTAGATATTTTTTAATTTCATTCATTATTGTTGTTTTTCCAACCTGACGAGGGCCAACAATTAAAGAAATCTCTTTTTTATCAAGATGATTCTTAATTTCATTAAATATTTTTCTTTTAATTATATTCATAAATATCTATAATTAACATTATACTTTCATTTTAGTACGATAAAAACAAAAGTCAAGTTTGTGTTTTCTCGGGTTAATTGGTGTAAGATAACATTATTATTATAAGCAATATAATTATTACTTCACCTTCTTTAAAAGTATCTTGTATATTCGAAATAAGACCTTGACTTTTAAGCCCTTCTTATGTTAGTATTTACTTAATCACGCCTAGTAAATTTATTTATTAGGATACGAAGAAGCTAAGGGTTTTTCCTTAGCTTTTTCTTTCTAGAACATTTCTTAATTTGTCAACCGAACAGGCGAAAAACAAGCTATTCTTTATTTCATCATATTCCTTTCCTTTATGTCCTTTAGCAAATACTAGAATAACTTTTTTACCTTTTTTGATTAGATCTTCAACTAAAGAAAAATAGTCACCGTCTCCACTGAAAAGAATTAAAATATCATACTCATTGATTAGATTTAATGCATCCCTTGTTATCTCAACATCAAAATCACATTTCCTCCTAGAAACTTTTTCTTTAAGGTTTTTTTCTAAATCATCTATATCAATGTTTAATCTATCCAAAATATAGTCTATATCTTCAATCGACTCAAATATTTCTTCTACTTCTTTATTGTTAGTATTGTTATCCCTCTCTATTTTTTTAATTTTTGAAACCAGCTTATATAAGTTATTAGATATTTCTGAATTTCTAATTTTAATTATATTTAAAATATCAAATAAATTATTAACAATTTTTTTAAAGTGAGATTGATTTTCTAATAATACCGGAACCCATTTAACTTTTTTAGGAGAAATATCAAATCCTATATTCTTTATTTCTGTCATAAAATTTTCTGATTTTTCCTGTCCTTCATCTTCTCCGTAATAAAAAATTTTATTAATTACCTTAGGTCTGTCAAAAAAATTATAAAGCCTCCGAGGACAAACTTCCCATCCTAAACTCTTTTTCCAACCATAAACATTAGCCCAATCAATTAAAAGTAATGCTTTTTTGTCTATTTTTAATTTAAATTTTTTAGGTTTGTCCATCCTATATATTTATTCTATAACGTGGAGAGTAATAATTATCTGTAATCTCTGCTTTATCTATCCTGTCCAATGAGAATCTTCTAGTTCCGTTTTTTTAATCATTCCCAATAACATATTTATAAAGTCACTTCACCTTCTTCAAAAGTATCTTGTATATACCATCTAGAAAGTCCCCTCCGGCGTAGCCAATGATAAAGGCAATCGCTGGAGAAACATATGTAATCCCCTCAAAGGATATCATTGATTGGTCTATCGCTACAGCCACTAAAACACCCACTACACCAGACAGAAACATCATTACAGTAAAATACTTCAAATCAAACCCTACATTCTTGTAGCTATACTGATGCTTAAGGTATCCAATCAGTCCCCTTGTAGCACCACCACCAAACCCACTTATTAATATGGGCAATAATGCAATCATATATTTATTATTATTTATTATTATAATTCTTGATAACTCTTGACTTTTTTAAAAATAAAAATTATACTCTAAGTGTGCTCATGAAGCGCAAGCTTTGTTCGGCTAAGGAATTCCATAAGCCGAAAGTGGGCACTACAAAGAAATCACTAGTTTTGGTGATTTTTTTGTTTTTTATCATTTTTTTTCATTATGCTATAAAAGGTTATATTTCCAGATCCAATTCTTCTTAAAATTACCGTAATGGTTGTGCTTTGTTTACCGACTTTTTCTCTTAAGGCCCAATATTCAATAGGCTTTTCTAATTTATTTAATTCTTTAGGTGGGCTGTATTTGTGTATTTTTATAGCACACTTAATAACTGGGATTGCAAGGGGCAATATTCCTAACCTATACATTTTTTCCTTTTTTGATCTAGCTCTTCCAGACCCATCGTATTTAATATGATGAAATCCCTTAGAATTAAAAATAACGTCTTCGTTTATGCAAGGACAATAAACTTTTTTAATATTATCGTACCAAGCTTTTCGTTTATTTAATAATTCTTCGTATAACATTTGGAGAATTTTTATTTATAAATCATTACTTCACCTTCTTCAAAAGTATCTTGTATATACCATCTAAAAAGTCCCCTCCGGCGTAACCAATGATAAAGGCAATCGCTGGAGAAACGTATGTAATCCCCTCAAAGGATATCATTGATTGATCTATCGCTACAGCCACTAAAACACCCACTACACCAGACAGAAACATCATTACAGTAAAATACTTTACATCAAACCCCACATTCTTGTAACTATACTGATGCTTTAGGTATCCAATCAGTCCCCTTGTAGCACCACCACCAAACCCACTTATTAATACAGGCAATAATGTAATCATATATTTATATATTATTTATTATTAAAAAATAAGTAAATTAACTTCTTGAAAATTATTATTACAATATCAATACAGTATGAGAAAGGGCATCGACCGTTAGGACGATAGCTCTTTTTTTATATTAAAAAGAGGGCAACGAGCCCTCCTTTTCCGAATAATGCTCGCCTACGAGTCTAGCGGATATGTCTATATACTATCACAAGATAAGATTTTATGTCAAACAAATACAATCAATTAAACAGAAAAGTTGTTTATAACCTAAACAACTTAACAAAAAAGGTTGGTTACAAGTACACTTTAAGCGTACTCCCTATTGATAAAGTTTGTACTTTATCTCAACAACTAACAGTTGTATAATTATTATGTCTTCTTTACCTTTAGATGTCAACTAAAGTTCCTCTTAAAAAAGATAATTATTCCTATTGTTTAGCTATATTTTTATATATTATATATTATATATTATTTTTTAATTTGTACTAGAAAATTGATAAATTAAAATCCTTTTCACTCAAGAATGATCTTGATAAATTATATACCTTTTTCAAGAAAGACAAGTATTCCTCCGATTGTTTTTCTGTAATTATTATTCCACCGTCATAAAACTCTGTATTTCTATTCTTTCTAATTATTTCCGAAGTAATTAGAATATCATCATTACCAAGAATCTCTGACATTTTTTCTAAAACTTTTTGATGGTGTCCTTTTCTACTGTTCACCTTGTAGCCATGAAAAGCAATTAGAGTTATTCCAAACTTAATAAGAGAATTAAAGATAAATTGAAACCTAACCTCAGGATCATCATACTTTTCAGCAATTTTCATATCTTTAATTGCAGAAATAAAATAGTTTTCTATTTGTCTTTGACTAAAATCCATCTTTTTAAAATATTTTGGATCAAATATCATATAATCTTAATATATTTATTTTTTAATATATTCTTAACAAATTCATTGTTCTTTTTTTTATCTAAAAACTCTTCCTCTGTCATATCTATAATATTAATCTCTCTATTTATATTTTTCTGTAAATTAACAATTTCTTTTTGAATATCAAGAGAATTATGAGAACCAACCAATAAAACATCAATATCACTTTCGGCTTCCATTTTATTATTTGCATAAGAACCAAAAATGTATGCTTCTTTTATTCCCTTGTCTCTTTCAAATATACTCCTTAATTCTTTCTCTATTCCAAAACTCTTTTGAATAGTTTTCTTTAGTTCATCAAATAAAAAATACTCTTTATTTACTTTGTATAAACTTAAATTACCTTTTGTTGTTTTAATAAAAAGACCTTCTTTTTCCCAATCTTTAACAGCTCTTGCTAAATTACGCTTATCAACATCAAACTTCTTAACTATTTCATTAAGGTACATCTCTTCTTCAGGATTTAACAAAAAGTAACTTAAAACTTTCTGTGATATTTTTGAATTTAGATTTATCATATTATACACCTATAAGTGTATATATATACACCTCTGATGTCAATACCGATGATATAACTGAATTACTATATCACCAGCTTACCCTGCATTAATAAATGTATGATTAACCTTATTATCACCATTAAAAGCTCTTCCTTGTTCATTTGATTCAATGGTTTATCTATTTCAAAAGGAAGCTCTATATCAACATCACCATTATTGTTTTCTCTAATAAATGTTTGCGCTGTTAAGGAATAAAAAGAAGATTCTTGTCCCATATCGCTATTCGCTAATACGGGAATAACAGTAACATATCCAACAGTGCTTCCAACTCCTGAAATAATTATTTCTCCCTCTTGATTACTATTAAGAGGTATAAACTTCACAACATTTTCTCCTGATGTTTTTTTAATAATATATGGGACATTTACTATCTTTGAAGAAGGATTAGAGAACTTAATTGTTAAAGTATCTTTACCGCCTGTATATCTCTGCCAATGAGCTGAATAGTTGCTTAGTGTTTGTCCTGTGTATAGTGTATTGTCTCCTGAAAAAGGCAAGAAATTAGAAAAAGGAACAAGAAATACTTTACTTAACTTCTCATTCTTAAAACAATACTTGCTCCCTGCTGAACAATCATTGATATATGATGCAATTGCCCAATTAGTAAAGACATCAGCAAATGTTTCTTTATACCCACTATTTTTAAACACTTCTTCAATGCTTTCTACTCCTACCTTTTTACTATCAAGAGAATTAGATAATATCCTTATACCATAGTGATCAACTAAATAATGAACAAAGGAATTAACCACTCCATAGTTATAATTACTACCATTCCAGTCAGTTAAAGATGTATATGGTCTTTCAAGAAATGAGTTTATTCTTGAATCAATATATGTTTCGCTACCTTTATTGTATCCCAATAAAGTTACTGCATACTCTGCCCTTGCTTCATTTAACCATACATCCTCCTTTACTCCATACCTTAAATCCTTCTTATTCAATGTTATCAAATGTACTAACTCATGAGCCAGTGTTTCCTTAAGCCATCCTCCGTCAATTAAATCAGTATTTAAATATATTAACTTTCTTTCATTAGATTCTGGTGCAGCAGCTTTTTCATAAGCATCAATGTTTCTAATATATCCATTAACTCCTGCTTTTGCTTTATGAAAAAGCAATGTTATTTTACTATTTCCATCAGCTCCTAAATATGACTCCATGCCAAAGGCATATGTTACATCAGGATATATCTTTCTATCAAACTCATCAAGAACTTCTTTAAGCTCTTTTGCTATTTCTTCTTTCTCTTCATCACTCTTTGACTGCCAGAAATTATTCTCTACATACAAAACAGCTTTTTGAGAAGAAAGTATCAACTCCCCTTCCGCTCTATCATTTCTATCTAGAGAATAATTACTATCGACAAAAAATGTATTAGTGTTTCCTATCTCATAACCAAAGGCAATTACCGGAAAGGCAAAGAAAATGATTGCTGAAATGATTAATGTTTTTACTGTTTTCATTCCTAACTAGAATAAATAATTTTAATAATATTATGTAATTACTTTATCACAAAAGAAATAAAAGTAAAGAAAAAAACCAATAAAAAGAAAGAAATATTAAAAGCAAAAACCACCCCGAAGGGTGGTAATTGCTTTTAGTAAATACTAATTACTTACAATGGCTTTTCTTAGTTAGAATGAGCCCTTATAAGAACAGTATTACCTACTTGATATCCAGAAACTAATGCGCCTGTTAAGTCTTCTTTATTTCCATGAACATCTTTCCACTTAAAGTCACTTGCTGCACCAAGCTCTACAGTTACTGATGGATTATCTGCTGTACCAAGATTAGTAACAGTTGCGTAAATTTCAAATGTAACTGTATCTCCTGCATCAATTACATACGGAGTATCAAATACTACTTTTCCGCCTGCAACAGTTCTTGAAACTGTAGTAAGGTCAGAAGTTGATCCTTTTACTCTTACTACAAAAGGATTACCATCAGCACTACCAAAAAGTAGACCGGCTGACTTAGTAATAGTTAGAGGAATTTCTTGAACTGCAATTTGTCCGCCACCTGATAAAGCTCCGACTGTAACTTCTCCTAATAATGTTCTAGCAGTTGTTAATCCAGTTCTTGTTGAAGGGTTAAGAACCACTGTTGGAACACCACCAACAATTTTCATAGTATTTGAAGCGTTGTTGGTAGAAACTAATAATGTCTTAGATTCATTACCAGAAGTATATTTCACTTGAGTCAATGTAACGCTAGCATCTGTGTTTGATGTTTTTGCTCCACCAATTCCTACTGTGTGATATCGAACAGTAACTGGTATGTTCCTTCCAGCATATCCCGCAGTAACCAATTCGTTTAATCCTGCGATAGTTACATTATTGATATCTGAAACTAGTTTTGTTTGTCCTGCAACTGTTATGCTGTAAACTCCTTCTCTAACTGTAAACTTAAGTTCATTAATAGTAACATTACCATTAGTTGACTTGAAGTTGAATTGAGCAATAATTCCTTCACTTCCTGCTAATACATACTGTGCAGATGGTGAAGAAGAAACTGCTAATGTTGGCGCATCTAGTGTTGGGGAAGAAATAGCCATTGTTTGACCAGTAACATCTGTTCCATTGTCATTAACTAATACACTTACATTGCTTGCTACTCCTGTGGCATTTAAATTAACTTTTGTTGTAACAGTAGCACTACCTGAACTTACTGAACCATTAACAGCAGTTGCAGTTAATGAAGTAATTGGTCCTGTTATTGTTACTGTTGCTGTACCACCTGAAGTTGCTGAGAATGAAGGATCAGCATCAATTAGTGCCGCTATGGCAGCAGCTTCTGTAGCAAGACTTGAAGATGTAGTAGCAAGAGTAAATGTTGTTCCATTTACTACAACTGTGTATACATCACCAACTTCAACCACTCCTCCAAGAGTCACTGTAGCTGAACCATCTGAAGCATTTGTAGAAGTTGCAGCTAAAACGCTTATTTGGGTTGTTGTTTTTGTTGCTGAAATAGTAAATGCACCAGCTGTACCAGCTACTCTAGAAGTTAAAGTAACAACTCCATCTGAAGAAGACGCTGCTGAAACATATCCATTTACATTTACATTAGCATTAATATTGGCAGCAATCGCAGTTGCAGCGGCAGCAATAGTAGTAGAACCTGATGGAATAACGGTTGTAACTGGTATTCCTTTAATAGTAACTACAATGTCTCCACCAGTAGTTTCCGATCCACCAGATAAAGTTACTGTACTTACTTGTGCAACAGCACCTTTAATAGACCCTACAGCAACTGATTGTGTATTGTCAGCATTAGGAGTTGCAACTACAGTTCCAACATTAGCATAAACTTCTACAACCATTGATTGTCCTGCTGCAAGCTCAATGTTTACTGGGAAGTTGTTTATTATTTGAGGGTTAACAGGTGTTGACTGACTGCTTCCGTATTTGATGTATAAGCTAGATAGGTTATTAATGTTAGTTGCAGAAGATAAATCAACTTTAATGTTGTTAATTCTAACAGCTTCTGAATCACCAGCTTGAATAATATATGATCCAATTCTCTGATTATCAGTATTAGGTGTAATATTTCCATTAGCAACTCCAGATGATCTTACTAAAACTAGAGAGCTTGTACCAACTGATAGATTTGGTCCAGCAATATTAATAGCAGGAACTGTAATCAATTGTGATGAATTTACTCCTTGTGCATTGCTTGAAGCATAAGGTTCTAGAGTTATAGCGATACTACCACCAGTTATGTTTGTTCCATTAACCTTTGTATCTCCTTTAATTTCTACTGAAACAGTAGTATTAGCTGGGATAATTAAAGATGAGCCTAGGCTGAAGTTAACAGAAGCTCCGTCTGTTACTACATTTTGACTACTTGTAACAGGTGCTCCATTAACGTAAATTGTCATGTTGTCTAATGCTTTTGAAGATTTAACCTTTAGGTAGTTAACTTTAACATCTTCTCCGAATGCTTTGAAGTTGTATTTTGCTAAAGTAGCACCAGAAACACCTCCTGTTACTGATGTAGCGTTAAATGTAGGATCTGTTGTTACTGAAACTGAACCTGCAGCGATATTAACAATTCCTGTTGAAGCTGGAATACCAGTAGCAAGAATATTTACATTGTAAACAGAATCTACTACTACTAAGTCAGCGGCGTTCTCTAATGAGAAACTAAAGTTTCTACTTGAGCCCTTAACTAC
>Ga0209510_1005372_pt1 | contig 10755 bp, 8 predicted proteins | sample BiotimSIPDNA_FD_185749 | JGI IMG/M metagenome (GOLD analysis project Ga0209510, IMG submission 185749) | Anaerobic biogas reactor microbial communites from Washington, USA - Biogas_R1 time_0 SIP DNA (SPAdes) (version 2) | ecosystem: Engineered > Bioreactor > Anaerobic > Unclassified | place...
GAGTTTGGAATTGAATCCCATACATCTGCGCCATTTAATCAGGGACTGTCGGAACAATCACCCCATCCCTTCCCATGGCCAGCCGGAAATCCAACACCGATAATACTTCAAAACCTTCCACCGCCACCATCGGCTACGAGGCAAAGCTCGTGGACTGTATGGTCGCCCTGCCCGGACAGCGCTTCTACACCACACAGATCCCCGTCTGCCTCTGGTTCAGTGGAAAAATAGAACCCGCTGAAATATGTCGCGCCCTGACCGGACTCGAACTCGCCTTAGCCGCATGAAAGAAGCCGCCGCCCGCATCAAAATCAACAAGCTGCTCGAAAACGCAGGCTGGCGCTTCTTCGCGGACTCAAAAGGCCCAGCGAACATCCAGCTTGAGCCAAGCGTTACGGTGAAGACGCAGAACCTCGACGCTCTGGGCGAAAACTTCGAGAAGGCCGGCAAAGGCTTCATCGACTTCCTGCTACTCAACGAAAAAGGGTTCCCATTCATCGTCCTCGAAGCCAAGGCCGAGGACAAAAGTCCGCTCGTCGGCAAAGAGCAGGCGCGAAAATACGCCAAGTCGCAGAACTGCCGTTTCATCATCCTCTCGAACGGCAACCTGCATTACTTTTGGGACCTCGAACGCGGCAATCCCTACATCATCACTGCGTTTCCGACTCCGACATCCGTCGCCGGCTACCAAAAGAGCGTTCCTGACTCCAAGCGCCTCATCGAAGAAGCTATCGCCGATGACTACGTCGTGCTCACGCAGCGCCCCGGCTATGCCTCGGAAGCCGCATGGAAAAACGAAGCCGAGCGTCCCCGCTTCATCGAGATCAACAGCCTCCGTTTCCTGCGGCCTTACCAAAAGAAAGCCATCGTCGCCATCCAGCAGGCGGTAAAGAAAGGCAGCGACCGCTTCCTCCTCGAAATGGCCACCGGCACCGGCAAGACCCTCACCTCCGCCGCCATCATCAAGCTCTTCCTCCGCACCGGCAACGCCCGCCGCGTCCTCTTCCTTGTGGATCGGCTCGAACTCGAAGACCAAGCACTTAAGGCGTTCAAGAAGGTGCTCGCGAACGACTACAAGAGCATCATCTACAAAGAAAATCGCGACGACTGGCGGCACGCTGAGATCGTAGTCACCACCGTCCAGTCGCTGCTCTTCAACAACAAGTACCGGCAGATCTTTTCGCCTACCGACTTCGACCTCGTCATCTCCGACGAAGCACACCGTTCCATCGGCGGCAATGCCCGCGCCGTCTTCGACTACTTCATCGGCTACAAGCTCGGCCTCACCGCAACGCCGCGCGATTACCTCAAGAAGTTCAACAAAGACAAACCCACCACCAAAGACCCGCGCGAGTTCGAGCGTCGCCTGCTGCTCGACACCTACCGCACCTTCGGCTGCGACGACGGCCAGCCCACTTACCGCTACTCGCTGCTCGATGGCGTGAAGGACGGCTTCCTCATCAACCCCACTGTCGTGGACGCCCGCAGCGAGGTCACCACCCAATTGCTCTCAGAGTCCGGATTCGTCGCGAAGTTCACCGACGAAAACGGCGATGACCAAGAGGAGGCATACAAGCAGCGTGAGTTCGAGAAACGCTTCTTCTCGCCCGCCACCAATCAGCTTTTCTGCAAAATCTTCCTCGAAAACGCCCTGCGCGATCCCATCAGCGGCGAGATCGGCAAGTCCGTTATCTTTGCCGTCAGCCAGAATCACGCGGCCAAGCTCGCGCAGGTTCTCAATGAGATGGCCGACCGCATGTTTCCCGGCAAATACAGTTCCGACTTCGCCGTGCAGGTCACTTCGCAGGTGGACGGCGCGCAGCAGCACACCATCAATTTCACCAACAACAACCTGCTCGGCTCCGCCAACTTCATTTCCACCTACAAGACGAGCAAGGCCCGCGTCTGCGTCACGGTCGGCATGATGACCACCGGCTACGATTGTCCGGACATCCTCAATCTCGGCCTCTTCCGCCCCATCTTCTCGCCCACGGACTTCATCCAGATAAAAGGCCGAGGCACCCGGAGGCACGATTTCCGCCAGCAGCTCTTCGACGACACGATCAAGGAAATCGTGAAGGAGCCGAAGAAGACCGCCTTCAAGCTCTTCGACTTCTTCGCCAACTGCGAATACTTCGAGGAGGAATACAACTACGACCAAGTCCTCAAGCTGCCGAAACCCAAGTTGCAGGGCGGCGAAGGCTGGGGCGAAGGTCCTACCGTCACCGGGGGCAGCTACGAGCATCTCAGCGAAGACATCCTCTCCACCATCAAGGAGGAAACCATCGGCTACGAGGGCATGCGGATCGACCGCGAGTTCTACGCGAAGTTTGAAGACGTGGTGCGCGAGAACGACTTCATCTCCGCCAGTATCGAGGCAGGCCAGTGGGACCGCGTGATCGACTACGTGAACAAGGAAGTCTTCGACAAGCCCTCCGAGTTTTACTCCCTCGACAAGCTGCGGAAGGCAGCAGGCGTGGATCGCCGCCTCACGCTGCGCGAGATCCTCGAAAAGATTTTCGGTCTCATTCCGCGCTTCAAATCCAAGGATGATCTGCTGGAAGAGGAGTTCTCCAAGTTCGTCGTCGATCAAAAGCCTGAGGAGGCCGAGGCCATCCCCGCCATCAAGACCTACTTCAAGGCCTACGCCACCAGCGACGCCATCCGCCACATCATCGAGTCCGGTCACCTCACCGACCTCGCCACGAACCCCGTTTTTTCCACGAAGGACTTCAAAGCCGTCCCCGCGAAATACCGCACGCTCATCCCGGAATACATCAAGGACTATGTCTCTCTGAACCAGTTTGCCGCCTAGCCATGAGCGATCTCACGCCACAGCAAGACTTCTCCACCATTGTCGCTCTGATTCAGGAGCGCCGCCTGCGGGTGACGCGCCTGGTGAACCGGGAATTGATCGATCTCTACTGGGAAATCGGCAAATACCTCGATGAACGGATCGATACAGACGGCTGGGGCAAAGGAACCGTGCATCAGTTGGCGGAGCATTTGCTGGGTTACGAAACCGGGTTGCGAGGTTTCTCCGCCTCCAATCTCTGGCGCATGCGGCAGTTTTATCAGACTTGGCGGAGCGCTCCTGAAGAACTCGCGACACTGTTGCGGGAATTGCAGTGGAGCGCCCATGTGGATCCGCTCGGTCGTTGTGGCACGGATGCCGAACGGGAGTTTTACCTGCGCTATGCGGTTCGGGAAAACCACTCCGTTCGCGACCTGCGCCGCGCCATCGATACCGCCACCTTCGAGCGCGTCGCTTTGGCAGATGAAAAACTCGCGACAGTGTCGCGAGTTTTTCCCAAGGAGTCCCGCCCTCGTTGCGGAATACCAACTCCAGCTTCCCGACAAAAAACTGCTGCAGGCGAAACTTCACGAATTCTTTGAACTGGAATCCCCGCAAGATTGAATTTTTCTTATGCTCGACACCGATACCAAACGCCGCATCGACACCGCCCGAGACATCCTCGTCGGCAAAGTCCCTGACCCGAAATCCCAGGTCGAGCAGATCACCATCGCGCTCATCTACAAGTTCATGGACGACATGGACGCTGAAGCCGAGGAACTCGGCGGCAAGCGCAAGTTCTTCACAGGGGAATTCGCCCGCTACGGTTGGGCCAGGCTCATGGCTCCCTCGCTCGGCGGCCACGAAATGCTCGGCCTTTACGGTGAAGGCATCGCCAGGATGCCCCAGAACCCCGGCATCCCGCCGCTTTTCCGCGACATCTTCAAAAACGCCTACCTCCCTTACCGCGACCCCGAGACGCTCAAGGCCTTCCTCAAGATCATCGACGAGTTCAGCTACGACCACAGCGAGCGCCTCGGCGATGCCTTCGAGTATCTCCTCTCCGTCCTCGGCTCGCAGGGCGACGCCGGGCAGTTCCGGACCCCGCGGCATATCATCGACTTCATGGTCGAAGTCCTCACCCCACAGAAAGGTGAAACCATCCTCGACCCCGCCTGCGGCACCGCCGGGTTCCTCATTTCGGCCTACAAGCACATTCTGCGCACCAACACCGACGCCAGGGGCCACAGCACCCTCACGCCAGATGAAAAGGGCCGCCTCGCCAGAAACTTCAAGGGCTACGACATCAGTCCCGACATGGTGCGCCTCTCCCTGGTGAACCTCTACCTCCACGGCTTCACCGATCCCCACATCTACGAATACGACACCCTCACCTCCGAGGAGCGCTGGAACGAGTTCGCCGATGTCATCCTCGCCAACCCGCCCTTCATGTCCCCGAAAGGCGGCATCAAGCCCCACCGCCGCTTCTCCATCCAGGCCAAGCGCAGCGAAGTCCTCTTCGTGGACTACATGGCCGAGCACCTCACTCCCACCGGCCGCGCCGGCATCATCGTCCCCGAGGGCATTATCTTCCAGAGCCAGACCGCCTACAAAGAGCTGCGGAAAATGCTCGTGGAGACCAGCCTCGTCGCCGTCATCTCCCTCCCGGCCGGTTGCTTCAATCCCTACTCCGGGGTGAAGACCAGCATCCTGCTCCTCGACAAATCCCTCGCCCGCCAGAGCGACACCATCGCTTTCTTCAAAGTCGAAAACGACGGCTTCGGCCTCGGAGCCCAGCGCCGCGCCATCGAGAAAAACGACCTCCCGCAAGTCCAGGCCGAACTCGCCGCCTACCTCCAAGCCCTGAGATCAGGCTCCTCTCCTTCTGGGAGTGGCGGCGATGAGGGCGACAATCAACCCGCCCACGGGTTGGTTGTACTGAAAGAAAAGATCGCCGCCAATGGCGACTACAACCTCAGCGGCGAGCGGTATCGAGAAGGAAACGCTCGCACATCGAAATATCCTGCGGTGCCAATCGGCGACATCTGCGAGCTATTCAACGGACGCGCGTTCAAGCCAGAGGATTGGAAGAATGCGGAAAGCGGCGGAATTCCAATCGTGCGAATACAAAACCTGAACAACCCCGATAGCTCGTTCAATTACTACTCGGGCGAAGTCAGCGCGAGAAACACGATCAACAACGGTGAACTTCTGTTCTCGTGGTCCGGCTCACGCGGCACGTCCTTCGGTGCGCACATTTGGAAGGGTCAGAAGGCGGTGCTCAACCAGCACATCTTCAAGGTTGGCTTCGATGAATCCCGAGCGATCAAGATGTATCTGCTCCATGCCCTGAACAAAGCGGTCACCGAAGTGGAGGAGAACCTTCACGGTGGGGTTGGTCTCGTTCACATCACAAAGGGAAATCTTGAGAAGATAGAAATCCCCCTGCCGCCGCTGGAGGTGCAGAAGGAGATCGTGGCGGAGATCGAGGGCTACCAGAAAGTCATCAACGGTGCCCGCGCCGTCCTCGATAACTACCGCCCCCACATCCACATCCACCCCGACTGGCCGATTGCCGAACTTGGTGAGGTCTGCGATGTGCGGGACGGCACGCACGACAGCCCAAAATACGTTCTCGAAGGCTATCCTTTGATCACATCGAAGAACCTGAAGAACGGCTTCATCGACTTCACCGACGTGAATCTCATCAGCCAAGCTGACCTTGATGCGATCAATAAACGGTCGAAGGTGGATGAGGGCGACCTTTTGATGCCTATGATCGGAACAATTGGAAATCCGGTTATTGCTGAAGCCTCCCGCGAATACGCCGTCAAGAATGTCGCGTTGATCAAGTTCCCCAATGGCTGTCAGGTCGACAATCGTTTTCTCAAGGACTTGCTCGACTCCGCTGCCATGCAGGATCGTTTTCAGCGACAAGCCAGCGGCTCGACTCAAAAGTTCATCCCACTCGGATTCATCAGGAAACTCGAAATCCCCCTCCCACCCCTCGCCACCCAGCAAGCCATCGTGGCCGAGATCGAAGCCGAGCAAGCCCTTGTGGCCGCCAACCGCCAACTGATCACCCGCTTCGAGCAAAAGATCCAAGCCACCCTCGCCCGCATCTGGGGAGAAAGCCCGGCGACTGGTAAACCGATTGAATCTCAATGAGTGTTCTCCAAGAAATTTTTGCCTGGTCATCGGGCCGTCCCATGTGGCAGCGCGATGCCCTACGCCGTCTTGTTCTGAACGGAGAGCTGTCCACCGGTGACATCGTCTCTTTGACGGAAATCTGCAAGAGCGCCCACGGTCTTGCTGAACAGCAGGAAGTAAATCCGCTAACCCTTGCCCACATCCCGGATGCGTCGGCAGCATCCCTCCCGGTCTCGCTGGTGTCAATATTTCACCATCGGGGAGTAAACGCACTCGCCAACGATCAGTCGCTCAATTTCTCGCCCCGCTTAACCGCCGTCTATGGTGACAATGGCGCGGGGAAGACGGGATACATACGCATTCTGAAGAGTGCATGTCGGGCACGCGGCCAGGAGCACATTCTTGGCAACGTGGTTTCCGGTTCATCGCCACTCTCCCCTGTCGTGGCGATCAAATACAGAGTCGGGAATGAGGCAGAACCCAGAGAATGGGCAGGAGCCGATGGCGATGAATTCGTTTCTCGTGTGAGCGTCTTCGATACGCAATGCGCCGCCGTCTATCTTACCGAAAAGACCGACGTCGCCTTCAGGCCCTTTGGCTTGGACCTGTTCGATAAGCTTGCTCAAGGATGCAAAGCTGTTCGTGCGAAACTTGAAGGCGAGCAGCGGGCAGTGGCCTCTAGCAATCTCGCAACTATCCAACCGCATATCCCGGAAGGAACGAACGTTGCGAAGTTTCTGGCAGGTATCAGCTCCCTCACGAAACCGGAAGCTGTCCAAGCACTCGCGCGGCTATCGACGGAAGAGGAGGCTCGTCTCGCGCTCTTGGAAAAGTCCCTGCTCGACTTACAGGCAAACGATCCCGAAAAGCTCATCAAACAACTCACCTTGCGTGTAGGTCGCCTTCAGGGACTGATACAACATCTCAAGGCTACTGAAAACACGCTTTCAGACGAAGCCGTGTCCGCTTTGTTCGATGCGCGAATCGAAGGCCGCCGCAAGGGCGACGAAGCGAAGCGATTACGCGACGCAACGTTTCCTCCGGGAATGCTCGTTGGGACTGGATCGGAGTCATGGAAGGCACTTTGGGAAGCCGCCCGCCTGTTCTCCGAAGATTCAGCTTATACTGGAAAATCATTTCCTGTCGTTGAGGACGGTGCCCGTTGCCCACTCTGCCAACAGGATCTCGAGCACGCGGCAGCCCATCGGCTCAAACAGTTTGAGACTTTCGTGGCATCAGTCACGGAACGCGAACTCCAGCGGATGAGAGAGGACTTTAGCCGAATGCGGAAGGGCTTTTTCGAACTTAAGACGACGACTGGAACCGTTGAGGAAGCTCTTAAGGAAATCCGTATCGAGCATGAGGATGTGGCCGACGCTATTGCCGTTGCTTTGGTTACCAATGAAAACCGCCGGGCTGCGATCGTTGCAGCTGTGGCAGATAACAAAGACCTTGCAGCCGATTGTCCGGCTCTCGTGTGTGTTGTCCGTAAGGCCGAGGCACTGGTCACCGAGGTGGACGAGCGAATCAAGGCGCTTCGCAGCAACGCCACCGTCGAGACTCGGAAACGCATGATTGCCGAAATTCAGGAACTGCGCGCTCGTAAGCTGCTCGGAACCCACAAACTAGCCGTTTTGGACGACATTGAGCGTCGAAAAAAATACGCGGCCTATGGTGTGTGTATCGAGGAAACAAAGACGCAGGCAATCACACAGAAAAGCTCTTCGGTTACAAAAATCGTTGTTTCCCAGCGATTGAAGCAGAGCTTCCACGACGAACTGTCTAACCTGTCCTTCAACCACATTGAGGTCGAGTTGAAGGAAAGCGGTGGTAGCGACGGCGTATTCTACCATAAGCTCGCCTTCAAGCGCGCCCCCGGTGTTGACCTCCCAAAGGTCGTCAGCGAGGGCGAGCAACGGTGCCTCTCCATCGCCGCCTTCTTTGCAGAACTCAGCACGGCCGACGATCCATCGGGGATTGTGTTCGACGATCCCGTCTCCTCACTCGACTACCAGTGGCGACAAGCCGTAGCGCGGCGACTGGTTCAGGAAGCCAAGAGGCGACAGGTGATTGTATTTACCCACGACGTTGTTTTCCTGCTCCTTCTCAAGCAGCTCGCCGATCAGCTGGAGGTCGAACAGATGGACCAGCACGTTCGTTTTCTCCCAGAGGGGGCTGGAGTCTGCACACAAGAACTACCATGGGTAGCAATGCCGATCAAAAAAAAGATCGGCCACCTTAATAAGGGCTGGCAGGCCGCCGATAAGCTTTTCCGCGATGGACACCAGGATGCCTACGAAAAGGATGCCAAACATCTCTATGGTTTGCTACGTGAAGCGTGGGAACGCGCCTTGGAGGAGGTTCTTCTCGGCGGACTAGTCGAACGCTTCCGACCCAGCATCCAAACTCAGCAACTAGCGCAAATAGCCGACATCACGCCCGAAGACTGCAAGGTGGTCGAGGCGGGCATGACAAAATGCTCAACATGGCTTACCGGCCATGACCAAGCCGCAGCTGCACGTGCACCGGTCCCCAAGCCAGATGAACTGAAAGCCGATATCGAAATCTTCGAAGGTTGGGTAAAAACGATACGCGATCGCCGCAAATAGAGCGCGGGGAAATCCATGGAAGAAACCGCCGAGCTCGCCAATTTTCTGCCGCTCTCCTTCAAGGCCCCGAAGGAGCAGAAGGACATCGAAATCTGCGCCGCCTTCGACATCGCCGACGAGTTCGATACACACCCCAATTTCCCCGGCATCGAACCCCTCCACCAAACCCTCCGCGCCACCTACACCGAGCCCGAAGGCGATTGTGGACACGATGAAAAAGGAGGGCTACATTAAATTCAAGATGCACCACCACACTTTGCTTTGGCAGGAGAAGGACGCGAAAAAACCTGCGAAGGGTATCGGAACGAGCGTCGAGGGAAGTTGGTATTGGTATGAACCTTGGCTTGATCAGGTCAGGGAATACTGCAAAGCGAAGGCGGGACAATTTAGGAAATGACCATCCCCGAATCCATCATGAAGAGATTGATGCGTGAAACCGGAAGATTGAAGAATTCGGAGCCATTTCCTATTTCAGTCTTCACCCTTCACCCTTCCAACCGCAGGTTGACCCCATGATTGACATCCAATCCATCGCTGATCTGGAACTTCTGCGAGAGTCCGTTGACCTTGAGTGTAAGCTTGCGGCTGGACGCGATGGCAGGGGAGCGTTGCCCGAGGATTTCTGGCCAACCTACAGTGCGCTGGAATCCACTGGCAGTAGAGGTACGGTTTATCATTTACCCGGTGAGGCAATCCCGACTCCGGATGAAGTTTTCGGAGCAGCTACCCGAATTTCGATCCCTAGCTCCCCGAATTTGAGCGCGAGCTCCTCGAATTTGACTGAAAATCGAGATGTTGACGGCTGTCTGATCACTGCGCAGCTGGCACTACCGGTTATCGATAATCTCAACGCCTTATCAGCCAGGCTGCGTGATCGTTTGGAGTCACTGACCTCGGAACCACGATCCAAGGGGAAAGTGGATCATTCAATGATGGTGGAGGTCATTCTGAAGCTTTGCGAAGGGCGGTTCGTGATGCTGCGTTCTTTGGCTGAACTTGTTAATCGGAAACCCGAGACACTGCGGAACCAATACCTTTCCAAGTTAGTAAGGGAACGCAAACTCACTCTCGCTTTCCCCAAAACACCTACCCACGAACGGCAGGCATACACAACCTCAGGTGCATTGTCCTCATGAACGAAGGATCTTTACCCCAATTCGAAAATCATCCTATGAAACTCCTCAAGAATCTAGCCTATCGACTGCAACCGCTTCTCTGGATTCTACTTCTGATGCTGATTATTGCTACAACGCTGCTGATAGGGAAGATCTATCCTTCCCTTCGTGACTACCCGGGTCCAATTTGCACCATTATTGGCGGATTGGTGGTTATCTGGCGATGGCATGTGGTCATGGCGACATTAACCGATAGCGGCTTCATGGAAGCCGTTAAGCTCGCATGGAACCGGCTGCGGGGCCGTCCGAACTTTGTCGATGCCGGACCGATGCACTGTCGAGTTGGATCCGCAACAGACGTTGTTCTTTCTAGACCTCTCAATGAGAAGCCCACCATGGAAGAGAAAGTTGACTTCCTGCTTCGGGCTGTGGAAGAGAACGCTCAAGAATTCCACAATAGGAGGCGGGAATTGAAGGCTCAGATTAGGGATATATCCCAGAAAGGTCAGAAAACTGACCATCAGCGCAAAGAGCAGATCTGGAGCCTGGAAATGAAGGTGAAGGATGCCTTTTTGGATGGAGTTGAGTGGCAGTTGTTTGCTGTAATCCTAGCTATATATGGAACCTTGTACGGATTGATCGTCTAGTTAATCGACCAAGTTGAAGCAACAGGGACCTATCCCCTTCCCCAGCCAACCACTAAGGGTTCGGGCAATATCCCCCGCTTGGCCGCGGTTTTCACGACTTGATCGAAAATCCTGAATGCCCGCGTGATCTCACTTGATATCAGATGACAGCCACCCGATTTTGTGACTGGCTTGCCATGAGCAAGTGATCGAAGGAACTGAGGAACGCGTCGTACCGAGCCACGATTCATCGCGGCGACATCTTCAATGGCGGAGAGAGGGGGATTCGAACCCCCGATACAGTTTTACCCGTATACCGGTTTAGCAAACCAGCGCATTAGGCCACTCTGCCATCTCTCCACTCATCGGGAACCCACCGATCACTCGATGAGATCCAATAAAGGGCGAGACTAAACGGGTTTTCGAATGGGAATCAACCCCTTAATCGCGAACCTTGCCAT
>Ga0209510_1005373_pt1 | contig 10754 bp, 11 predicted proteins | sample BiotimSIPDNA_FD_185749 | JGI IMG/M metagenome (GOLD analysis project Ga0209510, IMG submission 185749) | Anaerobic biogas reactor microbial communites from Washington, USA - Biogas_R1 time_0 SIP DNA (SPAdes) (version 2) | ecosystem: Engineered > Bioreactor > Anaerobic > Unclassified | place...
TGCCGCGGAGCGTGAGATCACCGGAACCGTTCTGACCCGTCAGGCCATTGCCTACCTGCTGGACTATGACGTGCTTCCCCGGGATTTCCTGAAGGGGCATGGCGAGCAGGTGTATGGCTATTACGGTCTGGGCCAGTGGATGGCACAGGAAATGGCTGATGCACTTTCGCAGATGCAGCCCTACACCTTAAACCTTCAAGAGGCGGCGCGGCTGCTGGAAGAAGACGGCTGGGTCTATAACGCGGAAGGCGGGGCCTATGACCCCCAGGCAGGCGGCCTTCGCCACAAGCTGTTTGACACGGAATACAAGCCCCTCTCCCTGGTGATGGCAGTCACCTTGCTGAACGAAGGCGCGGACATGACCGCGGCCATGCTCTCAGAAAACCTAAGCCAGGTTGGCGGGGAGCTGGTCACCCTGTCCATGCCCCTGGATGAAGCCTTGCGGCAATACTACCGCCAGGACGCCAGGGCCTTTGATGTGTTCTTTATGGGTACCAACTTTTCCTACCTGTTTGACCCCACCAACACCTATCTGGTGGGTGAGGAATACCAGGGCACCATGAACACCTCCGGCGTTCAGGATGAGCGCCTGGAAGAATTGGCCGCCAACATCACCCGGGCCCAGCCCGGCAACAGGGGCGCCTATCTGGATCGGTGGCTGGAGTTCCAGCAGTACTGGTCCGAAGTGCTTCCCATGATTCCGCTGTATGGCAACATGTATCACGACCTGTTCACCAGTGAGCTGCAAGGCTACTTCCCCCAGTTCTACTACAGCTGGGGAACCGCCATCCTGTACGCCACGCTGAACAGATAAAGCGCCGGATCATCCGGCAAAACAAAACGCTTCTCCGTGTAGCAGCGGGGAAGCGTTTTGAATTTGACAAAAAGGGATTATAGCTTACGGACGGATTCCCGGTTCACCAATTCCGGTTTCATGGAAAGGGGGGTGCGCAGGATTTCCTCATTATCCTCCGGCATGTTGATGATCAGCTGGGCCGCCCGCTGGGCCAGCATCCGGGAATAGGTGTCCACCGTGGTTAAGGAAGGGGTGGTGATGTTGTTGAAGGGGACGTTATCAATGCCCACCACGGAAATGTTGTTGGGCACATAGGCGCCGGCGGCCTTCAGCCCCGCCATGCAGCCATAGGCCAGCATATCCGTCTGGCATACGATGCCGGTGTATTGCCCGGGGTGCTGCAGCACCTTTTCCGCCAGGGCGTAGCCGGTCTCAAACTCGTAAAGCCCGGTGGCGGACTCCGCCTCGCTGGCAGGCATAAAGATATTGGCAAAGGAAAAGGGCAGCGCGTGCTTTTCTATGGCAAAGCGGCAGCCGTCCAGGGTAAGCCTGCGGGTCTGGAAATGCTCCAGAGGCAGGGTGAGAAAGGCGATGGACTGATGCCCCTGGGACAGCAGATGCTCTGTGGCGATACGGCCGGCCTCAAAGCGGTTCACCTTGGCGTTGAGCACCTCCGGATGGTCCGGGAAGTTGGACTCAAACACGCAGGCAAAGCCCCCCATGTCCAGATAATGGTGCAGCGCGTCCGGGGATTCGTCCACCGACATCAGTAGCAGGGAGCCCACCTTCTTCTGGATCAGGCTGTTGATCTGCTGGCGTTCCAGCTTTGGGTTGCGGTGGGAGTTGAGGATCAGGGCGGTGTAGCCCTCCAGGTTGGCCACCTTCTCAATGCCGCTGATGAACTGAAGGTAGTTGGGATTCTGGAAGGTGGGAACGATAATCCCCAAATAGGGGTTCTGATCGGTCACCAGCATGCGTTTCTTCAGGTTATGGGTATAGCCCAGCTTGGCCGCTGCCTCTAAAATGCGTGTGCGCATCTCCCCGCTGACGGGGTATTTGCTGGCGCTCAGCACCCTGGAAGCGGTGGCGACGGAACAACCCGCCTCCTTGGCCACATCCGCGATGGTCAGACCACTTCTTTGTGCATCCACTGTTTATCTCAAACCCTTTCTGGATAGATTACTTTATAGAAATATATCATGGAAAGAACAAAATAGCAACTTTTTCTGAAAATAACAGTAAACATTCTTATTCAATGTCTTTTTTGGTTTTATTGCCCGCATAATAGCGCGGTAATTCGTATTTTATCTGATTAATCGTGTATTATTTCTGAAAATATCCCTTGCTTCCACACAAGATTATCGAAAATAGCCGGGGATTATCCCGCATTTCTGCCATAAATCCTTATTAAATTCAGCCCTTTGCGTTATAAAATGCGTTTTGAGATTGCAAATCAAAACAAATCCAGAAACGATTCTCTGGAAGATTTCTGATCGCTGGATTTCAGGATTTTCCCGCTTAAATCCGCTTGAATTAAGGGGTTTTTTTATCTGGCGCTTGTGGTTTTTCCCCTGTTTCCATCAGCATTTGTGCTGGCAAAAGACTATTCAATATATCTGCGTACAAACCTATCATATTGCCACTCAGGGCCATCAAATAAAAATTCGTGAACGAGGCTTTGAAGTTCCTCTTTTTTAAGTTTTCTGATGTAATTCATAACCTTCCGTTCAAGCTCTTCCCGATACTTTTTTTCCTCTTCTTCATACATCAGCAGTTCATTGTAATACGTTTCGGCTTCTTCCGGAAAAGCGGAGAAAAGCAAGGCTATCATATGCTTACAAATTATTCTTTTCCCATCGGCATGAGGACAATTGCATTTAGATTTTCTCGGGTGTCCAATATCAATAAACACCTCATATGGCCTGTCACCGCTTCCTTTTAGCTTGCCTTCTATTTCGGTGCTGCTAAGGCTATTAAAAGCAAGTACGTGCTTCTGTTTAAAATACTCATAGCCGCGCCAAGCGGACAGTGAGCTGGCAAGGCGTAATAAGCTCATACCATAGCCACCTCCGTCTTTTCCTTACTCCCACTCAATACTCGCTGGCGGCTTTGTAGTAACATCCAATAGCACGCGGTTGACACCCGGAACTTCGTTGGTGATGCGGCGGGAGATGTGGGCCAAAAGCTCATAGGGGATGCGGGCCCAGTCCGCGGTCATAAAATCGTCCGTGGTGACGGCGCGGATGGCGATGGCGGTGTCATAGCTGCGCCCATCCCCCATGACGCCCACGGAGCGGATGTTGGTGTTGACGGTGAAAAACTGGCTGACGCCTGGGGCAAAGCCCGCCTGATCAAACTCCTCCCGCAGGATGGCGTCGCTGTGGCGGGTGATGGCCACCTTTTGGGGCGTTAATTCCCCCAGGGTGCGGATGGCAAGGCCGGGGCCGGGGAAGGGCTGGCGGTCCACCATCTCATCCGGCAGGCCCAGCACCCGGCCCAATTCCCGCACCTCGTCCTTAAACAGGGGGCGCAGGGGCTCAATCAGGCTGGTGAAGCCCAGCTCCCGGGGCAGGCCGCCCACATTGTGGTGGGACTTGATAACGGCGCTGCCGGGCGCGGCGCCCGACTCGATCACATCCGGATAGATGGTGCCCTGGGCGAAATGGTCCAGCCGGCCCAGCTTCAAGGCCTCCTCCCGGAACACCGCCACAAAGGCGTGTCCGATAATCTTGCGCTTTTCCTCCGGGTCGATAACGCCCCTCAGCTTTTCATAAAAATGGGCGGAGGCGTCCACCGCACTGAGGGATACGGGGAAATGCCGGGTAAACACCTCCTTGACCATCCGGGATTCCCCCTCCCGCATAAAGCCATGATCCACATACACGCAGTAAAGCCTGTCACCAATGGCCTGATAAATCAGGGCCGCGGCCACCGCGGAATCCACCCCGCCGGAAAGGCCCAGCAGCACCCGCCCCTCCCCCGCGGCGGCCTTGATCTCCTCCACGGCGCGCTGGGCGTAGTTCTCCATCCGCCAGCTGCCGGGGCAGCCGCAGATGTCCCGCACAAAGCGGGTGAGGATGGCCAGGCCCTGCTGGGAATGGCTGACCTCTGGATGAAACTGCACGCCAAAAAGCCTTTGGCCCGGGTTTTCCATGGCGGCGATAGGGCAACTGTCGGTATGAGCGATTGCCACAAAGCCACGGGGCAGAGCGCTTACCTGATAGCGGTGGCTGTTCCAGCAATCGCAATGCGCTTCAAGGCCTGAAAACAACAGGGAGCTGGTGTCCAGCCGCACCTGGCGCAGGCCGTATTCCCCTTTTTGGCTGCCGGTCACCTGGCCGCCCAGGGCATGGGCCATCAGCTGCATGCCGTAGCAGATGCCAAGGACAGGCAGCCCCAGGGAAAACACCCCCGGGTCGCAGCGGGGCGCCGTCTCCTCCTTAAGGGCGGCAGGGCCGCCGGAGAGGATAATGCCGCTGGGGGCTATCTCTTTGATGCGTTCCAGGCTTATGTCATAGGGCAGCACCTGGGAGAACACCCCCGCCTGACGCACCCGGCGGGCGATCAGCTGGGTAAACTGGCTTCCAAAGTCGATGATCAGGATGGTTTGATCCATGGCTGGCCCCTCTCTTAAGCCTTAGGCTTCTGTTTCGTTCTCAATGATAACCTGGCAGGGTTTCAGGGCCTGAAGCGCCGTGCGGTGCCCCCGGGGTGTGGCGCCGGCGCAGCAGGCGGCATCCACCCGCACCCGGGCCTCCGGCAGGGCGGCCTTGACGATCAGCGCGTTTGAGATCACACAGATGTCTGTGCACAAGCCCACCAGGGTGACGCCGGCGATGGCCTCCGCGTGGTTCATCGCGATAAGCTTTTCCCCCAGCTCCCAGGAGCCAAACACCGGCTTGTCAATGGCGGGAAGGGCCCTTAGGGCCTCCAGCTCCCGGGCGATTTGCCAGCCCTCGCTTCCTTTTTGGCAGTGAAGGACGGGCAGAAATTGCCCTTCCTGGCTGTTTAGGTACTCCGGCCCGTGGCTGTCCCGGGTGAACAGCACGGGGCCCTGATGCCCCTTTACCCTGTCCACCACCCGGGGCAGAATGGCCTGGGCCTCCGGGGTGCCCAGGCTGCCGGTGATAAAGTCGTTCTGCATGTCCACCACAATCAGGATGTCCTGCACTTAGGCCTCCTTGATGCTGCCGTCCGGGTTAAACAGCGGCAGCGTCTGAAGGAAGAGGATGTCCTCCCGGTCCTTGGCGGGGCCCTCCGCCAGGATGGCCATCTTGCCCACCACGGTGCCGCCCGCCTCGCTCACCAGCTTTTCCACCGCCTTGAGGGATTCCCCGGTGGAGATCACATCATCCACAATCAGCACCCGGCGGCCCCGCATGAAATCCGCATCGTTCTGGTCGATGAAGAGCATCTGGCGGTTCACCGTGGTGATGGAGGTCACCTCGGTGGAAAACACATTGCGCATATAAAGCTTCGGGGCCTTCCGGGCGATAAGGTAGCGGTTTTCCCGGTTCTGGCGCGCCATTTCATACACCAGAGGGATGCCCTTGGACTCCGCGGTGATGAGCACATCATGCGCCGGCGCTATGGCGTTTAGCCCCTTGGCGCAGGCGATGGTCAGCTCCACATCTCCAAAAATCACAAAGGCGGCGATGTACAGCTCCTCATTAACAGCGCACAGCGGCAGGCGGCGGGTGAGGCCAGCGACCTGAATATCGTAATGCATGCTTCCTCCTAAATAATCGCCCGATAGGGCGGGGTTTTTCATTTGAATTGTAGAAGTCCGGCCTTAACTTGTCAATGAAATCAGCCGGGCGTTTGCGCCAGCAGATGTCCCTTTAATATATCCTGAAGTTCGCTGAGGGATCGGGCGGTGTTGATGCGGGTTCGGGCCTGGGCCGCCCCCTGGCTGCCCCGCAGGTACCAGCTGAGGTGCTTGCGCATCTCAATCACCGCCCTGGCCTCTCCCTTAAACTCCGCCATCAGGCTGATGTGGCAAATGGCCGTCCGGATGATCTCCTCAGGCGTGGGCAGCTGATCGGAAAGCCCCGCCAATACCCGCTTGATGCGGCCAAACAACCAGGGGTTGCCCAGCGCGCCCCGGCCCATGGCAAGGCCGTCCGCCCCGGTCTCCAAAAGGGCGCGGTTGGCATCCTGCGGGGTGAAGATATCGCCGTTTAAAATCACCGGGATTTTAAGCGCCCGCTTCACCTGGGCCACTACCGCCCAGTCCGCCCGGCCGGAGTACTGCTGTGCCCTGGTGCGGGCGTGAACGCAAAGCAAGTCCACCCCCGCCTCCTCACACATCCGGGCAAAATCCATATGGTTCCGGCTGCCCTCATCCCAGCCCAGGCGCATCTTCACCGACAGGCGGCCCGGGGTAGCCTTTCGCATCCCTAAAAGAATTTTCCTGGACAGGTCAATATCTTTCATCAGCGCGCTGCCGCTTCCGGAGCCCGTCACCTTGGGCGCCGGGCAGCCTGCGTTTAAATCAATGCCCGCAAAAAGCCCCCTATCGGACAGCTGCGCCGCCGCCCGGGCCAGAAAGTCCGGGTCATGACCAAACAGCTGGGCATACAGCGGGGCCTCCTCCGCCTGGGTCTGAAGCAGATAGCGGTAGGCGCGGCTGCTTTTGGGCGCCTGCAAAAGCCCCATGGCGCTTATCATCTCAGTGACCAGCTCATCTGCCCCCTGGCGCTTGCACAAAAGGCGGAAGGGCCAGTCGGTGATGCCGGCCATGGGCGCTAAAATCAGAATGGGTGATTGGTTGTTTTTCAAGTTAAGGGTATGCCCCCACATAGGTCATGCTGCGGATGTGCCATTGCCCGCTCTCCCGCACCAGCACCACCTCATAGCGCCCGGCCTGCCAGGCGGGCGGGTTAAGCTGTTCCTGGGGCGTCACTCCCCGCCAGGCGGAGAGGATGCGCCCGTCAATCCCGGGGATTTCCTCCGTGATGGTGGCGCGCGCCGTGTCCTCCCAGGGCCAGGCCCACATCCACTCCATCCTGAGCCTGTGGTCTATGCCGGTGATCTGATAGCGGTCATAGGGGTTGGTGCCGTTGTCAATCACGGCCAGCACCGGGTCCCGTGTGAGGTAATTGGCGGCAAAATACTTGTTCAGTTCCGCCCGGTCCGTGTCCATCATCACGGTCATGGCGCGCTGGGCCATGCCGTCTTTTAGAATGACATAGATATTGGCCGCGTTCATGGCAAAATAAAACGCGATGGTGGCCAGCCCCAGCACAGCGGTGATCAGGGTGAGCCTGCCAGCGAAATACCAGACGAGCCGACGAAGCCTTTTCATAAAGCTGCCGCTTAAGGGTGAAGCCGGGTGCCCAGGCGTTCCCCCTGAAGCACCCGCCGGATATTGTCAGGGTCGTTCAGGCCAAACACCCGCACCTGGGGCAGGGCCTGATCCGCGCAGAGTTTAAACGCCGCCAGGTCCATCACCTTAAGCCCCCGGGCGATGGCCTCAGAATAGCTGATGTCAGGGATCAGCCTGGCATCCGGGTCCTGGTTGGGGTCCGCGGTATAGACGCCGTCGATGTTCTTGGCGATTAAGAGCGCGTCCGCCTTTAGTTCCACCGCCCGCAGCACCACGGCGGTATCCGTGGTGAAAAAGGGGTTGCCCAGACCGCCTGCAAACAAGGCAACGCCCTTTTGATTAAGCGCCTCATCCGCCGCGTCCCTTTGGTAGCCCGGGCAGACGCTGTGAACCGGCAGGGCGGAAAACACCGCCGCCGGCTGGCCCGCGTGGATGATGGCATCCTGCATCACGATGCCGTTCATCACCGTGCCCAGCATCCCCATATGGTCCGCCCGGACGGCGTCCATCCCCTGGGCGGCGCCGCTGCGCCCGCGCCAGAGGTTGCCGCCGCCAATCACGATCCCCACCTGGGTGCCGCTCTGGGCCACGTCTTTTATAACCTGCGCTACAGCCATGATCTTCTCATGGTCAAACAGCCAGCCATTTTCCCCCAGCGCTTCGCCGGAAAGCTTCAGCATGATGCGGTGATAGGCCATAAACCCCTCCCAATACTCAGATATGGCGGCGCTAAGCGCCGCCATATCTGTTTTCCTGCTATGACCGCGCCTGTCTTAGGCCTGTTGGGTCAAGGCTTCAATCTCGCCAGCCAGGTCGCTGGTCTTCTTTTCGATACCCTCGCCCCGCTCATAGCGGGTGAAGCGGCGCACGGAAATTCTCTCCCCGCTGGCAAGCGCGGTTTCGTTCACCAGGGCCTGCACGGTGATATCGGGGTTTTTCACAAAGGGCTGCTCCAAAAGGCAGACTTCCTTGTAGTACTTTTCGATCCGGCCTTCCACCATCCGGTCCACGATTTTCTCGGGCTTGCCCTCGTTGAGCGCCTGAGCCCTGAGAATCTCCCGCTCCTTGTCCAGGTTGCCCTGGGGCACATCTTCCTTGGACACAAAGAGAGGGTTGCTGGCCGCGATTTGCAGCGCCAGGTCGTGGCAGAGGTTTTTAAAGGTGTCGGTGTTGGCCACAAAGTCGGTCTCGCAGTTGACCTCGATCAACACGCCGATCTTGCCGCCCATATGGATGTAGCTGTCCACCAGGCCCTCGGCCGCGATGCGGCCCGCTTTTTTGGCGTTGGCGGCCAGGCCTTTTTCCCGCAAGAATTCAATGGCCTTATCCATATCGCCATTGGTTTCGATCAGCGCTTTCTTGCAGTCCATCATGCCTGCCTGGGTGCGCTCCCGCAGCTCTTTTACCATTGCAGAGGTAATTTCCATTGTTCTTATCTCCTTAATCATAAAGCCCGGTCAAGCCTGGACTATATCTTCTGTTCCCTCTTCGTAGGCGGCTTCTTCCTCCGCCTCATCCTGAACGCCCTGCTTGCCTTCCAGCACCGCATCCGCCATCTTGCCGGAGATCAGTTTCACCGCGCGGATGGCGTCGTCATTGCCGGGGATCACGTAGTCCACCAGGTCCGGGTCGCAGTTGGTGTCCACGATGGCGATCACAGGGATATTCAGCGCGCGCGCCTCCGCGATGGCGATGGCCTCCTTCTGGGGATCCACCACAAACACGGCGCCGGGCAGGCCCTTCATGGTGCGGATGCCGCCCAGGTTGTTGTCCAGCTTGGCCCGCTCATGCATGATCTTGACCACTTCCTTTTTGGGAAGCACATCCAGCTGGCCGGATTGCTGCATTTTGTCGATCTCGTTGAGGCGGTCAACCCGCAGCTTGATGGTGCGGTAGTTGGTCAGCATGCCGCCCAGCCAGCGCTTGTTCACATAGTACATGTTGCAGCGCTTGGCCTCCTGCTCAATGGATTCCTGGGCCTGCTTCTTGGTGCCCACAAACAGCAGGCTCTTGCCCTCCATGGACAAGTTCCTGACGAACATGTAGGCCTCTTCGATTTTGCGGACGGTTTTCTGCAGGTCGATGATGTAGATGCCGTTGCGCTCCGTGAAAATGTAGGGCGCCATCTTGGGGTTCCAGCGACGGGTTTGATGTCCGAAGTGCACACCTGCTTCCAGCAGGCTCTTCATAGAGATTACTGCCATTGGGGTTTTCCTCCTTGTTCTTCCTCCGCGGGGTTCAACCTGGCCGGCCGCCCTTTCGGGCACAAACGGACAGTCCCCCCGCGTGCGTAATCCCGGGTATTATAGCATGCCGGCCTTGGGTTTACAAGCCGGCGGACGGGTATATTTACAGCAGATGGATGAATCCCTGCCGGCGGCCCGTTATCTGGGTAAGGAGGGTGTTCCTTCCCCGGACCTTTTAAGAAAGAGGAGATTGCTTTGAAAAAGATTTTAGCCCTGGCCCTCAGCGCCCTGCTGATGATTGGCCTGCTTCCCGTCCCAGCCCTGGCCCAGGACGCCATCAATCTGGTGCCGGTCAAGGAGTTCCGTTTCCCCTCTGAAAGCAGCGTGGCGGATGTCTTTACCCTTCAGAACACCGGAGCAGCGGACGTCACCGCCACCGTTGAGGTCTATGACCAGGCCGCCCGGCACACGATACAAACCTCGGATGTGCACCTGCCCGCCGGCGGGGATCCCGTGCCCTATCAGGCCTATGTGTACAAGCCGCTCACCCGCAACGGCGAGATCAACACCTACCGCTACACCATCCGCATCCCCGGCGGCTCCACCCGCAGGCTTTACTACGGCCAGAAGCTCACCATCACCACGGACTCAAACGGCACTCAGATCCACGTCTATGACCAGATCACCAACTCCTACTATCCCCGCAACACCGTCTCTGCCTTTGGCCCCCACTTCCGGGATGTCACCCCCAACCTCACCAAGCTTTGGTACATGTTCACCCCGGTTGACCTGTCCATTCAGGGCCGGCAGACCTTTGTGCTGGTGGCCAGCAACATGTATGAGGTGGGTGAGGCCTATGTGGACGTAAACGGGGACACCGTGGTGGTTACCTACAGCCTCTTCCATGAGGACAAGGAGGACTTCACCACGGAGCGCCTCAGCGAGTTTGTCACCTTCTATAACGCCTACACCGATGTCACCATCGTGGAGCCGGAGGACATGCCGGGCCCCAGCAACTTCGCCTTCGGCCAGCCCTTCAGCATCCTAAACCACCTGGGCGGGGACACCAATGTGCTCATGTTCATCCGAAACCGCATCACCTATTATGAGTTCCCAGCGCCCAACAGCGCCTACATCCGCTTCTGGGAGAACAACCCGGAATACAAGGCCCGCCGTGAGGCCATGCTTCAGATGATGGACCCCATCATGACGGTGGATCCGGGCGCCAACTAAATCCTGCCCGCCTGTCCCCCTCCCCCGGGCCCTGCCAAAACCGGCAGGGCCTTCTTTTGCCCGGACGAAATCATCCCGCGCCCGCTTATTGTTTGACTTTGCCCTGATATCCGCCTATACTGCTGATGACCAACCAGGATAAGGACAAAGTGCCTGGCGGACGCGGTATACACAGGGTTTCTCCGGGTTTTTCGTCAAGCCTGTGTTCATG
>Ga0209510_1005375_pt1 | contig 10754 bp, 10 predicted proteins | sample BiotimSIPDNA_FD_185749 | JGI IMG/M metagenome (GOLD analysis project Ga0209510, IMG submission 185749) | Anaerobic biogas reactor microbial communites from Washington, USA - Biogas_R1 time_0 SIP DNA (SPAdes) (version 2) | ecosystem: Engineered > Bioreactor > Anaerobic > Unclassified | place...
TATTCCTGGATGAGCGTTACTGTAGCGCAGCTGCGATCGACCTAAGCCCGGATGCCGGCTGCCTTACCTATCGCCCTGTCGACGATGAAGAATCGATCGGCGATTGGGATGACGAGGAAATTGAAGCCTGGGATGAAGATGAAGAGACTGAAAGTCTTTGGGAAGTCGAAGAAGAAGAAGACGAACTCGACGACGAAGAAGAATAATCATAAGTCCTGGTCGATTTGACCTCGAGAAAGGAATGAAATGAGCGAACTCCAACCTCTGCACGTGATCAACGTGTTTATTGAAGCCTGGTTTCGACAAGAAATTATCGAAAAGGTGTTGACAGATTTTTCACCTTATACCAGTGAAACCCGGAAAGACCTGGCAGAAACGCTAAAAAGCGAAGTAAAAGTCAGTGGTTTTCGAAATCCCCTTACAGCACCGAAAAGGCTGCTGGTGCGGGAAACAGAAAAAATGTTTGAAACGAATCCCCACATTGTCAGGGTGATCCTGAATGCCTGGTCGCAACTTTTTGAAAAGAATTCTAAAGTCTTTGATAAAGCACTTTCCGCCCTTGGATTCAAACTTCCCACATCGACACCCACTTATCCTGACGCACTTCATGGATTCGATCAAGGTTGGCCAGAAGGTCTCGATTATCCGAAACTCATCGAAGCCATACGAAAAGAAGGTGACCAGCTGGATATGACCGATGATCAGATCGTGCTATTTAGCATTCTGAGCACCGGATTGTTACCCGGAGAAGAAGAGGTAGAAAATGGTTGATAACCAGTCTGATAACGTAAATACGCACAGTGTTGGAAAAACGACCATTGCTCCTACGGTGCTGAGTACCATTGCCAAGTTAACAACACTGGATGTGCCTGGTGTTAGCCGTATGGCAGATATCAAACAGCTCTCTTCCATGGATAATGAGGGTGTCAAAGTCGAAGTAAAAGATGATTTGATATTTCTCGATCTCTATATCATCATCAGCAGTGACCACAACGCTCGTCTTATTGCAGAATCAATACAACAAAGGGTCAGACGAGCCATCACAGAGATGGTTGGCATGGAAGTTGCTAAGATCAACGTACATGTTATTGATGTAGATATTGAAGCATAGAGAGCTATGAAATCACGAACACGGGCAAGAATAGTTGCATTGCAAGTTCTGTTTGAGTTGGACATGACCGATCATTTACTCGGTGAGGTTCTTGATGAAAGATCACTTGATCAAAAACTTGACGAGGGTCAATACGAATTTGCCCGTCTACTTATCTCCGGTGTTCGTGAATCAACAGAAACTTTGGATAAATTGATCAGCGAACACGCCCCCGAATGGCCTCTGGACCAGGTTGCCATCGTCGATAGAAACATATTGCGCATGGCACTTTGGGAGGTAGCTTTTTATCAAAAGACGCCTCTAAAAGTTGGCATCAACGAGGCTGTTGAACTGGGAAAAATGTTCGGTACAGATTCCTCACCCCGCTTTATCAATGGTGTCCTTGGCAGCCTGGCAGCAAATTTAGACATAATCATTCAGTCCAACAAGAGTGATGGGGAGTAAGTGAGCCATAAAAATTTATTATCTTGTGTAATCATCAGCCTGACACTTTCTATTGGATTATTGTCTGGCTGTTCGCTGAGTTTTCAACCTAAGGAACCTGAAATCCCAATAGCAATCCAAAACCTTCCTTCAGAACTTTCGGAAACGAACCTGGTAGAAGTTGAGTTTGTGACGCATCCTTTCCGAAGTTTCTCAGAAGAAGACGAAATCTCATTAGATATTCTTGACCTGGTCGCCGGAATTAGCCACAATCGTGAAAGGTATACCTTAGAAAAGGCTGACAACCAATACAGCTTGCGTGTAAAACTACCTGAAGGAGCCGTGATCGCTTACAGGTATACCCTCACCCACCCAATTGAAGTTGGCGAGACGCTTCCGGATGGTTCAGAAATGTCTTTTCGGCAGGTTGTTGTGCGTGAAAATCTGATCGTCAACGATTTGATCGCTGGTTGGCCCGAAGCTTCTTACAACGGTCCCCTGGTTGATCTCAATGGTGTTGTTGCAGACAATGATACTGAGGCTCCCCTGGCTGACGTTCTCATCAATGTCGCTGGCAAAACTGCCCTGACAGACATGAACGGCAGGTTTTTTATCCGCGGTTTACCAGTCGGGATACATAATTTAGTCGCGACCCTTTCTGATGGCAGCTTTCTAAGTTTTCAGCAAGAAGTCAATATGGTTGAAAACCTGGCGACCCTGGCAATTATTCGAATGACGGCTCTACCAGAGGTTACTGTAACTTTCGTGATGACACCCCCGAACGAAGCAGTTGGCGCACCTGTAAGAATTGCAGGCAATATACGCCAATTTGGTCAGACTTATGCCGATATGCTGGCAGGGCTGGGAGCGCAGGCTGTCAATATGCCTTTAATGACTCGGGGTTCTGATGGAAAATACATCACCCAAATCGACCTGCATGCAGGCAGCTGGATTCGTTATCAATATACGCTTGGCGACGCCTTGATCAACACTGAACGAAGCCAGGATGGCAACCGCATATTCAGAGAGTTCATCGTGCCGGACAAAGATGTTATTGTCACTGATACGGTTGCGACCTGGAGATCTCAACAGCAAAATGCCATCTCTTTCTTTGTGACCTCCCCGGGTGATCTGAATTCAACCGACCAGGTTTACATCCAATTTAACCTGGGCTCCTGGAGCAATCCAATCCCGATGTGGTCCATGGGAAATAACCAGTGGATGTTGGTCTACAATCCCCGTTCAGCATCCAACGAAGCTATCACCTACCGTTATTGCCGGAACGCGGACTGCCTGATTGGGGAAGAAAACTATCCAAACTCGACCCCGAGATCGTTCACTAACGGTACGGTAAGTGAGATGCGGGATACGATAGACGCCTGGAGGATGTGGGATCCAACAGCTCAAGCCAGTTCTGCCGACTCACCAGTTAGTTTCGATGACGAAGCCTTGGTAGGTATGGAGCTTGACCCTGATTATGCATCCAACCATTTGATGGCATTGTACGGTCTGGTTGACCCGATCAAGGTAAAAGGATTCAACTGGCTCATTTTGACACCCACCTGGAAAGTCGGAATGAATAAAGATCTTCCGTTTATTGACAGCGATGCTTCGACGACCATACCCTCATCTGAATTGAACAGGATCGCCATGTCCGCCCGAGAAGCCGGCATTAAAGTGGCTCTTTACCCGCAACTGACCTTTCCTTCAGATGCTGCCAGTTGGTGGAACAATTCACTCAAATCGATGATCTGGTGGCAGCAATGGTACGCGGAATATGAACGCATGACGATGCACGCCATTAAACTCGCTACCACAATCAAAGCTGATCACCTTATATTGGGGGGTCCGGATGTTGCTAATACCTATCCGGGAGCCATGGAAACGGTCGGCGAAAACTTCGGCACACCAAAAACAAGTGAGAAAATTTGGACTGACTTGTTGACAAAGACCGATGAATATTACGAAGGTCAGGTCCTTTTAGCCCAGGAAGTTGCCTCTGACAGTTTGGCGTCATACTCATTCTATGAGAAGGCTCATGGATTTTACCTGTTGTTCAATTCGGACGTTAACAGTTCGGGTACCTACACAGCTGACACAGTTGGCAGTTTTATAGACAGCGTTGTTTATAGTTTTTATGAATCGCAGCAAAAACCGGTCTATCTCGGTCTGAATGCTCCTTCCTTTGCCACCACTGATATGAGTGGAAGTGATCATTCAGAGTCAATTATCAGCAGTACGAACGTCGCCTACAATAGCTACAATGTTGACCTGGAATCGCAGACCGAATTCTATTTAGCCTATCTCAACGCGATTTCATCGCGGGGTTGGGTTTCAGGTATAGCTTCCCGGGGATATTTTCCAGCAATGCAAATGACAGATTTCTCCTCATCGATTTATGGGAAACCTGCATTTGACCTATTTCACAATCAATAAAGGAGAACTTAGATCCAATCATGAATCAAATCAACGAAGTACTGAAGGCTGAGCTTATAAAATTAGGCTTTAGTGAAGACCAGGAAATCAAATACAACCTGAATATTCCAGAAATGGTAAGCGAATCATTGATGAATGGTGAGTCGCAGCTGGCTGATACTGGTGCCCTTGTTGTAAACACCTCGCCTTTTACCGGTCGCTCCCCTAATGATAAGTATTTGGTAGAAAACGGCGACCCGGATCTTTACTTTGCAACAGGTACTGAAGCGATGTCGTCAGAGAACTTCGACCTTCTCAGTCTAAAAATGATTGATTCTCTCAAAGGAAGCACACTGTACGTGCGCGATGTTTTAGCAGGTGCTGACCCCCAGAACACTGTCCGTATCCGGGTGATCACAGACCTGGCATGGCAAAGTTTGGCGGCTTCGAATATGTTTATTGCTAACAGCAAAAATGAACCCCACATCGACCCTGATTTCACCTTGATAGTGTCTTCAAAATTTGTTGGAGATCCAACCAGCGACGGACTTCGTTCAGCTGCCATGGTTGCTATGAATTTTGACAAAAGATTGGTCCTGATTGGTAACACACGTTACGCCGGTGAAATTAAGAAGTCCGTATTCACCTTGATGAACTACGTCTTGCCAAAACAAAACATCCTTTCGCTGCACTGCTCTGCGAATATTGGCGAAAACGGCGACGTAGCTTTATTCTTTGGTTTGAGCGGGACTGGCAAAACCACCCTTTCGTCTGATGAAGCACGGGCTCTCATTGGTGATGATGAGCATGGTTGGAGTGATAACGGAGTTTTCAATTTTGAGGGCGGCTGTTACGCTAAAACGATCCGTTTGAACCCGAAGTACGAACCGCTGGTTTGGTCAGCAATCAACCGCTTTGGTGCTTTGTTGGAAAACGTACCATTAGATGAGAATAATCATCCAGATTTCGATGATAACAGCATTACCGAAAACACCCGGGCTTCCTATCCATTGACCTTCATCAGTAATTATGCTCCCGGCGGGATGGGGGGGCAGCCCCAAAACATCTTCTTTCTGACAGCTGATGCCTTTGGCGTTATGCCTCCCCTGGCAAGGCTGACCAAAGAACAAGCAATGTTCTATTTCTTGAGCGGATACACTTCCAAACTCGCTGGAACTGAGCGAGGATTGGGTGATAAACCCCAGGCAACCTTTTCAACCTGTTTTGGTGCGCCTTTCCTCCCCTTAAAACCGACTGTTTATGCCAAACTTTTGGCAGAAAAACTAGAAAAGTACGGCACCCATGTTTGGCTCCTGAACACTGGCTGGTCAGGTGGTGGTTTTGGCATTGGGGAAAGGATCAAGCTTCCTCTCACCAGAGCGATGATCAGCGCTGCCTTGAAGGGCGAGCTGGACAACGTCCCCACTCACATTCACCCAATATTCAATGTGGCGATACCTAATGAAGTTCAAGGTGTCCCAAACGAAGTACTTAACCCTGAACTTTCATGGCAGGATCGCGACCAGTATGAAATTGAAGCGAAAGCGCTTGCACAAAAATTTGTCCAAAACTTCAAAAAATATGAAAACAACGTAGGACCTGAAGTCATTGCTTCCGGTCCAATTGTTGGGTGACGATAACCAAGGAGAATCTCATGGATAAATTCATCATCAGAGGGGGGACGCCTCTTCGAGGAACAATGCGTCCATCTGGAAACAAGAACGCTGCTCTTCCACTGATGGCAGCTTGCCTCTTAACAACCGAACCGGTCGTGCTTCATAACATGCCGGACATCCAGGATACGCGCACGATGGCATTACTTCTGCAGAGCCTGGGCGTGACAATCACCAAAGATATTCCGACATCAACCTGGACCATCCAGGCATCCAACATTACTCCGGGCGATCTTGACCCGGAGCTGTGCCGCCAGATCAGAGCGTCTATTCTGCTGGCCGGACCAATGACAGCCCGTTATCTTGGGATAAAACTCCCGCCTCCCGGAGGTGATGTGATTGGTCGCAGGCGGGTAGATACCCATATCCTGGCGCTGGAAAAACTGGGGGCCAATTTTGTTTACGAAGATTCTTTTGATTTTTCTACCGATGGCTTGGTGGGCGCGGATATATTGCTCGATGAAGCCAGTGTGACAGCCACAGAAAACACGATCATGGCGGCCGTACTAGCCAAAGGCACCACCTTTATCCGGAACGCCGCCTCTGAACCACACATTCAGCAACTATGCCACTTACTTAATGCCATGGGGGCAAAAATCGACAACATCGGATCAAACGTTCTGTGTGTAGAGGGTGTAGACCAACTGCATGGCGCAGAGTTTACGATTGGTCCAGATTACCTGGAAGTGATCAGTTTTGTCGGCGCAACTGTGGTAACTGGAGGAGAAATCCGGATCAAGGATGCTGGGGTCGAGTACCTGCGCATGATCCAATTGGTTTTGAGTCGTCTTGGTGTGCAGATGGTCTTTGAAGGAGACGACATCGTTGTGCCCTCCGATCAGAAATTAGTTATCCAACCTGACCTGGGCAATGCCATTCCTGAGATCAGCGTGATGCCCTGGCCAGCATTCCCGACAGATCTGATGAGTATCGCCATTGTGATCGCTACTCAATCCAAAGGAACGATCCTGTTCCATGACTGGATGTACCCCAGCCGGATGTTCTTCATCGATAAGTTGGTGTCGATGGGCGCTCAGATCGTTCTGTGCGATCCCCATCGTTGTATCGTTAATGGACCCACCCGTCTTAACGCAGAAAAACTGGACAGCCCTGACATCCGGGCTGGTATTGCGCTGGTTTTGGCGGCGTTATCTGCTAAAGGCGAGTCTACTATACGCAACGTAGGGCAAATTGACAGGGGTTACGAGCGGATTGATGAAAAACTTCAACTTCTCGGAGCGGATATTGTGCGAAAACGAACAGTGACTACCGCAGATTAATCCATCCTCAGCAGTCATCAAAAAGAGCCGCAAAAATTGCGGCTCTTTTTGATGATAATCAGAGTTATCCACCTTGGGCAACTTCTAAAAACTGATTGACTGTATCTTTCAACATTGATTCAGGTAAAGCACCCACCTGGCGGTGTATAATTTTGCCATCTTTAAGCATTAGCATGGTTGGGATGCCTTGCACGCCAAATTTTCCTGCCCATTCCTGGTTTTCATCGGTATTGACTTTTGCTACGATGAGTTTTCCTGCATATTCTTTGGCAATTTTGTCAAGGATCGGTGCCACCATCCGGCATGGTCCACACCAGGGAGCCCAAAAATCGACGATAACAGGCAGAGGGTTCTCTAAAACGGATTTTTCAAAAGCGGCATCGGTAACATTGATAGGTTCTTCAAACATTTTATATTTCTCCAATAAGATCAAAATTTGTTAAAGTATACAGCTGTCTTTTTAATTTACAACTGCAAAGATTAACCAATAATATTAAATTTTTGTATGATCGCAGGTCCTAATATGAGTATTCCTATGATCACAGCAAGTATAGCAGCAATTAAAACCGATGCCGCTCCAACGTCTTTACTTATCTTTGCCAGAGGATGAATTTCCGGGCTTGCCAGGTCCACAAGCACCTCAAAGGCGGTATTGAGAAACTCAGCCAGCCATACCAACCCGATCACCAATAAGATAGTGATCCACTCTCCAATATCCAAATGGAGGAAGATGCTGATCCCAACCACGATTATGGTCATCGCTAAATGGATCCATGCGTTCCTTTGGGTTCTCAAAACAAAGGCTAAGCCTTGAAAAGCCGCAAGAAAAGAGTTCTTTCTACTTTTTACAAACTGTTCTGCTTCGGTTGTTGCTTTTTTGGGCATTGCTCTCTTCCAAGAATCTAAAAACAGGGTAAAATAATGACCTCACGCGGGTGTTGCCAAGTGGTAAGGCATTAGCTTCCCAAGCTAACATTCGTGGGTTCGAATCCCATCACCCGCTCTTCCATTATTCTACTGTGAATAACGAAAAGCTGCTGAGTTTCCAGCAGCTTTCAATTAGATATCCTTACCTAATCAAGATGTTTCTTATACACTCTATGATTCTTATAGTACTTCACACCCAAATTTTCGAGGTCCTTGCGCATTTGAACAGCAGTCTCAGCCACCTGGGTCAACTCTGAGTTGATGTAACGTTTATTGGCTTGCGCAGCTCTAAGTAGTGAATCCATAACCAACGCATTGCCGCCCATTCCCTGGTATTCAGGTAATATCCCGATCCCATTGAAATCCAGCCATTGTGTAGTTTTAAGTTCCCACAAGAGACGAAGGATGCCAATTGGGCCCAGTCTGCCTTTGTTCTTTTGCATCGCAGCTGATGCATCCGGGAACGGCAGCACAAAACCGACGACCTCACCCTGATCGTTTTGGATCAGTTTTAGCAATTCCGGTATCACGAACTGAATCGCATTGTCAACAGCATAATCCAGTTCCCGATCTGAAAGGGGATAGTACTCCCAGTTATGAACGAAAGCGCGGTTATAAGCATCTTTCAGTTTGTACTTGATTTCCATTATTTGTTTCTTATTGTGGAAGTCCATTACCTTTAGTTTTCCACGTTTCTTAACAATCTCGACTGCTTTGATAATTTTTTCTGGTAATACATAACCCTGAGGAGCTAAGAAACTGGAGACGAAATCCACCTCTTTTTCGAAACCGTAGGTCTCAGCTAACTTCTGGTAATAAGGGTAGTTGTAATTCATCATATTCATCATCTGGCGGTGTTCAAACCCTTCCACCTGGATGCCATAACCGTCGAGGGGTCCATAACCCTTTGGACCAACAATACGATTCAACCCTCTTTTCCTCGACCATTCCGCAACTTTATCGAAAAGAGCATTAGCAACTTCCTGGTCATCGATACAATCAAAAAGATAGAACTCGCTATCCTTGGTTTTGTGATATTCATTGAAGGGTTTGTTCTCCAACGCAGATATCTTGCCCACTACTTTGCCATCCCGTTTGGCAATGAAGAAATCTGAATCGGAATGATCATAAAAGGGATGTTTTTTCTTGTTCATCATCATGAAGATATCAGATCGGAAAGGAGGAACAAATTGCGGACAGTTTTCGTAGAGAACATATTGAAAATTTACGAACTCTTTTTGCAACGATTTCGTGTTTACATCCAAAATTTCGAGCATGAAGCCTCCAGTCATGGCTTAATAATTACCACAATGCAGATGTTATAACCTAAAAATTGAAAACAGGATACAAATTGACTTATTCGGATCTCACAAAGTCATTAGGGGAAACGATTGTAAAGCATCGGTTGTTGCGCTATAATTCGTGGGCTAAGTTTCAAGCGCGAAAGAGGTTTTTATATGATCGAAGTCAATGAATTACGAAAAGGTGTCACGTTCACACAGGACGGCAGCCTTTACAAAGTACTGGAATATTCCCACAACAAACCCGGTCGCGGAAGTGCCACCATCCGCATCAAAGCCCGTGATCTGCGGAAGGGCACGACGCTGGATATGACATTCATTTCCAGTGACCGTGTACAGGATATCCGCCTGGAATATCACAACGTCCAATATCTATACCGCGATGATAATTTCTTCTATTTCATGGATATGGATACCTTCGAGCAGCCTGCAGTTCCGGCTTCCCTCGTAACCGAGTACGAAGGCTTTCTGAAAGAAAACATGGAAGTCAAACTGACCTATTATGGCAGTGAACCTTTGGACATCGAACTGCCTACCACGGTTGATCTTGAGGTGATTGAAGCCGAACCAGCTGCGCGAGGCAATACCGCCACCGGTCTGACGAAACACGTTATCACTGATACGGGTCTAAAGGTGCAGGTTCCTGCCTTTGTCAATATGGGCGACACCATCCGGGTCGATACCCGTACAGGCGATTACGTAACCCGCGTGTAAACAGGTCTGATTTTTGATGAGAATACCAGACGGTCGCGAATGTAAATTCTTTTATGGGGATTACTATCGCGGCCGCAATTTTGAGGAATGCCGGGCTCTGAGCAGTCCTGAAGACAAGAAAGTCTGGACATCTGAACTTTGTTCTCACTGCCCCTTGCCCGATTATTTACGGAACAATTCGTGTGAAAATTTGGTCTACTCAGTTTTTACCAGAACATTCTTATTCAAGACAAGAATAAAAGTAAAAGCCTGGTGCTCAAAATCACACCAAGTGGTAAGAGACCCCAATATTGGTTGCGGGCAATGCCATAAGTTTGACAGCGTAAATTAATATCAGAGATTCATCAGAAAACAACCTTACTCCTATTCAAGCCATTTTCTCAACGAGGCTTGTTGGTATAATCTTAATTCAACGGAATTACCGTTGAACGGAGGCAGTATTGAAATCTCGTAATCAGTCTTTTTTCATCTCGGCACTATTGTTGTTTTCAATAGTCGCGATGGTTTTTTATGGTTTCCAGGAGCAAGCTTTTGGAACACAGCCGATTCCGATCAACCAACTGGCAGCTGATATCGAAGCCGATCTGGTAGGAAAAATCGAAATCAAAGGCGACGATATCTTTGTAACCTATCGTGACGTCACAAATCGGGCTGCAACCACTACTGCAAAGGATCCTGACACCAGTTTGATCGAGGAGTTGGTTCTGTTGGGAGTTTCGCCTGAAAAATTGCGCGATCCTAACCTCAAAATTGAGATCGTTCTACCAGGCTTTTGGGCGAACGCAGCTACATTGTTGATCAACTTTCTGCCATTCATACTAATGGCTTTTGTCTTCTTCTTCTTTATCCGCCAGGCTCAGGGCTCCAACAACGCCGCGATGGCATTTGGAAAATCCAGGGCAAAGATGCT
>Ga0209510_1005380_pt1 | contig 10749 bp, 9 predicted proteins | sample BiotimSIPDNA_FD_185749 | JGI IMG/M metagenome (GOLD analysis project Ga0209510, IMG submission 185749) | Anaerobic biogas reactor microbial communites from Washington, USA - Biogas_R1 time_0 SIP DNA (SPAdes) (version 2) | ecosystem: Engineered > Bioreactor > Anaerobic > Unclassified | place...
GATTCCGGCTGGTGAGGTCCTTTTTGAAGAAGGCGAGGACGTTGATGGTTTGTTTCTGGTTGAAAGAGGCAAACTGACAGGCTCCAATCAGGAAGGGAATATCCAACGGACCTACCAGCGCTGGGATATCATCGGACTCTCAACAGGCAATTATTCCAAACTACGCCAGGAAACAGTCAAAGCCCTTTCTACCAGTAAGGGCTGGTTTTTCTCTAATGCGGATATCCACCAATTGAGCCTGAATCGGCCGGCTTTTAAGGAAACACTGCTGGTGCTGGCTAATAGCCAGGAGATGGTCCGCACCATGACCATGCCCTGGTTGGGATCGGGTGAAAAAGTCAGCCTGGTTGCTCGGAAACACCCAATTTTTCTACTTTTCGCCATCATTCCGCCCCTGGGAGTTTTTGGTCTTAGCTTGCTTGTGCTCAATTTTTGGATCAAAATTTCCTCGCTGGCTGCAATGATCGGAATGGTTCTATCCTTTATCTTCTGCGCGCTTTGGTTGGTCTGGAACATCAATAATTGGGCTAATGATTTTTATTTGATCACGTCCAAACGCATGGTTTGGGTGGAGCGAGTCTCTGGATTTTATGACAGCCGTCAGGAGGCTCCCTTGGGAACACTGATTTCTGTCGGCACCAGGACGACGCAATTAGGCGCGTTTTTGGGTTACTCTGATGTTATTGTCCGCACCTACATTGGCGATATCCGTTTTGAAAGAGTGGCACATGCCAAAGCTATTGGTAAATTAATTGAAAATTATTGGGCCAAGAGCAAGCATGTCGATTTGGAATTGGATGCCAAAGAAATTCGTAAGGCCTTACGGGCAAAGTTTGGTAAAGCCCCGGAAGATATCAGCTCCAAAGAATTAGAAGACGAATACGGAATTTCAAATGAGCTTCCGCAAGCCGAGATGGGCTTTTTTGAATGGCTCTTCAGCGATTTCCTGAAGGTTCGTCACGAGATCGGTGGCGCGATTACCTATCGAAAACACTGGTTTGTGCTCCTCCGCAAAGAAATTCTGGCTTTAGTGGGGGTTGTTGCTTCCGCGGTTTTCATGATTTCCGTTATCACGCGCAACATCACAGGAATCAATTATGGCATGGCGCTGACATTAGCAGTTTTTCTTTTGGTGGTTAGTGGGGCGGTGATGATCTACCAGTATGCTGACTGGCGCAATGACATTTTCCAATTGACTCCCAATCAGGTCGTGGATTTGGATCGCAAGCCTTTTGGGCGAGAATCAAGAAGGGCGGCGCCTTTGGAAAACATCCTCAGCATCGAATATGAAAGGCGGGGTATATTCCCGATGCTGTTCAATTTTGGGACGGTTTACATCACTGTCGGCAACACCCAACTTACTTTCAACGAGGTTTACCAGCCTTCAATCGTCCAACAAGATATTTTTGCCAGAATGGGCAAACACGCTGAGGAAAAAGAAATCCGTCAAACCACCCAGGAACGAGAGCGCATTGCCCAATGGTTCAAGGTTTTTCAGGAAGAATACTCCAACATTACATCCAGTGAAGATGTTACCTCCCCTTTGAATCCTCCCTCTATCTAAGGTAGAATATTTATAGAATATAAGTGGAGATCAAATGGCATTACTAGATATTGTTACTTTTCCGGATCCCTTCCTCCGTTTGAAGGCCAAACCGGTCAAAAAAATTGAAAAAGACATGCAGGTCCTGATCGATGACATGTTCGAGACCATGCGCAATGAGCCTGGAGTAGGTCTGGCTGCGCCTCAAATCGGTCAATCCATCCGCCTTGTCGTTGTTGAATATGCTGAAGAACCAGAAGATGAAAATGCCCCAACACCGGAACCAAAACGTTATGTCTTGGTCAATCCTGAAATTGTCAAGCGCTCAGAAGAGACTGTTGAAGGCATGGAAGGTTGTTTATCGGTCCCGGGTTTGATTGGTAATGTCGAGCGCAATGAAAGCGTCACTGTAAAAGCTTTGAACCGTTTTGGCAAACCCCAAAAAATCAAAGCCAACGGTTGGATGGCGCGCATTTTCCAACATGAAATTGATCATCTGGATGGCATTCTCTATATTGACCGGGCAACTGATATTTATGAATCCATCTCTGAGGAAAATTCTGAGTATATCGAGTAATGCATCTTACTCACCTGTCTCTTAGCAACTTCCGCATTTTTTCCCGCCTGGAACTTGATTTTCCCAGGCGGGTGATTTTATTTCACGGTTCCAATGCCCAGGGGAAGACCACAATCCTTGAAGCGGCAGCCTTTTTAGCCCTTTTTACCTCTTTTAGCGCCAATTCAGACCGCCAGTTGATCAACTTCAATCTGGCAGAAGCAGAACCACTTAAAGTTGCCAGAATCGTTGGCGAATTTTCCCGCGGTGGTAGAAAAAACACTCTTGAGGTCAGGCTCATCCTTGAGCCTAACGGAGCGGAGGGCAGCCTCCGACTGCGCAAGGAAGCTCTTTTGAATGGAGTCAGCCGTCGCTTTAGCGAACTGTTTGGTCAGTTCAATGCGGTCAGTTTTTTGCCGCAAATGGCAAAGATCATCGAAGGTTCTCCTTCTGACCGGCGCAGGTATATTGATGAGATCTTGTGCCAGATCGAACCCGGTTATTCCAAGCATTTGCTCAAATATAATCAGGCCATCGTCAGACGCAATGCCTTATTGAAGCGGCTTGGCGAATTTGGCGGGTCAGCGGACCAGTTGGATCCCTGGGATTCCCTTTTAGCCGAACACGGCTCCTTCCTGATCAAAGGACGGATAGAGCTCATCAAACAATTGGGATTGCTTGCCAGAGAAAGTCACCAGCAGCTCACCCAGGGCAAAGAGGTTTTCCGATTGGATTATCAGCCATCCTTTGACCCCATTCAGCCTAAAAGCGGGCAGATCAGTTTACCAGTGGAAACCTTGGTAGACCGAAGTGGGCTGGAGGCAAAAGAGATCGAACTGTCTTTTGCCCATGAGCTGCGTCAACGACACCGCAAAGACATTCAGCGCGGCTCCACAAGCAAAGGTCCCCATCGGGACGAATTGCGTTTTCTGGCAAACCAAATAGACCTTGGTGATTTTGGTTCCAGAGGTCAGTCACGCACGGCACTTCTATCTCTCAAATTTGCTGAAGTTGAACTGATGAAAGAGCGCAGTGGAGAATGGCCGGTGCTCTTGCTGGATGAGGTCATGGCTGAGCTTGACCCGCACCGCAGAGCGGCCCTGATGGGTCTCTTAGACAAAGTAGAGCAGGCTTTGATCACCACCACTGATGTGGAGATGTTTGAAGCGGACTTTTTGGCAAACCATGAGGTCTGGAATGTAAAGCAGGGAATCGTTTCACAAGTTAGCAAGCCATGAAAGATCGACCAAGCTTCAGAGAGTGGACGGCCAGATTCTTTATCGCAATAGTTTTGGCGATGAACTTGATCTGCGCGGTCGATTTCATCCTTCGCCCGGACCTCTACGTGGGTTCTTATGAGCTGGCTGGCGAGGTCGGCAGAGCGGCGATCATCGGGTTTGGGATCCTGTTTTTGATGTGGCAGGTGCCTTACTTTTTCGCGCTCTACCATCCAAAAAAGTACAAGACTTCTTTATTGCAGGCTATCCTGATGCAAACCATCGGTCTGATCGGGGAGGTCTGGCTCTTAAGTACTCTTTCAGCCGAACGCGTTATATTGCGACGATCGATCACGCGTTTCGTGATTTTTGATGGAGGCGGCTTGGTTTTATTGCTGCTTGCTGCAATTTTGACTGGTTTTCATTTTAGGTCTTCTGAGAAAGAGGAGCAATGATGTTTTCAGACCTGGTACTTAAAAATCGAAGTTATCGCAGATTTGATCAAAGCGTTCGCATTGGTCAGGAAACGCTGGTCGATTTGGTGAAGTTGGCCAGAATCGCGCCCAGCCCGGCAAACTTGCAAGGGCTCAAATTTTGGCTGGTTCATGAAGAGTCGGATTGCGAGCAGGTTTTCAGTTGTCTGAAGTTTGCCGGTTACCTCAAGCAGTGGGGCGGACCCAAAGCAGGCGAAAAACCGACTGCCTACATGATTATTCTGGGGGACAAATCTATCAAACCAAGCTTTGAGATCGACGCCGGCATTGCCGCTCAGACCATGCTTTTGGGGGCGGTTGAAAAAGGCTTCGGCGGTTGCATGATCAAGGCCATCAAGCAGGATAAATTACGGGGATTTTTGGCCATCGGGGAAAATCTGGAGATCGTTCTGGTGATTGCCCTGGGCAAGCCGGCTGAAACCGTTGTGATCGAAGATTACGATCCGGCGCATGGGATTGAGTATTACCGCGATGAACAAGGCATTCACCATGTGCCCAAACGCGGATTGGACGAATTGATCTTGCATTGGTAAGTGGTGCTGGGAAGATAAACCAGTTTACACGAGGGGAGACCTGCGGTCAAATCGCGTGCTCGGCCTATGCCCGCCACGATATGGACGTGTATCTGGAGACCGGCATGAGTGCGAGTAGGTCGGAATGAGACCGGCGCTAAAACTTAGTCTGATATCTATCTCAACGGTCTCACTCCGACGATGGAAGTCAAATATAAGATAACTTGAATAGATGAATTGGCGATCAACGGCGGAGTGGCCAACGCCGCGAACAGAAATGCGGGTCAGGAGAACGCCATTCCGCTCTTTGCCAAGACTGTCATCACGACCATCAGCGGAGGGAGATGAACCCCCTCCGTACGCCAAGATTATCGTAAGCTTGAGGTTTGCTTTGCTGCCTTCTCATAAGGACTTGTGTTCGGCTGGGGCTTGACTCCAGCCGCTGCATTTGTCATCAGCAATTTTTTTGTAGGTCGGAATGAGACCGCTGAAAAACTTAGCCAAATATCCACCTCACCGGTATTACTCCGACGATGGAAGTCAAATTGGCAGATCCCTATTAAAAAGTCGATATGCAAAGTGTCTACCGGCTGAGTGGCGAACCCACAAACAGATACGCGGGGCAGGAAGAAGGCCATTCCGCTCTACTCCAACATTTCCATTGAACTGTGTAAAAATGATGCAGATCTGCGGTCAATTCACGTGCTCGGTCTGGAGACTACCCATCCGTTTCACGGTGGGCACAGGCGGCACGAGCAGGTAGTTGTGTGCTCAGCGTGGGGGTTGGCACTATCAGGAAACTCGGCACGATTAGAGTATTAAATTTTTAGGGAATAGGGATTTCTGAAGGTTCTATTGTTATTAATGTTGCTTCAGGTGTTTCAACCGTTTCGGTGACTATTGTCGGAGTAATTGGTGTGTTTGTGGGTGCCGTAGTTGCTGTGTCCGTGGGTGTTGAAGTAGCAGTCGCTGTCGGTGTGTTTGTCGGCGTCTGAGTCGGTGTTGCAGTAGCTGTAGGCGTCTGTGTAACGGTTGCAGTTGCTGTGCTTGTGGGCGTTGCAGTGCGCGTAGCAGTCGCAGTGGGTGTGCGGGTGGGGGTCGCGGTACTGGTTGGTGTGGCGGTTGGTGTAGGTGTTCGGGTTTTGGTGGGGGTCGGAGTAGGGATCCCAAGATAATAAGTCAACTCCGGTCCAACCAGGTTGTTTTTATCCGACTGGATTTGCCAGACTCCCTCATACATGCCGTAATAGGTTGGGGCTGTGAGTTCCAGCGAGATATCGATCACTTCTCCAGGCTCCACTCTCCGCATAAAAGAAGGCGAGTTTCCGCCCATGCGATTGCCGCGGACGTAAACCAATTTGTAATCTTCCCAAGCACAAGTTCCGTTGTTTTGCACCCGCCAGGTTTTGGTGAAAGACTGACCGGCAGTCAGGATCACACCAGGTGGAATAGTGACGTGATTGATGAAAATGGCGGACATCGTGCAGGCTTCCGTAGTGGTTGTTTGTGTTGGCGTGGCTGTCTGGGTTGCCGTTGGAATGGGAGTGGGGGATATCTCTTGTGGCGTCATTTCCTGGATCAGGATTGCCACCTGGTCGCTGGCATAAGTACGCCCATTGAGGTCATAGAGACTGACCATGATCATAGCCGGACCTTCCTGGGTCGGAATCCAGGGTTGTTGGATCACTCTCGCGTCAGCAGGGTGATTCTCAGCCAGGTCCAGCCGGATAGGTTGGTTATTGACAAAAAGTTCCAACCGGGACCATTCCACCCCTTCAGGGATATAGGATTCAATCACAATCTCATTGTTTAAAGCCAAAATTTGTGAAGAGGCAGGGTATTGGATTTCAACCTGTAAATTGCTCGGTTCTTCCTCACGGTTAAGAGCGAATAAGAGCCCTGAAATGACCAAAACCAGGATGACAACGGCGATAATGACCCACTTTTTTATTGTTTGTGTTTCCATTCTGCTTAATTAACCACAGTTTATGCTAAAAAGTTCCATGCTCAGGTCAACCTGTAAGCCGTATTCTGTCGCGGATGCGCATCTATCTAGACAAATTGTCACCAATCTGCTCATGCGGTCTACCCGGAGATCCAGCGAGCCGAGCAAACTCATCTCTCCTGTTTGACCTTGCACCGGATGGGGGTTACCTGGCCGCCTCTGTTACCAAAAGCGCCGGTGGTCTCTTACACCACCTTTTCAACCTTACTCTCACGAGCGGTATGTTTCTGTGGCCCGGTCCAGAAGTTTACACCTCTCCAGATGTTATCTGGCATCCTGCTCTATGGTGTACGGACTTTCCTCACTCTATGAGCGCGCGCACCTGGCTGACCTGAGTAGTACCATAATACCACTAAGGGCGGACATCCCATCGATAAATAAATGGTTGGCAAGCTTGAATTCGGAGGGTATACTTTTCGCGTAGACAAATCTGATGGGAGAAGATATAGTATACTTACAGGGTCAAGCAGATGAAAGTTGGATCGACTTTTTCGAATATCAGGATTTTTTCGTTAAATACTGGACAATTATCGAATTTGATGTAAAATAATTGTTTGTAATTATGTAAGTTGTAAGTTTGGAGGAAGAACTTGGCAAATATTAAGTCACAAATCAAACGAAATAAACAAAACCAGGCAGCGCGGTTACGCAATCGTGTTTACCGTGGTTCTGCGCGTACCTTTGTCCGCAAAGCGCAATCTGCTATCCGGAACGAAAACACCGAATTGGCTGAAGCAGAAGTTATGAAAGCTATCTGCGCCTTGGATAAAGCTGCTTCAAAAGGCGTCATTCACAAAAACAATGCCGCTCGCAGAAAATCTCGTTTGATGGCTCACTATAATTCATTGAAGCAGTAGTTTTTAATTCGTCTTGGGATCTTGGGCGAGGTGCAAAAATACCTCGCCTTTTTTTCGTTAAAAATATGCCTGGTCATCTTATCTTGCTCAAGAAATCAAGCAAGCCTGATGTTATAATCCAGTCGAAATTAGTTGAGGTTGACTATGTTTGAAAATGTAGAAAAAGAAATTAGCCAAAAAATCGATCAATTCTGCCTTGAGAATGCTTTGCCGCTTGGAAAAGTTGAGTTCAGGACCATTCCCTTTTCCGGCGAGTGGGGCATGGCGGCACCGATCTTTCCTTTGGCGGCTGCCGACCCCAACAAGACTGGTCCAGTCCCACAGCACGCCCAGGTTTTGGCTGAACGCCTCAAAGAATACCTCGCTTTGCCGCAAGGTTTCACCCGTTCCGAGGCCACCAGGGGCTATCTGAACCTGTATTTTGACACAAGCCTCTACGCGAACAGCATCGTCAGCCACATTTGCGGAAATGGACTCCATTTTGGCAGCGCCCAGCCTGATGGTAAAACTGTGATGGTGGAATATTCAAACCCCAACACGCACAAACCACTCCACGTTGGGCATCTGCGCAATGTCATTTTGGGTGGCTCTGTTTGCAATATCCTTGAAGCCAGCGGAAAGAAAGTTATCCGCGCAAATTACATCGGCGATATCGGCCTGCACGTGATTAAGTGGATGTGCAACTACGAAATGTATCACGCGGGTGAAGAGCCCGGTCAGGATAAAATGCGCTGGATGGCAGATCTTTATGCCGAGGCTGACCGACGTTTTACCGAGCAGGAAGGCTTTGAGGAAATTGTCAGGGCTTATTTCAGCCGTTGGGATGAGGGAGACGAGCATATCCTTGCCTTATGGCAGCAAACCCGACAGTGGTCCATGGATGGTTTTGCCCAGGTTTATGAGCTTTTGGGTGAGCATTTTGACCGCATCTATTTTGAAAGCGATGTGGAAGATTCTGGCAAAGTCCTGGTTCAGGAGATGATCGCGAAGGGTCTGGCAAGCGATGGCCGCCCTGAGAACCCGGTCATCGTTGATCTGGATACGATCCTGGGCACCAAGGAAGAGTATCGGGTCGCGGTCGTCTTGCGCTCCGACGGGACCTCATTGTATGCCACCAAGGAACTCCCGCTTGCCATCATGAAATTTGAAGAGTATGACCTTGACAAATCGGTTTATGTGATCGATGTGCGACAGTCTCTGCACATGAAGCAAATGCAAAAGTTGCTCGAGCTGATGGGCTACGATTGGGCAAACCGAATGCATCATCTGGCTTACGAAATTGTGAATTTGCCGGGCAATGTGATCATGTCTTCCCGCGATGGCACTGTCGTCCTGCTGGATGACCTGGTGCGGGAAGCAACCCAACGGGCTTTGGCTGTTGTGCGTGAAAAAAACCCTGATTTGGACCCCGAAACGATGGAAGATGTCGCGGAAAAGGTGGCAATCGGCGCAATCAAATACCCCATGATTTCACGCGAGAACACTAAGATCGTCACCTTTGATTGGGACAGCGCCCTCGATTTTAACGGTCAATCGGCACCATATATTCAATACGCTAATGTGCGCGCGAATAGCATCTTGCGCAAAGCAGGCAATGTTGGAGGTCTTCAAGCAAAATTTGAGCATGTGTTGGAGACCAGCGAGATCAACCTGATAGAAGTGATTTCCAAACTCCCGGACGAGATAGGCAAATCTGCAAAAGAATTCAAACCATCTTCGCTTGCTGCTTATGCTTACGAGTTGGCGAAGTCATTTAACGATTTTTATAACCAATGCCAGGTATTAAAAGTGGAGGGTGATCTACGAGATTCACGCCTCGCGCTGGTGCAAGCTGCCAGGGTCTGTCTGGAAAGGACACTCAACTTGCTGGGCATCCAAGCTCCTCAAGTGATGTAGAATAGTAGAAACAAACAAAAAAAAGGAGAATTTTATGAGTCGTATTCGTACAATCATCATGGGAGCTGCTGGTCGTGACTTCCACAATTTCAATACCTTCTATCGTGGCAATGATAAGTATGAGGTAGTTGCTTTTACAGCAACCCAAATCCCTGGCATCGAAGATCGCCGTTATCCTGCCGTTTTAGCTGGTGAACTTTACCCAGAAGGTATTCCAATTCTTGCGGAAGCAGATCTGCCTGAGTTGATTGAAAAGCATCAGGTTGATGAAGTATGTTTCGCTTACAGCGACGTACCCTATGATTATGTTATGTCAAAAGCAGCCATCGTAAATGCCTTAGGTGCAGATTTTCGAATGCTTGGCACCCGAGAAACTCAAATTGAGTCAACCAAACCCATAGTAGCTGTTTGTGCCACTCGTACCGGTAGTGGCAAGAGCCAAACCAGCCGTCGTGTGGTTGCTGACCTGCAAGAACTTGGTTTCAACGTTGTTGCTATCCGCCACCCAATGCCTTATGGCGATTTGGCGAAACAGGCTGTACAACGCTTTGGCGAACTCGCTGACCTTGAAAAACATGAGTGCACTATTGAAGAACGCGAAGAGTATGAGCCTCACATCGAAAATGGTGTCGTGATTTACTCTGGTGTTGATTATGAAGCCATTTTGCGCGAAGCCGAAAAAGAAGCTGACATTATCGTTTGGGATGGTGGAAACAATGATATGTCCTTCTACAAACCCGATCTTTTGATTGTTGTCACTGACCCGCATCGGGCTGGTGATGAACTGGCTTACTACCCTGCCGAAGTGAATGTTCGTCAAGCCGACGTGTTTGTGATTAACAAAGTTGATACCGCCGATCCAATGATGGTTGAATTTGTTCGCCGCAATTTGCTCGAAACCAATCCTGAAGCGATCATTGTTGATGCAGCCTCTCCCATCTTTGTCGAGGATCCCTTTGAGATCCGAGGGAAACGTGTTTTAGCTATCGACGAAGGTCCGACAATCACCCACGGTGGTTTACCCTTCGACTTTGGTTATGTCGCTGCCCAACGATACGGCGCCAGTGAAATCGTTGACCCACGCCCATTTGCTGTTGGTGATCTAAAAGATACCTTCGAAAAATTCCCCCACTTGGCTAACGTTCTGCCTTCGATGGGGTATGGCGAGAAGATGGTTCGCGACCTCGAAGCCACCATCGACGCTTCTGACGTTGACTTGGTTGTAAGCGGTACCCCGATCGACTTGACCCGTGTCATGAAGATCAACAAGCCTTTGGTTCGTGTGACCTATGAACTTCAGGAAATTGGTTTCCCGACTTTGTTTGATGTTCTTGTTGATAAATTCGGGATAAAAGACGAAGAATAAATTTAATCTTTAGTCAAAATATTGCCAAGGGTCAGAGCTATCTGACCCTTGCTTTATTAGTGTCGACTAATCGTTTGCTTGTGTGCGATTGGATCAAGGCGATGATTGTGTTAAACTTATTCAAGAGAATTTTAGAAGAAATGAGTTTGTATGTTCATAGATTCAGTAGTAATCAATGTAGCCTCCGGTAAAGGTGGCGATGGATTGGTGCATATGCATCGCGAAAAATATAGACCAAAGGGTGGTCCTGATGGCGGTGATGGCGGTCGCGGAGGTGATGTGATCCTCAAGGTCAATCCGACT
>Ga0209510_1005381_pt1 | contig 10747 bp, 9 predicted proteins | sample BiotimSIPDNA_FD_185749 | JGI IMG/M metagenome (GOLD analysis project Ga0209510, IMG submission 185749) | Anaerobic biogas reactor microbial communites from Washington, USA - Biogas_R1 time_0 SIP DNA (SPAdes) (version 2) | ecosystem: Engineered > Bioreactor > Anaerobic > Unclassified | place...
AGGAATGCCTCGAAAAGAGCCACGTCGCTGTCGAATGCGGTTACGATTTTGTCTACTACGATTGAGATTACTTCTTGTGATGCCATGTTTTATTCCTCCGAATAGTTGATTAGTTATAGAGCGTTCATTGCGGTTGTAAGTGCTGACACCTGTTCAGTAGTAAAACTGGTGTTATATACTGAAAATGCCTGAATATATATTTGCGCGAAAGAAGAAGTTGAGTCTTTAGAAAGTATAAATAAGTTTCCAGTACCATTCCAATATTTTGTTAGGTCGCCATCTATACTAGGTGGAACGTCATTCAACCTACAGTACCTTTTGCCTGAAATAACCGTGTGAATAAGTGTTCCATTTGTAGATGAGCCGCCAAAATATGAAAGCCCGCTAGTATTTCCCCAATAAGCCCGTAAATTCGGGACATTAGTATGTAGTAGGGAGATATTTCCAGCCGCATAATAGTATTCGTACCTGACGCCTCGGTTAGTAAAGGTTATAGCTATTGTCCAACTTGATAATGGGGTAACTGGCACGTATAAATACGATGACCCCGTACCCTTCCATCCATTTGTTGAATCCCATTGAGGTGCTACACCCTCTACTGCGTTATTTGTGCCAGGACTAGCTAAGTTTATTAAACTATCCGCATAACTCGCCGCCCCCTTCGGCTGGTACGCCGCCACGCAACTGGTTATCGTGCCATTCAAATCCCACCAGCCCCCACCAGCCGCCGCCCTCTTGACGCTCCTGCCGAGCGCGCCCTGTATGCCGTAGCGTGAGCCTAATGCCGTGATAGGTGGTGTCATGCTTTCCTCCGATAACCGACTATGCGGTACACTTTGTCATACCTCGCTGCCAGTGCTGACACGCTCCCGTCAATCGGGTCGTACATCCACCACACGCCGTCAATGTGCCCGATTAGCAGTACCCAATGCTGCTGAACACTCCCACCAGGAATGAAGTCAACGTGAGCCAGAGCCGGTCTGCCAGAGTCGAGTATGGATTGCGCTAACGTTTCCCAACCTTGACCGTAAGTGAAGCCTTGATACTCGGCTCGCTCGACTTGACCTTTCCAGAGCACATCGGGGGCTTTCCAGTACATTTTGTTAGGCGGATAGTAACCATTCCTTGTGCCCAATAACTGGTTGTAGCGTTTTGGGTCGGTATCAATGCCCAAGAAATTCAGATAACTTGAAACAGCCGTAACCAAACAACCTTCCTGCTTGAGCGTAATGTAAGACGACCCCATTCGGTCACCGCCCCAACGGATGTCCTGCTGGCTCCACAATTGCACGTCAAGCAAGCCGTCTGCAATCAAACCCTCGTCTGGCAAGCGTTGGATATAACGGCTCATAACCCATTCGCTCACGCCAATCCTCGACCAACCAGCGTTGTCCTGATACACACCCACGATGTCACCAGCATAAATTTTGCGCACAATTTGTCCGTTAGGCGTGCGTCTGACATTGAGTCGGTCAGGTGCTATTGGTTTGACTTTCGCCTTGTAAATAGGTTTCGGTTCTGGTTCTGGAATAGTTACAATCGGCAGGTAGACGTTGTTCGTCCCACGCCCAAAGTAAGCGTCCAGCTCCGCCCTTGTTCCGTTGAATCGGTTTTGGTCTACATAGTAACTGCCAACCCCAACCTCTCGTCCTTTGCCTCTTTCGCAAGTCTGGTGGAATAACCACTTGCTTACGCCTGTGGGTAACAATGGCGGAGGTGGCATTTCCGGTGTGTACAAAGGATAAGGGAGTGCTGTCCGATAATACGCTAACCACCAGTCGGCATTGATAATTCTTGAATCAGTCAAAAGCATGTTGTAATTGACCCAGGACGCCCTACTGTATAATACAGGATAGCGTCCTGTAATTTCACGGATTCTTTCCATCATCACAAGTACCCGTCTCGACACCTCTGCTTTTGACAACCCGTGTCCGCTCTTTTCAAGATCGAGCACCAGTCGGTCATACTTCCAGTCCACACCTGCTTGAGTGACAATGTCAATAAGGTGATTCGCCTGTCTGATTGGGTCGCTCTCGGGATAGACGTAGCAATACGCACCCCTGTTGTGTCCGATGAGTCCAGTCCAGTTTGCGTAGAACTTTGGGTCGGTATAACCCCAACTCTCGGTAGCCTTGACGAATACGAAGGTTGTATTCGCTTTCATCTTGGCGTAGTCGTTCACGCCCTGCCATTTACTGATGTCAATGCCAAATGGTAGTGTCATAGCCAATATCCCCATATCCTTATATAGCAATCCATCGTATCAGTGCCGCTTGCGGTAATTTGATAATATATATCGCCGTTTGAGTCACATGGGCAAATACCAGTTTCATATACCATTGTGTCGTTAGGTAAGCCGCGTTGGACACTCATGATTGCCAGTGAGCCGTCCGTATCATTCGGCGATACTCCAAAAAAGACAAGTGTGCTTGCCGCGCTACCACTATCCCTCGCTAATAACTGAACCAGAATTGCCTTCACACCTGCAGGAACGCCGAATACAGTCGAGAGGTCAATGAGCGTCTTACTCGTTGTGCTAAATGCGTCACCATCCCACGCTGTTGATGTCAGCGGTGCGGCAAGAAAAACTGGTCTTCCAAAGGCGGTAGAGTCAAGTCCGTCCAGTTTGTCGGAATCGGCGGCTTTGGCAGTTATGCCAAGATAGTTTGACATGTCAGGGCTTTCCTTCACTCGTAATCGCTCAACCTCACGCTCTACACGTTTCAGCCGCTCAATGACCTTCTCTTCAAAGTTCATAATTCGCCTTCCAGTTTGATGTCCAGTTGTTCGCCCCCGTCCTGATCGACTCTCACCCTCACTGCCTTGACGTGACAGTCAACAAAGTAACCAAACGCTTCTACACTCAATACGTCGCCGAACCAGTAATGGATTCCGTACTGCATTCCGGGCGTGTCGTGCAAAGTGCCAGTCAACCTCTGTTTCGGTTTGAATTCTTCTAATGCCGCGTCGCCGTCTGCTTCCAAAAGTGCCGTGTCTGATTCGTCCCGGCTATCCTTGAAATACTCACGCCGATTCCACTTGCTCGCATCCCGGCGCGCGATATTCTCTCGGTAAATAAGTACCCGCTCATCACGCTTGCCTTGCCCGGCGACCTGCACCCAGTTTCTTTCATCGGCGTGATAAGTGCCAAAAGTTGCCTCGCTCAAATTGCCATACTGCTTACCAACCAGTCTCGGATCGCCTGAAGCCCGGCCGTGATTCTGCCCTCGCTGTCCTGTGTAGGTGCGGAATTCAAACGTGCCCGGCGCTGTTCGTACCACGTCAAAACCCAGCCAAACGCCGGCTTCGGTCGCCAACTCTGCTAATTCCTGCACTACCGTCAATACATTCCGGTAAGCGAACGCCTTTGAGATACTTGCGCCACCCGCCCCTAAATTCGGTGCTTCTGTGATCTTGCTTCGCCATGCGTAAGCGGTTGAACCTAACTGTTTGCTCACAATCGCTTTCATCAGGTCATCAGGGATACCGGTCATTTCTGCATCTTCAGAGCCAGAGAAAGCTGCCACAATTGCGGTATCCAATAACCAGTTTGCGTCACTCGCTATCAGCCGAATGTGCTCATTACCTTCCGAGCCAGTCCAGAACTCCCAGTCTTGCAAGAAATAGGCGGTTTCGTTCTGCAATTCCAGCACGCCATTCTTCTCGCGCCACACCTCGAAGATGTCGCCAACGCTGAATTCCTCGTACTGGTACAAACCTCTCGGCAGATCAACCACAAGCGAGCCGATCTGATTCTGTACTTTGACGTACTCAAGTCCGTTGAACGCTTGAATTACGCCCTTTCTAATGCCCTCGTGCGTGTACCAGACCAACTCGTATCTCATAAGAGCGCTCCGTCAATGCCCCAGAATTTCGGACTCCAGACTATCGTTGCGCCTGAATCGGTTGTCGCTTCCGTCATGTACAGCGAGAGCGCGTTCGAGCCCGGCACAAGGTAGAAGTCACCGTAATCCGAGCCGGGTATCACGTAGCGCATCAGGTTTCCCCTGCCGTCCCAACCTCCCCTGAACTTCAAGTTGAGTGGGTCAAAGTTGAGTCCAATCCATTCCCCTGCTTGCAAAGTGAGCCCGTCGAACATCACCGACTTCCCGGTCGTGTAGTTCGTGATAGATTTTAGCGTGCCCGGTCCGTACACTTGAATGAACGGGTACGTGTTGGCTGACGCGCTTGCCACACCGACTGCGAACATTTGCTCGGACACGATTGCGCATGTCGCGTTCTCGCTTGAAGCGGCGGTTGAGAATGTCCCACCGATGTAGAGTGAGCCGTCTGAAGCAGGTAGAATTGAAAATATTTCGTCTGATCCCGGCAAGTCAATGTCAAGCGGTTGCCAAGCACCATTGCTCCAAACAGCAACTCGGTCTGTTAAAGTTAGATCGCCAACCGATGTGAACTTGCCAGAAGCATATAATTTGCCGCCATTTATTGCGATGCAATATACTAAAGCGTCCGCCCCCTTCCCTACCGCACTCCAGCTCGACCCATTCCAACAAGCAATATAATTTGCGCCTTTTTCTGCTGCTATGCCCCCAGCATTAGTGAAATTACCACCGACATACAACTTTCCTGTTTCATCAAACGCAAGCGGATAAACTGCCCCATTTATGTCTGTATTTGTGCCAACAGCTGAAAATGCTGTACCGTTCCACTTGCATAGATACGGGTAAGCAGCGTCTGTAAAATTTCCTCCAATATATAAATTATTATCTGGTGAATATACAATTGTATTTACGCCGTTATTTAATCCGGTTGATAACGCCTCCCAAGCCGCGCCGTTCCAACGTGCGATTCTGGCTGTATTCGCAATACTATCGACTGATGTAAAACTCCCGCCGATATATATGCCGTTAGGCGTCACAACTATTGAAAGAACGTTCCCAGCACCAATACCCGCGCCACCCCACGCTTCTACGCTCGGCGTGCCTGTTAAATCGACAACTTTAGCCATTTTGCCGACACCGCCGGAATTTATGGTTGTAAAACTCCCGCCGATATATAAGTCCCCATTGGCATCAAAATCCATACATCTGACTACACCATTTATCCCAGACACCACCGCTTCCCACGCTTCACTTATTGGATCCCAGCGTGCCAGATAATCCGCAGCACTTACTCCACCTGCGTTAGTGAAAGCTCCACCTACATAAATCTTGCCATCCGGTCCTTCTGCCATGCAATAGACAGGCCCATTCAGCCCCGTAATCAAACTCTCATAAGCCGCGCCGCCCCACTTGACCCAGTTGCCGTTAGCATCTCGTTTGACGATGTATTCAGCCGGGAAGTCGGCGTCCAAGTCGAGTTCAGTACCCTCGTTGTAAGCGCCTTGCAATAGACCGCTCGGAATTGTAAAGTTTAGAATAGCGCGCTGGTAGGTCGGCAAGTCAGGCGTGTCGGTAAGCGTGTCAGGAAGGGGAACGCAAACGATGTCAACCGGGTTAGTGGCTTCATTGCCGTTCACGTCAATGCCCTGGTAGCGGATAACCCTCTGCTCGTGCCCTCGCCATGTTGTGCCCGGCATATTGATGCCAAACTGCTCGTTGACTTTTCGGTTGCTCAACTTGTCAGGGCGCAGCAGGTCAATTACAGCCGCTCGGTTGGCTTCAATTTCGCTCAACGAGTTGCCCAGAAAGTCAACGATGATCGAGAAGTTGTGTGACTTGCGAATGTGCGTTTGGTACATATCCCCGCCACTGGTCATTTTCGTCAATATCTGATTCCAGTTACCGTGACCTAAGCCGATCACCTGAACAACCTTGCAATAGTCTTCAAGATCAACCAACTCCCCACCCAAGCCAGTCTGAGCAGAGCGGTACGAAGTTGAATTGCGTGGCGCACCAGTCCATCTACAACCCGGCGAATAACCATCGAAGAAGGTCGTCATCTTCCAATGCTCGAATTGGCATCCGTCAACGTAGAAGGGAGCGGTGGAGGCGGTAGCAAGCATTTGAATATACACCCTGTAATCTGTTTTAGTTTCTGCTGCGGTGAAAGTAGTTTCTACCCTTTGCCAATAACCTGTTGTTGTGAAGTTTGTGATTGCTTTCGTTGATCCGACACCGTTTAGGACAGCAATAAGCATCGATCGCCCTGCAGTACCTTTTACGTAGCAACTGAAAGCATAAGTTACGCCATTTGTGACACTCAAATTTCGGTAATAAGCCCCTGAATCCACACCACTTGCGGTATTGACTTTCATCGAGTAAGCGCCGAATCGCTGTTCGTCACCGGTTTCTTCAATGGTCACGCCAGCACCGTAAGCCGTCCAATCCTCAACAAAGTCAGGGTGAGCAAAGGTCGGGTTCTTGATGTAGTTGTATTGCTCAAAAGGGTTCACTACGTAAAACTTTTTATACGCTAAAACAGGTGCTGTCATGCCCAAGCCTCCATTAATTCAAACGCGGTTCTCACGTCCGCCGGGTTGCTCGAAGTCGGCATGGTCAGGTTGTAGACGTTGCCTGCCTTCGTATCTCTCATAGCGTCCTTCACTCCATCCCTGACCGCGTTTGCTATCTCTCTCGCGTTCACTCCAGCCCCGCCCCGCAAGGCTGCCATTGCCTGCGTGTTGCTCACGATCCTGCCGTCCATAGCAGGGAAGAATGGTTCTGGACCGCGTTCACCGACCCAGTAATGCGACAATCCCGCTGCTACGCCGGCTGCCGCGTTTATCACGCCGCCGGAAGCCCAAAGCCCAGGAATGTTTACATCACCGCCTCCGCCACCGCCTCCGCCACCACCGCCTCCGCCGAAGTTGGGTACGCTGCCATTTGTCGTGATATTGATCGTAGCGTTGTACTCCCCAACCACAGCGTCAAGTTGCGCCTGTAAGTGCATAACTTTTGTTATTGCTTCTTGAGCGGATTGTTGTAACGGGAAAAATGCGTCTTCAAACGAACTGAACGATTCTGCAAACCCTGCTGGGTCGGTTAGTAGTTGCTGGAACAAATCATCAATCGCAAGTTCAAGCGCGTATTCCTTGCCAAACGTTGTGCCGAGTACGGTATCAAGAGTTGCGATTCTGAGTTCAAGGTCTTCACCCTCAAGTCCAGCGTTTCGCAACATATCGTATAGTTGGCTGCCGATGTCTTCACGGAATGTTCTTACCTGAACGGCAAGCTCAAGATTGGCATTAGCGAGTTGTTCTTCCAGCGATGCCATTTCAAGGGCGATCGCTTTTACGCCTTTAGTGCCGGCATTTTCCAAATCTCGTAGGCTGGCAGTAGTATTTCTCGTTGCAGTCCCTACCGATCTCAACGCTTTTTCGGAATTGTAAAGTTCCTCGTCAATAATCCCGATATATACGCCGGCTTCTTCAGCAGCAATTCTGAATTGTTCAAAATTAGAGGTCGAGTCAATAAGACTATATATCAGGTCTTCTTGCGATGTGCTTAAAGAAACATTGGCATCACGAAGTGCTGATTCTTTTTCGGCGACAATATCCATCGCCTCACCAACAGACATCAGTCCATTATTGACATCCCCAAGTATGGCGTTGTATGTTGGCAAGTCAATTATTCCAGCCAGCAACGCTTCATTGAGGGCGTCCATCACATTAATCACGTCAGCATTTGCCTCTTCCGGTGGTGTCATAGCCTCGTAGAACTTAATCCAGAAATCAGGCCACCAACCCATCATGTCAGCCGCGTCTGCTTTTAGACTGTTGAAGAAGTTTGCCTGCGCAGTTTCAAGTTGCTCCCATTTCGAGGCACTATCCTCGACCAAACCGCCAGTTTCTGCTAACAACGGCGCGGTGTCAGCAATAACAGCATTTACCAACGCCTGCCGCTTTTCCATTTCCGTCAATTCATCGGCAGACTTGCCAATGCTTTCGGCATAAGCGGCATAAGTTACATCCGCGTCAACAATGATGCCGAGATTATCAAGAATCTTTGGGCTTAGCCGACCGATACCTCTTACAATCTGGTCAAATGCTTCAGTAGCATCTAACCCAAGCGCTCGTCCACGAATGGCGGCGACTTCCATCAGCGAAGCCATTTCTTCGGCGGAACTGCCAACACCAAGCATCATGGCCTTAGCCGCACTTGACATGATGTCCATATCAGAGACGGTGTGGAGAGAAGCGGCTGAAACTTTGGCAACAATTTTGTCCATGTCAAAGCCCATCGAAGCCGCAAGAGAAGCCGACGTATCTTGCAGTCGGACAATCTCTGCGCCTTCTCGTGAAAATTCAATTGCCTTTTGTAATGCAGCAACGGCGGCGGCAGCAATAGCGGCACCTGTTGTGATTACGCCTACCATCTCATCAAAGCCAAGACCAACGTTCTCTGTTGACTGCCCGCCCTCAGTGCTTAAACCATTGAGGCTACCCGTGATCTTATTGATCTCTGCCGACGCCTGATCTTTTGCTTTGAAAAGGATTTCAACTAAACTTGCCATTATCTTTTACTCCGTTGGTTTGCCGCGTTCACCCGTTCGTTACGATCCATAAGCCACCTTTCCCACCATAGCTCGCTCAATTTCTCTTCCATTTCTTGCGCACGTAACGGGTCGTATCCAGCCGCTTCCAGAATCACCGCCCAATGAGGGGGAGAGCCTACGCCTATTGTGTAGTAGTTTCTAAGCTCTCCCCGCTCGATGGGGGGACAATGGTTTTCTTTCCGGCTATCATCGCAAACAACCCGTCAATCTGCTCTTTCGTGGCATCCATCAAGGCTTCACGCGCTTCTTCAGGATCGTCCGGTTCTCTCACGTAATCCGAGAGGAACGAGCACATTCTCTCAAACCGCTCAACTTCGTCAACCGTGCTCTTTTGCGCTTTCTGGAATTCAGCAAGGTTCTTCATCCGGCGTAAATAACCGGGCGTTTGTTCATCAGGCAATTCAAATACAATTTGTTTAGTCACAAGGGTCCTTTCTACTAAGGCAATGCATTGAGCAGGTTGGTAATGGCGACCTGGAACATGCCACCAACGGTTGAGTTGTAATAACCAACAAACGTACCGCTCACAATGTCGTTCCCGTCCTGTTCACCCAGCACGTCAAAACTTGCCCATTTTCCAGCGATGTCAATGGCTAATTCCTTTCCATCCGTGCCGGTAAAGACCAAGCTGATAATGCGCGGTGTTTGCGCGCGCCAGTTAACCTTTTCAGCAATAGCGGTGGTGTCGTGCTCGAATGTAATCTGCAAGGTGACTTCAGGTGTGGTCTGCTTGATGAAACTGAAATACAGCGCGCCATCAGCAGTGTAGACTGGCAGCCAGCCGGTGTTGATGCTCAAGCTCATACCAAGCAACTGGTTGGAAATCAAATCCGTAGCCGGGAACGCCTTTACATTGCTAATATACAACTTGCCCATGCCAAACAGGATTTCTTCAACGTCAGCAATGGCGATGCCAGTTGTGAACGCGCCTGCTTCAACTTGCCGGCCAACAATTTCAGCGCTCATCATCAACGCCTGTCCAGCCGAACCAGTCAGCGAGATGGAACGCGCAAAGCCGAAGCCGAATTCTTCTTCAGCCACATTATCCCCACCTTCAACTGTGTAAGTCGCAAGGTCGGTTGACGCTACCAGATCGGTTGACGCGAATGGCATAACGTAGGTGTAGGTGTAGGTGGAGTCTGTCGTACCAGTCGGTGTCACGCTCTCAATACCCATTTCAAATAAGTGCGGCAGTTGCTCGAATGTCGCTTCAGTTTCATTCAGCGTCAAACCGGCTTCATAACGGGAGATGTAAGAACGCCCCACCGGAACTAACATGCCAATATCTTCAGTCGGGAATACCAAGTCCATGTTGTCGTGAATTGAACCAGTCCCGCGCCAAATAATATCGGCGTCCACTTTTGTTCCAGCCGTGGCCTCGCGACCAAGCTGGATTTTTCTTAATGCTCTGATACCTGCCATTTAGGCCTCCTGTTGAATATCATCCGCCGGCTCTTCGACCTTTGGTTTTCTTTTGATTTCTTGATAAAGACTGCTGTTGAGCAATCTCTCAATTCCGAATTTCTTCGCTTCACTCGCAATTAGATCGCGAGCCGGCACGCCCACCAGGAACGAGCCTTTTCCAACATATTTCAATTTCATTTGCGCCTCCGTCTCTTCGGTTTCAGATCACTATCCAGCACGTTGCCGATATGCCTTGTGTAGCGGTTGATCGTGGTAAGCCGTAACATGCCGGTATTGTCTACCGCCCAATCAAACGGCTTTTCGTCTGCCATAGCAATGTCGGTGAACTTTGCTACCCTCGCTATTTTGCCGGCTTCACAAATAAACTGGCAATGATGAGCAAACGCGTACGCTTGCACGCCCCGATAGGTTATGCGCTTGTCCATGTCCTTTTCGGTGTATTTCTTGTGCCACTCGTAATCGCGCCCAATTGAAGTGCAAAAATCCTCTTCCCATTCAGACGGGATAAAACTGCCTTCTTCGACTATTGCTACTTTGCGCGCCCATTCAAGCGTCCTTGCGTTGCCCCATCGCATTTGAGTACGTACCGGGAAACCGCTCACTTGCCCTACATTCGGAAAGAACGTCATCAATTCGACTTGCGCTTTGAACCAGTCCGGATAGAAATACATGTCATCATCGGCTATGCCCACAATCGTTTTAGGCGGCAGCATCCCCAGAATACCTGCTACTGCGTTTGGCTTTCCTACGTTCTTCGACAGCACTACGTAATCAGGCTTGTACTCATTCAACAGCCAATCCCTGAACTCCTGACACGAACCGTTATCCCAAACCAGAATCTCGCAATCCAACCCGGCGTTCTCTC
>Ga0209510_1005384_pt1 | contig 10745 bp, 13 predicted proteins | sample BiotimSIPDNA_FD_185749 | JGI IMG/M metagenome (GOLD analysis project Ga0209510, IMG submission 185749) | Anaerobic biogas reactor microbial communites from Washington, USA - Biogas_R1 time_0 SIP DNA (SPAdes) (version 2) | ecosystem: Engineered > Bioreactor > Anaerobic > Unclassified | place...
CCTCACTCTGGTCGGAAAGATAATCTTCGATACATGATAACGGGATCATGGTCCTGAGTCTCCTTTGTCCAATTTTAGGTTGGATTCAGGGCCAATGAGAATTTACATCACTTTTCGCACACTACCGGTGAATCGCCCCGTCCTGCCACAGATCGCGGTTAAAATCGTATCTTATTTATTATCGACGGAGGAAGTACCTCTGGCACCTCCATGTCCATCACCCCAAGGATCACCCTCCTCTGCCTCGCCGCCCTCGCCCTTGCGGCCGGGTGCACGGTGGGCGAAGCCACATTCGATCCTGTCGAGTACGACACGGGAAACCTCACGATCTCGGTTGTCACTGGCGACCCTATCGTTCGCGCAGCCCTGCAGGTGACCGTCTCCGAGCTGAACGGTCTCGCGCAAAAAGAGGTCTTCACCGAGGCCCGGTACGTTGACCTCGGGGCCGGCTCGAACCGCTTCTCCTACCACGTCGATCTGCCGGACGGAACGTACCGGTTATACCTCCATCTCCATGATGGTCAGCAACGACGGGCTGCGGTCATACGAGAACTGACTGTCCACAATGAGGCCGATCATGCATGAGCTCGTTCGGGCGGCTCGAGGCGGAGAACCTGTCGACCTCGCGCTCCAGAACTGTCTGATCTTCAACCCGTTCCTCTGTGAATGGGAGGAGACGGCGCTAGGGATCCACGGGGGACGTGTGCTTGGGCCCGGGATGTACCGGGCACGGAGAGTCCTCGACCTAGGCGGGAGGAGGGTGGTACCCGGTTATATCGATGCCCACGTCCACCTTGAGTCTTCACTGCTCTCGCCGTTCGAGTACACCCGCCTGGCTGTGCTCCACGGGACGACCACAATAGTCGCGGACCCTCACGAGATCTCCAACGTCCTCGGTCTATCCGGGATCGAGTACATGCTCACTTGCCGGCCTCACCTGCCGATTGACCTGCTGCTGACACTTCCGTCCTGCGTGCCGGCCACCCCGAAGGATCTGGGGGGGGCGGTACTGGGGGCCGAAGAGCTTGCGCCCCTCGCAGGGCTGGAGGGAGTGACGGGTATCGGCGAGGTGATGAACGTGACCGGGCTCCTCACCGGCGATCCCGACCTCGTTGCGAAGATCTGGCTGCTCCGGACCGTCGACGGACATGCCCCCGGGCTCGCAGGTTTTGACCTGAACGCCTATGTGCTCGCGGGACCACAGAGCGACCACGAAGCGGTCACGCCGGAGGAGGGACGAGACAGACTCGCCCGTGGAATGCATCTCTTCCTGCGCGAGGGCTCCACCGAGAGAAATCTGGCGGCTCTGCTTCCTGTCGTCACGCAGGCAACGGTGCCGCACTGCGCGTTCTGCACTGACGATCGTCATGCGGATCTGCTCATGCGCGCCGGAGGTATAGACGACTGTATCCGACAGGCAGTGGCGCTCGGCCTAGAACCAGAGCTCGCTCTGCGCATGGCCACTCTGTCGGCAGTCGAGCGATTCGGGCTCAATGACCGCGGTGCGCTCACCCCCGGGCGTAGGGCAGATTTCTCTGTGCTCGATAGGGGAGACGAGTTCAGGGTTGCCCGCACCTTCGTCCTCGGTAACGAGTACATCGACCGGGGGCCCTCCCGGATATCTGTCCCCTCTCCCGCGCGGCCGATACGGTGCTGTCTTCCGGTGGCGGGTGACCTCGTACCGGCTGTCGACGGGTGGGTGCGCGTCATCGAGCTCGTGCCGGGCCAGATAAAAACCCTGGCCACCGAGGCTAGGGTGGCGGCAGGAACGCTCCCCGACACGGGCCGGGATCTGCTGCCGGCTGCCGTCTGCGACGCATACAGGGGATTGAATACCGGAATCGGGATCGTTCATGGATTTGGTCTCCGTGCGGGAGCCCTCGCCTCCACGGTCGCCCACGACGCGCATCAGGTGGTTGCAGTCGGTGCCGATCCGGAGGCGACCGCCGCCGCGATCCGGGCGGTTGTCGCGAGCGGCGGGGGGCTTGTGGCCTTGGACCGTGACAGGACCACGCTTCTGCCGCTCCCGATAGCGGGATTGATGTCCGATCTCCCGTACGGCGAGGTTGTGGAGGCGCTTGACCGGCTCGCCGCCCACGCGGAATCGCTGGGGGCTTGCGCCAATGCCTTCATGCATCTGTCGTTCCTCGCCCTCACCGTGATACCCGAGCGGCGCCTTACAGAGCGCGGTGTATTTGACTATGCGCCCTTCCAGGACCAGCCCCTTGCTCTCGATGGCTCGGTAAACGCCCCGCAGGACAGGAACGACTGTTGAAAAGGCCGAACATGCGCCGGACGACCCCCCTTCCATCCAGGTCCGTCTTGATCCCGATCGCAGCCGGGACACCTAGCCCAGGCACGATCGAACGCTTCGCGCCGCAACAAAAAAAAGGATATTGAAATTGGTAATTCTTTAATTAATGCCACCTTCATACGATGCATGAGAAGGTGGACGAATGGTTTCCCTCGTCGACTTAGGTCGATATACTCCTGATGAAGAGTCTGCCGATACGTATCTCTGGGACCACGGCCTCCTTGTTTCATCCACGACATGTCCGCACTGTGGTGGCACCCGTCGTGGCCGAACCGTACAGGTGCTACGGCTGTCGGCGGGAGGGGGGCGTTCGGAAAGGCAGCATCTTCGAACGGTCGCAGGCCCCGTTCTCCATCCTGTTGCCGGCGGTCAAGCTGTTCGAATTGATTACGTCGGTCCGGGAAGCTGCTCGGCAACCGGGTCTGGCATACAACACCGCCTATCGCCTGCATCACCTGCTGCGGGCGGCGATCCTATGCACCGCCGGGGATGCAGCCTCCCTGAAAGGATGGGTGGAACTCGACGAATCGTATTTCGGTGGCCGACGAAAGGATAAACGGGGAGGAGGCGCCGCGGGCAAAGTGCCGGTTTTCGGCATCCTCGAACGGGGAGGCACGGTACGGGTCGAGGTCGTGCGACACGTGAAAGGGGAGACGCTCCTCGACCTCACCATCAGGAAAGTGAAACGCGGCAGCCTGGTGTACACCGATCGATTTCAGTGTTACAACGGCCTGGTCTCCTACGGCTTTCGGCATCAACGATCAACGAATCGACCACGGTAAGCGGTTCGCCAACGGGATGGTGTACGTCAATGGGATCGAAGGATTCTGGTCGTTCGCCAAGGAACGGCTCATGAAATATCATGGGGTTGATCCGACCCGTTTCCCGTTCTACCTCAAGGAACTGGAGTTCAGGTATAACGACGGGGATATCAATCTCTTTGTTCAACGGATTGAAACGCTGGGAGAATATGCTCAGGTGGCGATAACTGAGTAATTCCCTGATTTTTTTTCGGGTATAGTGTCATTTTAACCACCAACCCCTATCTCTTAGGAGGAGGTTCATGACCCGGATTGTCTGCCCGCGATGTCACTGTGCGAAGGTGTATCGTCTGGGCACTGGGAAACGCCGGTGTTCTCCGTGTCGCTACGACTCCACGCCACACCGTCTTCTGTGTACCTGACCAGCGATCAATGGAATGGGATCATCACCTGGTTCCTCCTTGAACAGAGTAGCCAGTCCATTCCGGATTGGACCGGGATCGACCGAAAACGGGTATTACGAGCCCTCGCGTGGATACGGCGGGGTCTCGCCAAGGATGTCCCGGAGGTCTTTTCCGGGACCGTCGAGGTGGACGATACGTACGTCGGCGGTCACTGGAAGAACGAGCGGACGTCAATCCGAGACCAGAAGACGAAGCGAGTGAGTGGATCGAAGAAACAACCGGTCTTTAGAATTCTCTGCCGGAATGGACTGGTCTGGGCAGAGATTGTCGAGAATGTCGATGCCACAACCCTCCAACCGCTCATTTCGAGCGAGGTGCGGAAGGGGTCGATCGTTTGCTCAGACATGTGGCGGGCGTATACGGGCCGTGCATCGCGCGGATTTGTCCTTCGGCTGGTAAATCGTGGAGATCGAGAGTATAGTGACGGCAAGGGGAATCATTTCGATGGATTGGAAGGATTCTGGGGATATCTGAAGAGAAAACTCTCGGCAAATGGAGGTATTCGTCGAGATAAATTATACTTGTATTTGGGTGAATACGTCTTGCGATATAATCACAGAAAGGAGAGCGATTAAGTGAAATTGATACTCATCCTTGAGTTATTTGAGTAGGAGAGTGGGGGCTAGTTTACCATAATCCCTTTTTTTATATTTCCTCGAACGTGAGTCGAGACCCAACACCAACCATCCCGGATCGGCCCGCCCACCTGACAATTGAACCAGCCAGATGGGGGACTGCACGATTTCCTGCGTACCAGCCGGATATCGCCAGGATGACGATGGCTTGCTCTTCTTTCTCTTAACCTGATCCAGGGACGGGGGCCGCGATTGAGGAGGAACGATCTTCAGCGAACAGGTGCAATCGCGTCCAAGAGGTGGTGTCCGGATACCCTGGAGTCCTGCCGTGCCGGACACCCCGACCTTCCTGCGTTCGACTGCGTCAATTTCGGCCGCCGACCCCAAAAGAGGACCGGACGGTCCTCGATATGGCGGAACCCGGAGAGACCGCGTGAGGGGAGATTCATGGCGGTCATGATACTCCTGCGTCTCCTATCACCGGATTGACCGAAACCGTTTCGAGGCTATCGGACGCGGACCATGCAATTCTGAAAGGCGGTGACGGTCAAACTTGAATAGTGGAGCCTCCCATCTGTACACATGCCCCGTCGCCGGGTCACGTTCTCACGCAACGTCTTCCTGCCTCTGACCACGGTCTGCCGGAACCGCTGCAGTTACTGCGGTTTTCGGCGACCGGTCGGGCCGGGCTGCCTGATGCGCCCTGCGGAGGTTGAGGCCGTGCTGGACACGGGAGCCCGGGCCGACTGCACCGAAGCACTCTTCACCTTCGGCGAGCGGCCGGAGATGGAACCAGGCTTCGTCAAAGAAATCGAAGCCGTTGGAGAGGTGTCGTTTCTCGATTACTGCCGCCGGCTCTGCAAGGCCTCCATCGATCGCGGGCTCCTTCCTCACACAAACGCCGGTGTGCTCGAGGAGGAAGAACTCGAGGCTCTCCGGGAGGTCAACGCGAGCATGGGGTTGATGCTCGAGACAACGGCCCGGGTCGAGGCGCACACAGGCTCCCCGGGCAAGGACCCGGCAGTCAGGATCGAGACGATAGAGGCAGCCGGCCGGCTCCGCATCCCGTTCACGACGGGCCTCATACTCGGGATCGGTGAGACCGCGGCCGATCGTCTCGAGTCTCTCGAGACGATCGCCGGCATCCACCGTCGGTTCGGCCACATCCAGGAGGTGATCCTCCAGAACTTCATCCCACAGGAGGGCACCGACATGGCCGGCGCACCGACAATCACGGTCGAAGAGTACTGCTCGGTTGTCCGGCTCGCACGAGAGGTGCTACCCTACGACGTGGCGGTTCAGGTCCCACCGAACCTTGCGGACGCCCCGTATCTCGTCGCATGCGGCGCCAATGATCTCGGGGGCGTCTCACCTGTCTCGATCGATCATATCAACCCGGACCATCCCTGGCCGGCTGTCGACGAGCTCCGGAGCCTGCTCGCGCCGGGGACGGAGCTTGTCGAACGGCTCTGTATCCACCCGCGGTTCGTGGACCGGGGCTGGTATTCGACGACACTGGCGCCGCTCGTCCGGCGCCTCTCCGAACGAATCAGGGAGCAGCAACAGTGAGCGAGGATTTACTCTACGGGGGCAAGGCAAAGTCGGTCTACCGGTCCGCCAGTCCCGATGAGCTTATCGTGGTTTTCCGCGATGACATCACCGCCTTCGACGGCAAGAAGAAGGACGTGGTTGCACAGAAAGGCGAATACAATGCCCGAGTCTCGTCCCATCTCTTCAAGATACTCGAGTCGGCCGGAATTCCGACCCATTTCTTGTCGATGGAGAGTCCGGCTCGGATGCGCGTTCGCCGGCTGGCGATGATACCGCTCGAGGTGATCGTCAGGAACATCGCGGCGGGTTCGTTAACACGGAATTACCCGTTCGAGGAGGGACGCCGGCTCGTTCCGCCGCTGATTGTGATGGACTACAAGGACGATGACCGCCACGACCCGATGGTCAACGACGAGATCATCCTTGCCCTCGCCCTCCTCTCGCGGTCCGAGCTTGACGCTGTCAAGGGTCTGGCGCTGCGGGTCAACTCAGTCCTAGGCGAATTTTTCGATGGGCTCGGGCTCACCCTGGTGGACTTCAAGCTCGAGTTCGGCCGGGACAGCGAGGGCGTGCTCAGGCTCGGTGACGAGGTCAGCATGGACTCGATGCGTTTATGGGACTCCAGCACCGGGGAATCGCTCGACAAGGACGTCTACCGTCTCGGGAAGGGAGACGTTCTCGACGCATATGCGCGTGTGGCCGCCAAGATAGGCCCGGGGATGTAGCATGCAGTACGATGTGACAATTACAATAGCTCTGAAGGAGGGGATGCTCGACCCGGAGGCGCGGGCAATCAGGAACTCGCTCGACCACCTCGGGATCCCGACCCTCTCTCTCTTCACCGCCCGCTGGTTTAAGATCGGCCTTGAAGCCGCCGATCGCGACGATGCCGCTGCCCGTGCACGGGAGATCTGCGAGCGGGTGCTCGCTAATCCGGTCATTCACCGGTACGAGATCGAGGTCGCCTGATGAGATTCGCCGTGGTCCGGTTCGGCGGTTCGAACTGCGACCTCGACACGGTTTACGTCCTCGAGGACGTGATCGGGGTCCGGACCGATCTGGTCTGGTACCGGGACGGGCTGCGGCGGGGATACGACGCGGTCGTGCTTCCCGGAGGATTCTCCTACGGCGATTACCTCAGGGCAGGGGCAATCGCAGCCAGGACTCCAATAATGGCCGATGTGCTCAGGCACGCCAACAACGGGGGCCTGGTGCTCGGCATCTGCAACGGGGCACAGATCGGAGCCGAGAGCGGCCTTGTTCCCGGTGTTTTCACGCGAAACGGGGAACCCCGCTTCGTCTGCCGGCCGATTTGGCTCAGAGTCGAGACGACAGAGAGCCCGTTCACCAACCTCTTTCGGCGGGGCGAGGTGATCCGGCTGACCGTCGCCCACGGGGAGGGGCGCTATGTTGCTGATCCCGACGTGATCAGACGGCTCAACCGAGAGAAGCGGGTCGCTTTGCGATACTGCGATTCCGGGGGGCATATAACGGCTGAGGCAAACCCGAACGGGTCAATCGAGGGGATCGCAGGAGTCCTCTCCGAGCATCGGAACGTACTCGTCATGATGCCCCATCCCGAGCGGGCGAGTGAACCTGTACTCGGCTCCGAGGACGGCAGGAGGATCTTCGAGTCGATGGTCGCGCACTGCTGCCGGGAGCCGGGCGCGAAAGACTGATGCTCACCCGCGGCGAGGAACTGTCTCATGAGTTATCAGGACCCTTTGACGGAAGAGGAGATGCGAGTCTGGGCCGAGCGCGAGGCGCAGGCATGCGGTTACCGATTGAGCGGGGACGAGAGGCAGCTCGGGACCGTTCTCAGGGGGCTTGTCCGCAACCGTGACCGATTCGGCAACCGTTACTGCCCCTGCCGCGTCCGAAGCGGCGATCTCGAGACGGATCGCGTCATCATCTGCCCTTGCATCTACCGTGACAGGGAGATCGCGATCGATGGCCACTGTCACTGCAACCTTTTTTTCGCCCCCGAAGGATAGTGACGACGCGAATCGAAGTCATCGCCACCTTTTTTCCCATGGACGTCCCTCTCAACACGATCGAAATGAGACTCAGAACTGTGGTGCTCCTGACACTCTTCTGCCTCTGCGCAGCTGCCGTCGTGGTCTCTGCCCTGACCCCGACCCCATCCCCTGAGACTTCGTGTTCAGACCACGTGATCCGTACGTCAGCTGTCGGAACGATTGTCTCGTCCCCCGATAGGGCGGAGATCCAGATCGGTGTAGAGACGGAGGACTTAGACGTGAAGGCTGCCCAGAGCCTGAACGCCGAGCGCATGATGAGCGTCACCGGCGCGATTAGATCGCTCGGGATTCCTGACGACCACCTGACGACATCGGGGTATACGATCACACCTGTCTACGAGACGAAACCAACCGTCGGGACCTACGCCAGGCAGAAACCCACAATGTTCAGGGTGTCGAACGTTCTTCTCGTCCGTATCGACGATGTGTCGCGGGTTGGCGAGGTGATCGACGCCGCCGTCGCCTCGGACGCGAACCGGGTGAACTCGATCGCGTTCATGTTCTCGGAAGAGAAGGAGCAGGATCTCAGGGCGAAGGCCCTGACCCAGGCCGTCGAGAGGGGCCGGGCCGACGCCGTGACGGTCGCATCCGCTCTCGGCGTCCGGCTCCTTGACGCCCGTGAGGTTCAGGTGGACCCCGGGTTCACACCGATCGCCTACGAACGCTCGACGGTGCAGCAGGATGCCGCCATGACGTCGACACCGATCGAGCCCGGCACCCTCGAGGTATCGGCGACCGTCCAGGTCGCCTGGGCTTATGCCTGACAACACCCCCCTTTTTTCACTGGTAGAACCTTTCCAGTAAATATCCTCCCCCTTTTCAACCTTCAACGCCGCCCAGCGCCAACCTCACGAAAAAAGCTGTCGGTCGTAAGTCTTTCCTGAGGAAAAACACGTGTCCGTCGCACCTGTCGACGAACAGTACGACCCGGGCTCCGAAAGGCCAGGATTGTTTCGGCTATTCCCCCAGCTATCTATCCTCGCGTCCTCAGCGAGCGGGTCGTCGTCCAGTAGGGCGCCCTCGTCGATTCCGTCGCGGAGGCGCTCGTCCACCGTGCTGAGGGGGGCATGTCGCGTAATGCGTCTACCAGGACAGAAAGACCGTCGTTCTGGGATTCCGCGAGCAGCATACCAGTGCTCCGATCACCTCCTCCGTGCAGCCCAGGCGGGTGAGCAGTATTCATCCCGCAGTTTTGAGCCTGCCCCCGGTCATTTCCCCCAGGTCAGTACACCCCCCCTGTGCATTCTGACTGAACGCGACGAGGGCGTGGTATGTTCTCGATGTCGGGCGAGAGAGCCATCCCGGGATCGCTTCCCTCGACGAAGTCGTTCCGCTTCATCTCATTTTTTGAGATACATGCAGGGTAGCGTCCGGTTCGTCGGTCATGATCCGCATTGCGGCGCATGAGGAGTTTGGACGTGCACGGACCAGTGTCGTTATCACCCAGCCGGTACCGGGTAAAGCCGGAGACCGGATACAGGCGGGAGCATCCCCTGGAAATGGCACGGGCGCTTCTCCCGGTGGCCCGCGTGTCCGCCGAGTCTGTTGGTATCGTCGGAGGCTAGGTAGATCATCACAAAACCCTCCCCCGTCGTTCTGGCGGACGTACGGGTTCTCATTTTTTACCAGGAGGAGCGTCGAAGGGTCTGCCCCCGTTCACAACGATACCTGTTCCTGTGCAGGGATGTAAACATAGGGAGGGAGGAGATGCCTCACCGGCCCAGCTACGGAATGAAGATGAAATATAGTGTGATCGACCGTGTTCCGGGTTCGACATGGACGTGTTCGAGACTGCAGGTGAGTCCGAGCCCCTCGCACAGGACGCAGGCGATCATGCTGCAGATCGGGCAGGGATGGATGCGGCAGCAGACCGGGAAGTCCTGCTTGAGCTCGGTGCAGATCGAGATAAGCCGGTAGTTCTGAAGCTCGATAAGGATATATCCCTCGCGCCGGACCGGTATGACACGGTCCGCGACCTCGAGCACATCCTCGCAGATCTCCTTGATCGCGGTCAGTACCGCCTCCTCCCTGACCGGGAGCCGCAGCGAGTAGGATTTTTTCAGCACGTCCAGGAGCTGGGTTCCGGACGGCACCCGGTACTGGCCCCTTACCGTCCTGCCCCCGATAAGGGCCACGTCTGTGCTCCGTCGGTGAGACCCTGTTGCCTGGGCAGGGACGAACTGCAATACTCCATCCCCCTCTTTCTGGGGGGGCAGGTAGTAGGTCATGCTGTCCTGCGGCAGACCCCGGCAGTCCGCGCTACCTCCTGCATCTAGTGCCTCCTGGAGCGTCCGGGACGAGATGCCGCGCGCACTGTTGAGCACAACCACACCCGCGAAGACACAGATTACACCGACGAGTGAGGTCGTCACGATGATCACGCGCTCGAGCTGGAGGTATATCCCCACCCATGGGATGCTGATGGCGGGGAGGTCGACCAGAAACTGCTCGAAGAAGAGCGCAACGAACAGTGCGGTGGCGAGCATGCGTACCACGAGCAAGCGGCGTGCGTAGCGGGGTCGCGAGTAGATCGGCGTGATCAGTATGGAGATCACCATCAACCCGATCAACCCTAGCACGAAGTAGACCTCCGTGTTCACGTAGCCCGCGATGATCATCAGCACGATTACCAGGAGAAGCCAACCGAGCAGGGCGCTGACGGCGAGGTAGCGTTTCTTCATATTCGGCTAACTATATAATATTAATTGAATGTCAATTTCATCGGCAGTACATACCGCTTACGGTGTCGCACTATTCGAGAACAATATTAACGGCTAAAAAGATAAGTGCACGCCCGGTTATTAAGTCCGCTTATGGATGCACCGGGTCACTCCCTTTCGGTGTGAGTCACGTCTCCGGACTTCATCTCATCCAAAAAGGAGAGCGAGTATCCGGCTTGCAGGATCACCAGATGTGTAGAGTCTCCGAATTACTTGACACCTGTTGAGACTGGGTGTATGCAGAAGTTGGGGGCTGATGATCCCGGGGAGATCGTCTCTTCCTTTCGTCGTGGCGAGGGTGTCCCTGCCATCGCCGCACGC
>Ga0209510_1005387_pt1 | contig 10743 bp, 9 predicted proteins | sample BiotimSIPDNA_FD_185749 | JGI IMG/M metagenome (GOLD analysis project Ga0209510, IMG submission 185749) | Anaerobic biogas reactor microbial communites from Washington, USA - Biogas_R1 time_0 SIP DNA (SPAdes) (version 2) | ecosystem: Engineered > Bioreactor > Anaerobic > Unclassified | place...
ACATGGCGTCCTTCCGGCAATTCGGACACTGCAATGGTTTGCTGGAGCTGACGGCTGCGCAGCGGCTGGATAGTCGCGGGCCGGTCGTCCAGGCGCCAGCGCAATTCGGCTCCTGCCAGTTCGGCCTGGCACGGAACCAAGGTGAAATCAGCTGCCAGCTCGCGATTGCGCGGATATAAGTGTTTGCGTTTCAAGGCGATGGCTATGACAGGCGGGAGGTTTTCCTGCCACTCGGCGGTGGCCAGGCTGTCGTTCCCTCGGCGCAGAGCCAGGCGCCAGGCTGCCTGGCCGCGGGTTTTGGCGGGCAGCGCCACAGTCAGTGTGGCCTGGTCGCCCGCGACCGTAGCCGTAGCTGAATGTTGCCGCGGCGCTTGGCCTTGCGCTGTCTCTGTCAGTTCGACGACGAGTCCGTTCAGGCTTTCCGGGGTGCCTTGCAAGCGCAAGTTGAAGGCGCTCCGGCCGACTTGATCCGTGCCCTTGTCAAGCGCCAGTATCCGCAGGCCGTGCTGCTGGAATTGGCGCCAGAAGAACATGTTTTGGAGCAAGGCGATGCCGGCCTCTTTCCCGTCCACGCTGCCCATTTGGGCGTAGCTGCACAGAACGACGAGGCCCTTGCCAACGGATTTGAGCAGGAGGAGCCCCTCGTCATCGGAGCAGGTGATGAGCCGTTCCCAACTGTCGGAAATGCGCGTTATATGGGCCCAGTGGTTTTTGACGGTCAAGGCAGCGGCCAAGTCGTACGGCATCTGCAAGAACGGATGATTGTGTACGGTCACAGCCCGGCTTTCCGGAGTCTTCAGCTTGTACGCAGAGCAGTTCTCGGTAGTCGCGGCAAAGTCAGGGCCGAATTTTGCCACCCAGGCATTCAGCACACTGGCATAGTTGGCGTCAACCACCAGGAGCATGCCGCCTTGATTCAGATAATCCAGCCATTGACTGGCGTATGGGGCCATGTCGACCGTGTGCGTATAATTGGCGACGCTGGACGCGATGATCAGGTCGAAGTCAGCCAGGCGCTGGCTCAATTCCGGCAGCGCTGTGTTTTCTATCTTTTCCGGGGCCCATGCCAATTCCGCCAAGGTTTTGTCAAATTCCTTGAAGAAGCTTTTTTTCCCGTCAGGCCAGTCGCTGTACACCACGCCGATTCGCGGCTTGGCCGCCAACACTGCTAAGGGCAGAAAAATCGCTGCCAACCACCATTGTCTCATCGTGTCTTCTCCTAAGTTTTGTTGATTTCTAAGTTTTTCCCCAAGATACCGTATCTACAATAATACGCACACAGGCAAAAACAACTGGAGCGGAGCATCTGTTCGGCAAGTATGACGGATGGCAATTCCCGTTCGCGTTGACGGGAATTGCGTTGGCAGTCTCTGGAAGTGTCAATATATTTTAGATTCAGTCAACAATCAAGAAAGGAGTCATGATGTCAAGAATCAAAATTGGGCAGCTCGGAATCGGCCACAATCACGGGGCGGCAAAAATGGCGGCTCTGCGCAATCTGTCGGAACTCTTTGAGATTGTCGGCGTCGCGGAAAGTGACCCTGTGTGGAGGGAAAAGCGCAGCGGCTTGTCATCATATACCGGGCTTCCCTTTCTGGCGGAGGAGGAGGTGTTGCAGTATCCCGGTTTGGATGCGGTTCTGGTGGAAAAGGATGTCCCCGAGTTGATTCCGACGGCAATGCAGTGCGCCGCCCAGGGGTTGCATATCCACTTGGACAAGCCAGGCGGGGAATCGCTGGCAGACTTCCGGCGCCTGCTGGGTATTTGCGACAGCCGGTCTTTAGCCCTGCAACAGGCCTACGTGTATCGCTACAACCCGGCTTTGCGTTTTTGCCTGAAGGCGGTTCAAGAAGGCTGGCTGGGCGATGTTTTTGAAATCCACGCAGTGATGAGCCGTGACGATAGCGAAAACCCCGATTATCGGCGCTGGCTGGCTCAATTCAAGGGAGGGGCCATGTACATTTTCGCTGGCTACCTGATCGACCAGGTCCTCCTGATGCTCGGCAAGCCAGACAAGGTCACGCCCTTTATGAAGCAGACCCGAAAGGATGGGTTGATCGACAATGGCCTGGCTGTGCTGGAATATGCCAGGGCCACGGCGACCATCCGGGTCTCCGTAGTTGAAATCGACGGCATGCGGCATCGGCGCTTCATCATCTGTGGAACCGACGGCAGCGTTGAACTTTGCCCCATTGAAAAGTCGTCCTACTACACGGACCCTCTGCTGGTTCGTCTGACCTTGAAAAAGGCAGCCGGCGGCTACTCATCCGGAACGCACCAGGTTGATTGCGGGCCGCTGGGATGCCGGTACGGAGCTCAATTGCGAGAATTCGCGGATATCATTCATGGAAAAATAGCAAATCCATATTCATTGCAGCATGAACTTCTGCTCCACCAGACGTTGCTGGCGGCCTGCGATTATCCGGAAGAGGCATGAGCAGGCGATGCAAGGGCAGGACAGAGATGGCATCACCGGCCAGAACGGCGTTATCGAAGGCGGGCATTCGCTTGCTCTGAAAGGAGACCATTGACGTGAAAAACCGGAGAGTCTGTTTCACTGGCATTGGGCAGGTCGCTATCCTGGAGTCGGACTTCACGGCGCCAACGCCACTGTTCCGGGACGATCTGGTGCTGCGGACGGAATACACGCTGATCTCACCAGGCACGGAACTTGCCGTCTTGCTGGGAAAAACCGACAACAAGAACTATCCGCAATGCTTGGGCTACAGCGCGGTGGCCACTGTTCTGCAGGTCGGCGCGGAAGCTACGGGCTTCCAGCCCGGCGACCGTGTTTTGGTCTATCATAGCAGCCACTCGCAATTCTTGCTGAAGAACAAGGCCGATTGCGTCAAAATCCCAGCTGGCCTGGCCTCCGAGGAGGCGATTTTCGCCGTTGTGGGCGCGATGGGATTCCAGGGCGTGCGCAAAATCCGGCCAGAGCTGGGCGAGGCGATGCTGGTGATGGGCCTTGGCCTCCTCGGGCAATTGGCCGTGCAGACGGCTGCCTTGAGCGGCGCCTTCCCACTGCTGGCGATGGACTACAACCCTCTTCGCCGCGAGCTGGCATGCAAGCTTGGAGCTGACATCGCGTATTCCCCAGGCCAGCCCGAGGTGATTGGCGCCATTAAAGACGCCACCCGTGGACGAGGTGTCAACGGCCTGGTCGAAGTGACCGGTTCGAGCGACGCCATCCACTTGGCACTGAAAGTCATGGCGCCACAGGGACGGATCGCCCTCGTAGGCTGCTCCAGGACGCCAACCCAGGAAATCGACTTTTACCACGACGTCCATCGCCCTGGAATTCAACTCTTGGGCGCCCATAACTTTGTCCGACCAAAACACGATTCCTATCCAGGCTGCTGGACCATGGTTGAGGATATGCGGACGCTGCTGGAACTCACAGGGGCAGGGCGGATCAACACCCGTGACCTGATCACGGACATTGTGCTTCCGGAGTGCGCTCCGGAAATCTATCAGCGCTTTATGAACCGCGACCCAGGGATTCTGGGTGTTCTCTTTGATTGGCGGAGCGAGGGATGATTTGCGCTGCCACCTCGAACTCCTAGGGTTGGAGGTCGCGGTTCAGGCGACCACGTCGAGTCCGGCGTTGCGGAGGATAGCGGCGGCATGTCCGGCATAGTGTCGAGCCGACCGATAGCGCCAGCCGTCCTATTTTTGGCATCGCAGGACGACATTCCAGCAGTATCGTTTCAGGAAAGGGAAGCATTTCAGGAAAATCCGGTCGATTTTTTCCAGAAAAAGATAGAGTTTGGCAATGCTGTCGAAGTCGTAGATGATCTTCTTCCAGTAGCGTTCCTGGTTGGGATGGATGCGGTCGATGAAGTAGAATTTCAGAAAGACGGCGAGGGTGAAGAACCAGGTCATTTCGGCCTGGACAGATTGGAAGGTTTTTTTGATGGCTTTGATCTGGGACATGGTCAGCGGGTGTTCATCAGCGGTGCGGATCTGGTCGGCCATTTTGCGGTAGACGTTGATGACTGGATTGTGCGCCAACGGCTCCCAGGCGACAAAAACACCGCCGTCAACCAGCACCCTCCGGACTTCGGACACGGTCTCCTCCAAGTCGACATGGTGCAGGAGGTTGGCGCAATAGACGATGTCAAAAGAATTGTCCGGAAAAGGCAAGTCGTGCGACAGGGCTTTTTCGGTGGCAATGGTGACGCCGTTCTTTTGCGCCAGGCGAGTGGCGACCAGGAGCATTTCCCCGGAAATGTCGGTTGCCGTCACCTCGGCGCCCTGTTTGGCGAGGAACACCGAAGCCTCGCCAGCACCGCAGCCAAGTTCGAGAACGCGCTTTCCCCGGATGTCGCCGAGCCAGCTGCGGATGATGTTGTTCTCAGGGCAGGACGGACAGGTAAAGAACATATCCACGTCGATGTCATCGACGTCAATGCTTTTCGCCCATTCGTCGTGAAAATGCTCTTCCTGGGTGAAAGTGTCTTTCTGGTCGGGCATGTCGAACTCCGAAAAAATTGCTCGGAAGGACAGATTTGGGTCATGGTGGCCGTCAGGGCCAGGGGCGGAGTCACATCACTTTGAATTTAGGCAGGTCCTGGATGTCGACTAGGCCGGTCAGACGGCCGTTGTCATCCACGACGAGGATGTCGTCAATCTTGCGTTTTTCCAGCATTTTCATGATTTCGACGGCGAGGCAGTTTTCATTGATGGTGATGGGGTTGGGGGTCATCACCGATTCGATGGGAGCGTCAAGGACAGCGGTGTCGCGAGTGATTTGGCGGCGGAAGTCGCCGTCAGTGAAAATGCCGAGCAGGACGTCGTTGGCGTCGACGATGGCGACGGCGCCGCTGCGGGCGTTGGTCATGGCCAGCAGGCCGTCGCGGACCGAGGTGCCGGGGGTTACCCTAGGGGCGTGCTGGCCAGTGCGCATGAAGTCTTTGACAATCAGGGTGATGCTGCGGCCGATGGCGCCGGCCGGGTGCAGTTTGGCGTAGTCGTTCAGCCCGAAACGCCGGCAGTTCAGGAGGGTCATGGCCAGGGCGTCGCCAAGGGCGGCCAGGGCCGTGGTGGTGGTGGTCGGCGCCAGGTTGAACGGGCAGGCTTCGCGCGGCACCGGCATGGGCACGACTAAGTCAGCGACCTCGCCCAGGCGCGAATCTGCCTTGCCGGTGATAGCCGCGATGGAAATGCCCAGGCGCTTCATCGCCGGGAGCATGGCCAGCAGCTCGTCGGTCTCGCCACTGTAGCTGACGGCCAGCAGCAGGTCATGGCTGGAAACCATGCCAAGGTCCCCATGCATGGCCTCAACCGGGTGCAAAAACACGGCCTGCGAGCCGGTGCTCGACAAGGTCGCAGCGATTTTCTTGCTGATATGGCCGCTTTTGCCAACCCCGCAAAGCACGAGCTTGCCGCCGTCGCGGAGGGTACAGAGGCAACGTTCCACCAGTTCGACGTAGGGGTCGCCTAAGCCGTCGCGGAGGGCTTTCAGGCCCTCGATTTCGATGTCGATGACTTCAGTGGCGCGTTGCAGAATGGCTTGGCGGTCTGGACGGGTGCTAGACATATTCAAGTTACCTGGTCACGATCAATGCAGGATAGGCGTGAAACGACGGGGGCGGACAATGCTGGCTTTAACGTAATGCCGCATTCTGGTTCGGCAAACGTTTTGACGGCGGAATGACGCCGAGGTGCGCAGCCGTTGGCCGTCATAGTTCAGGCCCAGGCTCGGGACTCGCGCTCGTAGTGGAGGGTGAAGCCGTTGTTTTTTGGGAGTTGGGAATATATATTAGTAAGCTGACAGTAAACATGCGATGTAACAGACGGATTTATTTTTTCCACCGAAAGGCTGGCTCTATGACTAGATGGCGCGGATTGTTGTTTGGCTTGATGGTGGTCATCATGACGCAGGCGCGAGGCCAGGTTGAGTATAGCGACTCCCTGCTGGCCATTGTCGGCGACAAGGTGATTACGGCGCATGAAATCATGGAAATGACGCAGTCGGAGGAAATGCAGCTGCGGCGTTCCTACATCGGCGAGGAACTGCTTGACCGGCTCCTCGCCGTGCGCAAGAAGGCGTTGAATGTGCTGATCGAGCGCGAGCTGATCTATCTTGAATTCCAGAAATTGCAAGCGAAGGTGCCGACTTCGTATTTACAGGAACGCCTCAACCAGGTCATCACTAACGCTGCTGGCGGCAACATCGCCAAGTTCGAGATGCAGCTGCACACCCAGGGCATGACCATCACCGAGTTCCGTGAACGTCTGTACAAGGACATCGCGGTCGAGCTTCTGACCCGCGAACGGATTTCCCGGGGCAACATCGTGACTGACCACGATGTGGAGAAGTATTTCGAGGCGCAGAAGTCGTCTATGACGATACAGCCGCGCTATCATCTGGCCATCATCCAGATTCTGAAGGGCGGCCGGCATGGCGGCCGCGTGGCAGAAGTGTGCCGCGAGATCAAGGAGAAGCTGACGGCAGGAACCGCCTTTGCCGAATTGGCGGGCAAGTATTCCGAGGGGCCGGGTGCAGACAAGGGCGGCGACCAAGGCTGGTTCACGGACATGAACCCTAAGCTGGAGGAAGTCGTCAAGACGATGACGACCGGCCAGACGACGTTGGCGCCGGTGGAAATCGGCTCGAGCTACTATTTTATCCACGTCCTGGAGGCCGATCTCGGCGGCGTGCCAACGCTCAACGACGAACTCCGGGAGCAGATTCGACGGCAGCTGGAGAAAGAGGAGGAGGAGCGCCGCTACACCGAGTTCATCCGTGAACTCCACATGAAATATCCTGTCCGGCGAATGGAAGGTCTGTGAAGCCAAGGCGTTGAGCTGGCGCAGGGAAGGATGGGGAGAGCCACGCATCCATGCAGATCAGAAGCCATAGTGAAGAAGAGACGCTGAACCTCGGGAAAGCCTTGGCGGAGTTGCTTTGTCCCGGCATGGTGGTGGCGCTTTACGGCGACCTCGGAGCAGGCAAGACAGCGCTGAGCCGCGGGGTGGCGCGCGGCCTGGGCATCGCCGAGCCGGTGACTAGTCCGACCTTTACCGTTGTCCAGGAATATAGGACGCCCGGCGGTATTTGGTTCTATCACCTTGACATGTATAGAATCACGGATGAACAGGCGGCGCTGGCGTTCGGCATCGAGGAATATCTGTTCGCCGACAACGCGATTGCCGTGGTCGAATGGCCAGAGAGAATTGGCGGCCTGCTGCCGCCCGGGGCGGTGTTGAACATCACGATGACGCATGCCGGGGAAAACCAGCGCTGGTTGGAGCTGCCGGATGACATCGGCGCGCACCTGGCCACTAGTCAGCGCTGAAGCCGCCAGAAAAGACGAGCGGACACGGATTTTGATGACAACAGGAAAGTCAGGGCAGGCCTTTGCTTTGGTTTGATACGCATTTGCATGTCGACCCCGATGATGATTTCGACGCCATGACAGCGGCAGCCCGGGCGGTTGGAGTCGGAGGCTTTTTCGTCCAGGGGACATCTTTGGACGATTGCGAGGCAACGGCTGCCTTGGCCGACCCGGCCCAGGGCGTCTATGCTGCGGTCGGGCTGCATCCCCACGTCGCCTCGTCGTTTGATGGCATGTCGTTGTTTCGCGACCTGCTGGAGCGTCCGGGCGTCGCCGCCGTCGGCGAAATCGGCTTGGACTATCACTACAATTTTTCGCCGCCAGAGCGCCAGCGGGAAGTTTTTGCCGTGTTTTTGGAGTTGGCGTCTGAATTAGGCAAGCCTGCCGTCATCCATTGCCGGGATGCGTATGCAGATTGCCGCCAACTGGTTGAGGACTGCTTGCGGCCAGGCACTCCATTTATCATCCATAGTTTCACGGGGACGCCAGACGAGGCTGAGGAATGGCTGGCCATGGGCGCGGTGCTGTCGATGAATGGCATGGTCACCTTCAACAAGGCGGTCAACATCCGCGAATCGTTGGCCGCTATCCCCGTCGAACGCCTGTTGCTGGAGACGGATTCGCCGTACCTGGCGCCAATGCCCTGGCGTGGCCGGCGTAACTGCCCGGCCTACCTGCCCCTCATCGGGCAGCGAGTGGCCAGCGAGAAGGGCATGACCACCGAGGAGCTGGCAGCCGCGACCACGGCCAACGCCTGCCGAATCCTGAATGTGGAAATGCCATCTGTGGTATTTTAAGGGCGAGGGGCGAGGGGAATACGTACGGCAGGCTAAAGCCTGTACTACATACGGCCTTTATTACATACGGCAGGTTTTGCGTTCTCTGGGAAGCACATTTGCAAACGCCCTTGTTTGCAGTATCTTGTTAGACACCGGAACCGCCGGATGACAACCGGGCCGTGGCATGCGTTACATCGTTATACATTGATCAGCAGGAAAAGGACAGCAATGAGCAGACAGCGTTACATCGGGGCCCTGGATGGGACAGGGCATGGCCAGGTTATTCAGCAGGATGTTCCGGAATTGAAGCCGGGCATGGTGGAAGTCAAAGTCCATGCATCGCTGATCAGCCCTGGGACGGAATTGAGCGGCGCCAAGACCGCCCGTCGGGAAGGTAAGACCGAGGTTGGCACGCCGCGGCCATTCGGTTATCAGAATGCCGGCGAAATCACTGCGGTTGGCGATGGCGTGACCGCCTTCAAGCCCGGCGACCGCGTCGCCTGCATGGGCGGCGGCTATGCCCAGCATACCAACATCGCAGTCGTGCCGCAGAATCTTTGCTGCCTTTTGCCGGAAAATGTCAGTTTCGAAGAAGGCGCCTACGCCCACTTGGCTATCACCTCGATGCACGCGCTGCGCCGTGCTGAGCCGGTGTTCGGGGAGTATTTGCTGGTTGTCGGCATGGGTCTGGTCGGCCAGATGGCCGCCCGGCTGGGGCAGATCGCCGGTGTTTACGCTATGGGCTGGGACATGAGCCAGTTCCGGTTGGACGTCGCACGCCGCTGGGGCATTGACGGCACAACCCTGATCGGGACGGATGATGCCCAGGCCAAGGCCAAGGAGTTCACCCGCGGCTACGGCTTTGACCTGGCAGTGATGGCTTTTGGCGGCGACGGCACGAAGTCGTTGGAGCAGGTTAACAGTGTCATGAAGCTGAGTCCGGACACGCATCGCATGGGCCGCATCGCCATGGTCGGCGGCTTGAAGACGCTGTGCGGCTGGGGTGCTGCCCTCGGCAATCTCGACTTGCGCTGCTGCGCCCGCACGGGGCCGGGCTACCATGACGACGCCTGGGAACTGGGCGAGACCAGCTATCCGGCCGTCTTCATGCGCTGGACCACGAGGACGAACATGGAACTGGCTCTGCGCCTGATGTCAGAAGGCAAGCTGGATGTGAAGTGTTTGACGACGCACCGCCTGCCGCTGGCGGAAATCGATACCGCAGTCACCGCCCATATCGAAGACCCGAACAATACCCTGGGGACTCTTCTGTTGTATTGACGGTGCGGCCGTCTGTCCGCGCCCGCCAGGCTGCTGCCAGCGGGCGCGGCCTGGCCAGAGTATGTTTGTTGGCGCGAGATTATGCATCTGGCCGAGCGAGTCATGGCAAAGCATTTGTATCCAGCTGCGTTCGTCGCGTGTGCGGTGGTCATCATCCTGGCCACGTGCTTTTTGCTGACGCATCCCGGCGTGTTCCCTGCTGGCGGTTATGTCGGGCCTGCGTCTTGGCGGGAGTCGACCCCTGCCGGAATTCGTTTCAGCGGCGACTCCTATCGATACATCAGCGGCGCCGAACAAGTTCTGGTCGGCGAGCCGCTGACTGCCGAACAGACTCCTTATCGCGGCTATGTCTGGGTGGTAGCAGCCTGCTTGCGGAGCGGCGTCGGCCTGCGCGGATTGGTTGTTTTGCAGATAGCGGTGGCGCTGTTGGCGCTGTTGGCGCTGATGGCGGTCGCCCGGCAGGCCGGCGGACCTGGCCTGGCAGCTGTGACCGGAGCCATCTTCGCCTTGAATCCCGATTTTCCGGTCTGGCATACGTTTGTCATGACCGAGTCCCTGTACATTTCCGCTGTCTGCTTGACGCTTTGGCTGGCTTTGTGGGCCATGCCGCCAGGGCGTGCCTGGCGCTATGTGCCGGCCACTGCGGCTATCGTTTTGTTCGCCTTGCTGCGGCCTTCGGGCTGGATCATGTTGCCGGCAGTGGCGCTGTTCTGGATTGGCCACGCCAAGTGGCACTGGCCCTGGCGGCTGGCCGGCGCTGCGGCCGTAGTCCTGCTGTTTCTGGCGTTGGCCTTTGGCGGACGCGGCTTCCGGCAGGGCATCTCCGGGCAAAGTCCGGTTGACAAGCTCTATGCCGGCGAGGTGGTCTGGCAGGAAGATTTGTGGCGGGTGGCAATGCCGCCGCCGGATGGCGATGACCGCTCGTATCTCGGCGCTGTCGCCTACATTGCCCGTCATCCCGTAGCGTGCGTCCATCTGGCGCTGCGGCGTCTGGCCGTGCTTTTCCTGCGGATTCGCCCGGGCTATTCAGCGGCTCACAACGCTGTGCTGCTGGCCGTATATTTGCCCTTGGCGTTTCTCGGCGCTGTCGGCGCTTGGCTGGGGCGGCGGCGGCTTGAAGTCCGCCTCGCCATAGCCTTGGTGCTGGCTCATGCCTTGGTCGTGGCTCTGACCTTCAATGACAATGACGGGCGTTTTTCGCTGTACTTAGTTCCGCCGCTGGGCTTGCTGGCGGCCGTCACTTTAGTCAGGGCTGCTGAGGTGATTGTGGGGCGTCGTCGTTCTTCAGGATTTGCTGCTGGATCTCGATCGACTCCTGATGCAGCAGTTTGAAGACGTCC
>Ga0209510_1005388_pt1 | contig 10738 bp, 22 predicted proteins | sample BiotimSIPDNA_FD_185749 | JGI IMG/M metagenome (GOLD analysis project Ga0209510, IMG submission 185749) | Anaerobic biogas reactor microbial communites from Washington, USA - Biogas_R1 time_0 SIP DNA (SPAdes) (version 2) | ecosystem: Engineered > Bioreactor > Anaerobic > Unclassified | place...
ATATGGGCAGCCCGATCCGGTTCCAAATTTCGATACCCCCGCCCCCTATACCCTATCGACCAGCGCGACAATAAAAAACCGGGATCGCTCCCGGTTTAAGTAAATGATTATTTATCGGTTATAGTGTTTGATCAGCTGCCGCAAAATTGGTTCCGGCTGCGGGATCGGTTCCGGTTCCGGCTGCTGTTCCGGTTCCGGTTCCAGCTGCGGGATCGGTTCCAGCTGCTGCTCCAGGGTTACTTTTCTAATGATCGAATCCACAAGCAGCCCGTTGATTGTATCCATATCCAGCGCCCCCGCGCGGATTAATAATATTAATTGGTGTTCCTGATCCGTCAGCCGGACTTGCTTATTCGCCATTATATCGCCCCCAAACCCTTCATAACTATTTCGGCATACTTTAGGATCATAGCGGTTAAAACCCCGCCCATAATCACATAACCGATTACCATAACTTTAATAAAACGATCCATTATTTATCCTCCTTCAAAATAAAATTCTGCTGCGGGCTGCCCGGCGCGTCCGATCTGTACCCGGCTCCCTCCAGGCGGCTAATGATCTCTTTTCCAGCGGTCCCGCAATTAATTAGATTCACATAAATGATTGGTTCCCGGTTTTGGATCAGCCGGTCCAGCTTTGCCAGTACGTCCCGGCGGCTGGGTGTTCTTACGTTCGCCATTAAAAATCTACCCCCTTCTGTGCTAATCTGTACGACACCATCAAATTAACCTTGCTATTCATATAATATATCATCCCTGTGTCGCTTGTGTCAACACAATAAAACGCCCGCCCCCTGGTGGCTGGGGGCGGGCTTTAAAAAAGGAGGATGTGGGATACCTATATTATAACTTGATCGCTCCCCTGCTGGCTAGGGCTTGCAGGATCACGAATAATTCACCCCTGGTGATCGGATCACCTGGTCTACTCCCATCTGATATACCTACCCCCCGTACCCACTCGGCTGCTGTCTGCTGCTGTTTCTCCCATGCGGTTGGTTCGGTCGGCTTGGATGCAACACCCATATAAGCTAAAACCCCTCTCATAACCGCTGCGGCGGCTTGATCCTGAAACGATATATCATTCAGTATTTTTTCCTCGGCGGGATTGCTGATAAAGGCATACTCAATCAAAATCCCGGCTGCTCCGGCTCGGGCTGGCTCCCTGGTCATGGCAAAATTTGCGGTCTTGATACCTCTCCCCGGTATCCCGTAAACTTGGCACACCTGGATCAATGCCGGGTAGACCCGCTCTGCCAGCAACCGTCCTGATACGCTATCAGGATAGTGGAAAATCTCCATCCCTCGGGCGCTGGGGCTGGCGGCGGCGTTGCAGTGGTTGGAAATAACGATCTCTGGTTTTTGGGCATGGATAAACCTGGTCCGTGCGTTTAGTTCCGGGTTTGGCGCGGCTCCCGGCTGAATCCCTGGTCCATCATGGGTCATGGCTGCGGTGATCCCCTGGTATCCCTGGTTGGCTATCATCTCAACCAGCTTGCGGCTGATCATCATATTTATAGCCGCCTCCCTGGTTCCAGCCGGTCCAACCGCTCCCGGATCGGGACCGCCGTGTCCCGGATCAATAATAATCATAGTCAACCTCCTATTTATAAATGAGATTATCTTTGTAATAACACGTACTGCCATCGGGGAATGTATAAAAACTATTATTGGTGGGTAGCGCCATAACCCCATATAGCCCATATGGTAATTCTGGCAGAACCATACCCTGCGAGTTATCCAGTATCCGTGCCGGTATCAGGGTATAATGCTCCTGTTCCGTTTTGTAATCGAAGTAAATTTTTTCTGGTTGGTAATTAAAATTATCAATTCCATCCGGGCTACATTTGAGCGTTGACATATTTAAAACCCACAACCTTCCTGCGCTGGTTACAAACACACCCATAACCGGGTTAGCCCATGCAGGGTTTGGACCAGAAAAGTGCAGAACCGCCATATAAGGGGATACATACATCATCACTTTTAAAACGTTCAGCGCCCCGGTTTGATAATGTCCGTAAATCTCGGTGTTGGACAGGCTCATTATATCAAAATCAAGTCGGGCCGATCCGGCTAGAAACCTGATCGGGTGTAGTGATCCCAGGACCGAATAATAAAGCTCCGTGGCGGTTTCCCCGACCAGCATACACATGGGCGCTGTAGCCATACACGCCCGTACCGATTCCTTAATATCGTCCACGGTCCCGCCCAGTGAGATATATCCTTCAAAAACCATTCTATAATCCCCCTACTTAAATAATATGTTATTTTTGTAATATCCAACCTGTCCATCAGTGAAGGTATAAAAGGTAGAATTAACAAGACCAGCGCCGTTACAATAGTAACAGCTGGTTGGATACACCTGGACCAGCTTGTTAGCGTTGTTAGTAAATCTGGCGGGTGTTAGCAGCAAATTGTTGTCGGTATCCCTTTTGGTAAAATACTTCTTGTGGAACGAGTAATCCACGGAATCCAGCGGCTCTACAGCAAGCCAATTACCGTCATTACATAAAGAAAAAATCCCATAATCTCGGGTGGACAGAACCGTCACCCCATCAACTATAGATAAGTGCATAAGCTTAAGGGAATCGGTGGATATAAACCGCATGGTTATACCCATCAAATCGCCTTTCAAATCACCTGAGGTAAAACCGTATAGATTATTGGACTTATCTCCTTTATATAAACGGCACCTAAACCCATTCCAGGTCGTGAAGGTGTTATCTACTTGGAATAAGTAATCAGTGTCGAGTACCTCAAACCATGTTGTCCAGTGCTTAGGATTTGTAACATCTTGAACATCGGTCGAATGATACTCTAAAAACCCGGTCTGCTCCAATAGCGCTATCATATCGGCTTCGAATTGATCCGGCACGTTCCTCTGGCAATTGGCAAAAATCTCTTGATACAACGTAACTCCCTCCTCTACATCGCGGTCGGATTGCCAACCAAAAGGATCGGCTGCACCTGGAACCGTACCAACTCCTGAACCGAATATATCCACGCTAGGTACATCGGGTTTATCAGGTTAAACTGGTAAAAAAGCTCAAAAATCTCCTGCAACAATTCCAAATCACCAAGCTGTACTACCTCATAGATAATATTTTTCATCTCTAACGCGAAATTCGGTAGCTGATCTATGTTTTCGTATCGCGGCAATCCCATATAATATTCCCTCCTAACTCCAAGCTTCAATCTGGATCGCTTTCCCCCCCGTGCCGCACGCCAAATACAAGGTCAGCGCCGCCGCTATCCCGTCCACATCGATAACCTCGCCCACCGCTGCCGCATAGTAGGGTTCTGTGGGCGCTGCTACTTTGCCAGCAGTATATGCCAGCCTATAGGCTGCGTCCGCGCTGCGCATGGACATCCGGAACCGCTTGCAACCGGCGGGCAGGGCTTGGCTGTACTCAGTATCGGCGTTAGTCATGGTTACGGTGTATAGGGTCATACTGGTTGCCGGTTTTACGGCATCCGTGATCACGCTCCCGATTACGTTGGTCCCGGCGGGTATCATTGGTAGCTGGGTAACCTCTACGCTGCCGATCGCGTTGCCTCCGGCGGGCAGGGCTGGTATCTGGCTTACGATTACGCTGCCGATTGTGTTGCTGCCTGGAGGCAAGGCGCTTAAAACCGCATTGACATTGACATTACCCAACAGCCCGCTGGCATTTACGGCGGCAATCTCCTGGGTCTGTGCTATCATGGTCGGGTCAAAATCCTTTTCCATGCTGCCGATATATAGGCTGCTTGGACCGGAGGCATATAGCCAAATCTCTAGCGGCGCGTCCGGTCGGGCATAGGCGCGTGTCCCATACGGTGGTATGATCTGCTCAAACACGCTCGGTGACACGTTGGGGCTTATCCCCACATAGACATAGGTGGCCGAATTGTTGACGAATAGAAACCAATTCGGGCGGGTGTTGCCTTCGCTGAATTGGCTCGGGGTGGTGGCTGGTATCGTGATCCGGGATTCCCGGAACGTGCTGTTTTTCATTTTTTGACCCTCCTTTATTTTGCCATGGTCGGTATGGCCGGCGCTTCCACGTCAAACGCCTTGAAAAAGGCGAAAAACGCGACAATAACCACGATCAAAAATATGATCGTCAGGATTCCAGCAGTAAACAATTTATTGGATAGCTTTAGATTGTTTTGGTAGTTTACCTCCGCTTGCAGCGATTCTGTGGGTAGGTCCAAACCATATTTATTATTAAATTGCTCCCGCGCTTTCAGCTGTTCGGCAGCGCTGGGATAATTGGCGGTGGCTCTATCGGTCCCTTTTAGCCAGTACCAGGTATCCTGCGCCTTGCCTTTGATCTGCTCCAATATGCTTGGCTTCCAGGCGCTTATAGTGCTGTCCGGTAGCCCGCTTGGGATCTTGGACGGGCTGCTGCTGCCGCTGGTCCCGGTTAGATTTTTGTAGATATTGAAAACGGCGTTTGGCCAGTTCTGATCTGTGGCATAAATGCCGGAGGGCAGCTGCCCGGTGTTACCCAATATTAGCCGGTCCAGGGTTACGTTGCCGGGTGTCATTCCCCATGATTTCATCTTTTGGGCAGTTCCTTTTACTTGGCTTTCAAACCCGGCTAGACTATAATCTGATCCGCTGTCATAGCTGCCATAGCCGGTATACATACCTGATTTCCCGTCTCCCAGGCGGCCCCACTGGGTTTCATGCCAGCCGATCGCCAGGATCAGTTTGGGGTCCACGTTATACTGGGCGGCTATTTTGTAGACCGATTCCAGCTGCATGGCATCCAGCATTTCACTTGCATCCATTGTCTCACATCCTTTTTAAAACGCCCGCCCGATCGCAACCAACCGGGCGGGCGGCTGTCCTAAGCCCAAGTGTAGGTTCCGGTGCTGGGGTTGTATGTCCCCCCGGCCGATTTTGCGATACTCTCTGCTCGGGCATGGAGGATTTCCCGGGTGGCTGCGTCTGCCCCCGCCCATTGTTCACCTATTGCCGCTATTCGGGCTTTAGCTTGATCCTGGGCGGCGTTACCCGTTAAAACTAAATCACTTCTAAAACTGGTTACGGGCTGGGTTAGCCATGTATATGTTCCGCTGGTTGGGTTAAATTGTCCCCCGATCCGGGCGGCGCTTAAAAGGTTTTCGGCGTGTAGGTCCATCATTTCAAACGACGGTATCCCCCCGCTGCTGGCCGCTTTAAGCTGCCCCCAACGATCCCCCACCTGATCCATGCGGGATCTGATCTCGAATGTTTCCGGTTCCGGGATATTTAGGTCCAGGCGTTTTATTCCGGTACTCAGCGCGCTGCCGATCGCGGTCAGCGGTTGCCCGGTTAGCGGGTTGATCTGTTGATAGGGATTAGCTGCTGGTATCATGGCTGGCTGCTGGAACGATAGCCCTTGCAACTCTCCATATAGGCTGTCAAACTGGGCCGATATGTCGCTGCCAAAAGCATCCAGGCTTTGGTTCACCCAGCCGGTTAGGGATTCCATCTGTGCGGCGTTTTCATCGGATATGGTTCCCAGCACTCCGTATAGCCCTTCCATCTGGGTATATAAGTCGGCTATCTCTCCGCTGTAATCGGTCCCACCGCCCGCCCCGCCGGTCATATCCGGGTAGTATGATCCAGCTATTGGCTCTCCGCTCTCCTGGGTGCTGGTTTTGGGTTTAAACAACACCACTAGCAGGACCGCTCCGCCCAGCAAACCGGCGGCCAGGGCTGGATTTTTCTTAGCCCATTTTATCACCGGGTTGGCTTTGGTTGCGGCTTTTACGCCCTCAAATTCGCTCACTTGATCCCACCTCCCTGATACGGGAAGCTGTCCGGGGTAATCTCCGGATAAAGCTTGATATTTTCATATTGATCATAATTTACCGCCACCCGTGCGCGGGCTGCGGGCTGGATCGGCGCGGCCAGCTGTGATGCGGCCAGGGTAACCGGCTTTAAAAATTCTGCGGGTCCGATCGCCAAACTATCGGCGGGACGGCTCACCGGGTTGTATACCGCCATAAATCCATGTAGTCTAATCATTTCCTGGTACTGGGACATTGTAATCCCCCTCTCTAGGCTCTCCCTTGCAGGGTTTTTATCCCGCTTATACTGTTGGTGCCGATGCTGTTTATCAGGCTCACCGCTCCCCGGTAGTTCCATATCAGTATTCCCAGCCCGATCAACAGGCCGATTCCGGACAACACCCTCACTACTTGATTCATTTTGATACCTCCTCTATTTTGTCACCTTTTTCAGCAGCGCCCCTAAATTGGCGCTGTTGAGGACCAGCATGGACAGTAAAACCAGGATCAAATACCAATATAGCGGCTTTTCGCCTAATGTCATGCTAATCAACAGCGCCCCGATTAAAAACGCCACCGTAAATCCCAAATCTTTAGTAAACATGGTCATAGCGGTATTCATCGCAAACCTCCCGTAACCATTTCCACCACGTTTTTTGACGCCCGGCCCAGCCGTTTATCCCCGTAAAATTGATCCAGCAAAAGCCAAACACAGCCAAAAAACAGGGCTATGAAAAATATCCGTGCGGTGGTGTCCATATCATCACCCTTTCCGGCGGGTCACAAAAAACCAAAACGCCAGGATCACAAAAATTAAAACGATTATTTTACTGCCCATCATATTATCTCCCCTAACGGTTCTGTTTTTTCCGTTTCGGCGCTGGCTGCGGCTCCGGCTATATATGGGCAGGGCATGGAGACTATGGCGGGCTGGTCATGGATCACGGCTGGTGCTGGTGCTGGTGCATTTTTGTTGCCAAAATAAAAACCCACCACTAGCAGGGTCATGTCCTTGATCGGGATCAAATCATCCCCGCCCACCAAAAATGTGGCACCTATAAAAGCGCCCACGATACCCAGCGCCAGCAAATCACGGGTATCAAAATCACTTATCAAAGGTATCATTAAAAACCCTCCTAACTCGGTGATACTCCCGCCGTACTCGCGGCGGCTCCTGGTTGCAGTATGAGACAACCTGGATTAAACCATTGATCGCTTCGGCTAGTTTGGCGTTGGTCTCTGAAACAGCCGTCATACGGGTTTCCATGCGGACAAGCACATATACGGCGATGGCGATCGGAAAACCAACATTCGGAATGGCGGTAATCAAATCCACTACACCCGCCCCCTTTAGCGGGACATTTGCAGCAGGACGATCAAGACCACCATAACAACCAGCGCCATGGTGATATTGTATGACTTGGCGCGATCGGTGGCTATGATCTGCCCGGCCCCATCAGCAGCCAGCGCGCTTTGGTTTTCTCCGTCCACGGCAGCCAGGGTTTTCAAATCCTCACCCATGGTATCGGGTCCATAAATATCGCTATATGCATACATTTTAAAACCTCCTTATAATAAGGGACGGGGATAACCCCGCCCCCTTTGGATCGTTCCAGGCGTGTCTACCGTTTCAGGACCGACAAGGTTTCATAGACATATTCCACGCTCCCTGCGGTGGCGGCGGTAAACTCTAGTTCAAATTGGGTAAGCTGGGCGGTGTCGATATAATCGCGCGGTGTCCCAAAATTGGGTATTCCGCTGTTTTTGGAAAAATCAAACACGAAAACCCCGGCGGGCAGGGTCAACCCATAATCCTGGTTGTTGATCTCGGCTAATACCCGGTGGGGTATGCTGTAAGGCATATCAGCGGTATTGAGCTTGATTTTAAAATCGGTGGATAAATCGCCATCCGCTTCCCCGCCGCTGGAATCTTTAAGCCATACTGCTAGTTTGCGGTACATATTGCCGGTCGGCAGGGCAATCACCTTGGTCCCGGCTGCGGCTATGGTTTCGGTGCGGCCCTGGACCAGCTTTAATATAGAAAGGTCCGGGCGGGCTTCCATGGGCGCGGGGATCGAAAAGGTCTCTATAACAGGCTGTACGGTCGCATCGGTCAGGGCTACGGTCATACCGGTTGTCACGCTGAAAAGGTCGGCCAAAATATCGCCCATAGTGACATTGACATTGACCAACACGTCCGGCGCTTGCAGCATGATTAGACCAGCCGGATCACGGTCATTCAGGGCAATCGGCAAATCAATTATCATTTGCACCCGATTGGCTGCCCCGGTGCTGCTGGCGGTCAAACCTAATACGTTTTTAGCGCGGCTGGCGTTGGTCACGGTGTTAGTGCCGGTGACGGGGCTTACGCTCGATCCATGCGATCCTAACAAGTTCATAATATACGCCTGGACCCCGCTTACTACATAGGGCGAAAATCCGTTGTTAAGGTTAACCTCGATCTTTTTGACCAGGGGAAACGGCGCATTGGCCACGGGGACAAAAGCAGTCTCGGTGGCGTGAGTTACGGTTATGATCCCGGAAATGAGTAGCTTGATCTTAGCCAGTAGGCGGGCTTTCGGGATTTCAAAGGAAACGGTCGCTCCTTCGGTCCAGGGTTTCGCGGGTAATGCCTGGATATGCTGCCGGGTCAGCTGCATAAAATATTGGTTACGCTGCGCGGGGCTTATTTGCCTCTGCTGCTGGGTGTTTACGTCTGCCATTCTAAAAATACCTCCCTATAGTATATTTTGGTTAAACTCCTTCAATCATTTCACCAACTATGGGCAGCTTAAACTGGGAATTAATCCATTTAAAACTATAAATCCCAACAATGATTAAAAGAAGCCAAATCGCGTATTTACCGATATTTCCGATACTCATTCAAGTAAAACCTCCCTTTTACGTACGTAGTTAGACAGCATGAATAACCTCGGTAAGCCCATTTATAGGCTTTTCCGTAACCAGGACTTTGACCGCCAGTTTCAAAAGCATAAAAAAGATAAAAAGAGACAGGGCATTTCCCAACCCGATACCAAACAATTTTTCACTCACATTCGGTTACCTCCTTCCCTTTTTGATGGCCATGATCCCCAATTGGGCGCGGTCCCATGTGATATAGTAGTACCAAAAATAATGCTCTCCCCTGATCTTTAGCTGCTCCCGCGCGAATTGATCCGGCTTTATTCTGATCTCGGGGCTGCCCGTTACTTGTGCAACGCGCTCCCGATCCTCAGCCATGTTTAAATCAAAAATAAAGAAATGTTTGCTTTCCGACATAATAACTATCGGAATCCCGCTTGGGCGCTGGGATAAGGACCAGCAAGCAGTATTACGGCTGCGACCCCTTGTCAGTATCCCTTTATAATACTCCGGGATTTTATATGGACTTGGGCAAATGCTCATAACTTCATCAATCCATACAATACAATTTTTCCGTTCATAACAATATCGAAAAAATTCATCCCAATATTCGGGCTTCATTTCATCCAGCGCCGGACGATAAATAACCTTGCATCGCGGCTGCCCGGCGGCATACGGTAAATCAGCCAGCCGGGTTATTATGTTTAAATCGTCTTTTGGTACTTCTCGCCATTCCAAATCTTCTTTTGTGTCTAGCGCTATAACCGCCGGATAATTGGCTAAATATGATTTCGCCAGGAATGTTTTGCCGCAGCCTGTTCGCCCCGCGATAAATACGCTTTCGTTGGGCTTTATATAAGCTATTGGCTTTTGCATGGCTTTCCCTCCTGGCTAAACTTTATTTCTCAAATAGCGCGGCTGCGTTTCCATACTCGATATAGTCAAGCAGCGCGCGGGCGGTTTCGCAAAATTCCGGAATCGTGTTCGGGTCAATTGATCTCGTATAAGGCATTAAGAGGGTTTTGGCTATCATTTGATACTGGGCCGGTAGTTTCCCGGTCAGAATTTCTATTACGGTTGTCATTCTCTCCAACACGGCTTACAACCTCCCTTTGCGGCGCGGTCAGGGTTTTGGTCAGGATCAACCTGGGCAGGACTATGAGCGCCAGTGATCCCAATAGCAGGGCATAATCGGCGTATTTATTGGTGGTCTCCAACTGCCCGGCGCGCTCGATGATCCGCGCGGCGGGCTTGCTGATCTGTGACAATTCATCGGGACGGATCGCCCAAATGTCGGGCTGCTTGGTTGCCAATCCAACCATACCAAATCCGGCGGCGGCTACGTATTCGATATTATTTTCTAACTGGGACAGGTCCGGCGCTGCCGGGGTTTTCTTTTTGTGGGATCTTTTTGGGGCTGGCTCCGGGGCCGGTTCCGGGATGGTTACGCTAACTATTTCCGGCTGTTGGGCTACCAAATCCGCTGCCACCACGGGCTTTTTTCTGGTTCTGGTTCTGGTTGCGGCTGCGGCTGCGGCTCCGGTTCCGGTTCCGGTTCCGGGTCCACTATCGGCGGCGGGGCTGGTATTTTTTGCGCTGGTTGGTTCGGTTCCTTTGGCTGCGGCGGGGTCAATAGGTTGATTATCGTCTTTGCCCATTCTGGTACATCCTCCTTTGGTTCTTTTGGATCGTCTATGATCGGTTCTGGCTCTGGTTCCGGGTCGATTCGTTTTGCCACATTTGGCACCCCCTTCCTTATTACTACTATTATATACAATATTCGACAAACTGTAAGCAAAAATTAAGGCGCGCCCCGTTTTTGTTTAGGCGCGCCCCACGGTTTTATTTTTAAAGCGGTTTTCTTTTTAGGATCAATAGCCGCAAACGGCGGTTGTCTTGTAACAATTCATAAATATAATTTAACAATTCCAGGTTTTCTTTTTTTAAGCGGCTATTTTCATTTTCTAACTCCAGGCAACGCTCCCCTATATAATTCCCGTTATAAATAACCCGTAATCCTTTACCCATGTTTAACCCTCCTATAATTTGTTTATAAATTCGTATAGCGCTTCCGAATCCGGCAGCGGGTATCCTTCCCCGGCTAATTCCTGAAG
>Ga0209510_1005390_pt1 | contig 10735 bp, 6 predicted proteins | sample BiotimSIPDNA_FD_185749 | JGI IMG/M metagenome (GOLD analysis project Ga0209510, IMG submission 185749) | Anaerobic biogas reactor microbial communites from Washington, USA - Biogas_R1 time_0 SIP DNA (SPAdes) (version 2) | ecosystem: Engineered > Bioreactor > Anaerobic > Unclassified | place...
TCGCCAGATAGTGTGAATTTTCCATCACCATACCTACCACGAGTTTTTTCAATTATAACCTGATTACTAACTATCTCCATAGCTACTTGCGTATTTTCAACCGTTAACGGTAAAAGGGGAGTAGCGACTCCGATGTTTGAAGCTTCTAATTTACCGGTGATCAGTGGCTTCCGATATCTCCCTTTTACACCGAGGTCGCCGTTCATGGTACCAGAAGTAAACTGGAGATCTCCGGGTATATACGAATCAATTATTGCTACCGGTATATTTTTAAATAATAGTTCCAGATCGAGATTAGGATAATTCCCAACGGAGTTATTGGCAAAACCTATTTTTGAGAAGAATTGTTCCGGCCACGGCAGATGACCTCGGACCTTTAAATACCCTCCTTTGGTATTTAAAAAACCTTCGTCAATCGCTAATCCTTCTTTAGTGTACTTCCCCTGCAATTGAAGATCGCCAAGATGAATTTGGTTCAAATATAACTCGTCGATGTTGGCTGATAATTTACCGAAAATATTTTTTTCAGTCAAGGCAAGATCTGAATCGATATCAATATTCCCAGACAGTTTGTGTTCGGGACTTAAAAAAGTATTTAATATTTCCAAAGAAAAATCAGTAGCGTTAATTTTCAAATTTAATAAGGAATCGGCTTCCCAAATTCCTGAAGCGGTTAGGCTTCCCAGCTGTTGCCTAATTCTAATTTCTTCAATACCAAGGGTTTTCTGGTGATAGTTTAGTTCAAATTCACCTTGAAACGGCGCTGAGCCTAAAGCCGCATCTGTAAATTCTCCATGAATTTTAATCTCCGGTTGTGAAGGGGCTCCGATTATTTTAACTAATCCACCGACTTTCCCAGTAACTTCGATCCCGGATAAGTTAAAGGTTTTAACTAGTTTGGGTAAACTCAAATTATCTACATTAATCCCTAGATCGACTTCTGCTGACTGGGAAAAATTAATTTTACCATACATATTAAGCGCAAAGTCTTCTCCAGTTAATCTAATACGGGATAATTGAATCTCTTGCCCCTTCCAAACAAAACCTCCGGATTTGATACCGCCTGAAAAAGGGCCGAAAGTAATATCATCCGATAAGATTGTCGCGGTAAAAACCGGATTATCCGGTTTTCCGGTTAATTTGCCTTCCAGGTCAATTCTTCCCTGAAGCCTATTCCCCTTATAATTAAAACCGAAATCATCAAGACGGATTTGTTTACAGGTTAACAAAAGATTCAAATTATCACGATCCGCTTTTCCGGTAATCAAGATTGAAGAACTACTATCCCATAACTCCATCCGGTCAAAACTAATTTCTTGAAAGTCACCTTCAAATTGGAGTATCCCTTGTTGCATTTGAAAAGATCCCATACTTGGATTATTCAAGTTAATTAAGCCTGCATAAGATGGATTAGCCAATGGTCCCGAAATTTTAAGGTCTAAGAAACCTGTTCCTCCCAATTGTAAAGATGGATCAATGGGAGCCCAATTCTTAAAACCGTCCAATTCAGCTGCAAAACTGGACACTGTCAGGCTAATAGTCGGGCTCGAAGCCCAGTTTATACCGCCTTTAATGTTGAAGTCCCCCGAATCGGCAGCCAAAATTAGATCGACAACATTCAAGCTTTGATTCTCATAATCAAGAATACCGGTTATCTCACCAACCGGCTTAGACAAATATGTGGCTTGCTTCAATGAACATTGGATTTTTCCTTTGATTTCCGACAATGGCCCTTTAAATTCAAATGTTCCGTTAAATATACCGTCAACCGGATTCTGCTCAACACCGGGCAATAAATCACTGATCACAATTTGCTCGGCATTAAAAGTGGCCGACATAATTTGGGAATCCCAGGCAAGATGGCCGTAGATCCGTCCCTGACCGCTGCGGGCTTGAATCGAATCGACCAATAGTTTATCCTGCTCCCAGCTATAGACTCCTTGAATATCCTTGAGATAAACTCCCTTACTTGAAAAATTCTCACCCCTAAAAGTACCGAGAATTATTCCAGGTTCAAACGGTTCTCCCGGATTCCATTTGCCCTTGAGAATTGCGTTACTGGAAAGTTGACCATTGATATCAAATTTCGAAAGATGCTTGATTTGGCCCAATTGAAGTTTTTCAATATCCCCAGAGGCCTTCCATTCAATCCCTTTTTGGTCGATCTTGACAGCACCTTTTATAAAAAAATTTCCTCCCCAGATATCCCCGAGAATTTTGGTAATATGGACTTCCTTAGCCATAACATCCCAACCGAAGGTGGCTTTAAGGTTCTCCCCTTGTAATTCTTGATACTCCAGCCGGTCAATTTGTAATTCTCCGGTAATTAAAGGATTCCATAATTCACCGCTGACTTTGCCCTTAAAATCAATTTTGGAACCCAGAGTTAAACCGGCTAAATCGGGTAGAGCAAATTCATTGGGATTCACATCCCTGGCAATAATATTTAGGTCCCAAACGGGAGCGAAAAGATTGTTGATCTTCCCGTTCACGCTTACGGACGCCTGACCGAGAAGACCTTCTAATTTATTTATCTCAAGATCGTTTTTAATAATCTTTGCTTGACCGGAAATTCTTTCAATTCTTAAATCATTTTCAAGATCAAAACCTACTCCGGCAAAAAATAATTCGCCGTTTAAAATCGGTTGATCCAAATCCCCATCCAACTCAATTCTTAAATTGGCCAAGCCCTCAATTTGATAAGGCTGTAGCTGAGGAATAAATCTGGGTAAATCAGCCAAATCGACCTTTTCTCCATCAATAATACCCTCGATTGCCGTAGTCTTCGTGTTTAGCCGCCCCGATAATTTAAATGAAGAACCATGATAACCTAGATGGGCTTTGTTAATCCTTAGCTCCAATGGGGAAATAGTTCCATCCAGTGCTTTAATGTCTAATATTTCTTTGGTAGTGGGAATCTCTAACCTGGTGTTGTTCAGCGTTACGGCGCCTTCATCAATCCAGAATCCATTTGGTCGCCAACCAAATTTTAAATTGATTTTTCCGATACCTTTATAAACTTTGATTAAATATTTTTCCGGAAGATAAGGCGCTATTTTGCTTAATAAAAGATTGTCGACGCTTATTTCTACCTGTCCGTTTTTTAAATTGGTTGTTGCATTACCCTGACTGTTCCACTGAAAATTGTTGTTAAAATCAGAGATCCCGCTGCAGTCCCAAGCCAAGGTGTAGTTCGAATAAAACTGGGCTTTACCATTAATTTGCCCTATTGAATGTTTTCCATAAAGGTCGTCATGTAAGGATAAAGTTCCGCTTTTTACATTAAAAACAGTGTTTAATTGCATTTTACGATTACTTTTTGGGAAATATTTTTGAATGTCCCAAGTGCCGTCCGAATAACGTCTTAACTTGAGTGAAGGATTGCTAATTTCGACTTCTCGAATTGCCTTCACTGGACTGCGTCTATTTTTCAACAGCGATAACAGGTCAAACCTGATCTTCATTTGTTCGGCCGAAGCCAACGCAGTTTCTTCCCGAATATCACTTAATGACAAACTCGAACAGTGAAACGATCCCCAACCGGTCCAATGAATGTTTTTAATATCAACTGTTAATCCATTTCTTTTAAGGCTTTTCCGGAGGTTGCTTTGAATTTGGGTAGTGAGGACTTGGTCTTGAAATAAAAAAACGGACATGGTATAAAACAAAGCCCCGATTACCACGAGGCTAGTTGTAAACCATAATCCGGTTTTATTTAGCACGTATTTTTGCAAGGTCTTTTCCTCCGAACACGCTGTTAAACCATTCAGCGGTCCTATGCGAACTTAAGGATTTTTTTCAATTTCCAAATCAAATTGGGCTTCATCATGAATACAATAGAGCGTATCCGATTTGAGTTTAATATCTTTAATTTCTTTTTTATCCAAGCCGTAACTTTCCTTAATTTGATATTCCATGATGATCTGATTATTCTTGACTCCGGTGAAGAAATCCTGAAGCGATTCCTCCAAGGAATCAGCTTGTTTAATGCCGGATTTGAATTCGCTTTTTTTGCCGTCGCCCGCCTCCGGTTCCGTAATGAATGTCGATGAGCCATGGGCTGTTAATGTTAATTTACCTGATTCGATATTATTGGGCAGTTCTATTTCAAACGGAATAGCAAGCTTTTCTCCTCTAAAGGTTTGAATTACCGCTCGAAGCTTTACTTTTTCTCCAGGTCTAACTTTCGGCCGGGTAGTCTCGATTTTTAATATTCTTGCCGTTCTTCGTTTCTCTTGGACCTCAATATTTACTTCAATTGACTTCAAAGCTACTTGAGAAAATTCATTGGTAGTGAGCAAATCTAATAATTCACGCAAATCATGAAGGCTGGATACGGCGATATCCTTGCCATAGAATAAGTTCTCGCGATGGAATGGACCGCTAATATTATCAAGCTCGACTTGAATCTTGACCAAAGCAGTCCCACTGCCGACCCTATTAATGGCCTGATCGATCCCGTCGGTAACTCCGGCAATAATCAAATCGCGATACATTTGTTCGTTATCAATCACCTGAAACGAGCTGGTCCTCGATAGGTTACGGTCTAAATCCTTAACATTTACCATTACCGGTATCAATCGGGGAAACTCACCGAACCTTCCCAAAATGCCGTTTTGCCGGTCTTCAACTATCCGGCCTGATTTTTGTAATGGTAATCCAATCTTAAAGGACATCACCTGACTTTTGATGGTATGTAAGATTTCGGCTTGATAAGCTAGGTAATCCACTTTACCCCGGTTAGTGAATGAATGGCCGAATGCTAAAAAATTGTCACCTTCAACCATTGTTACTGTGCCAATCGCCGAAACCTGATAATCTCCGGAGACTACTTGGACCGCTACGGCGCTACCCGGCTCTAATCTGACAAAGCCTGGGATTTCCCTGCTTTTTCTCCCCCCAAAAAATACCGGTTGAAGAGGATATGGTTCCAAAGCCGCGCTTAAGGTATCAAAACCGCGTTTTCCCATTCCCGTTACTATTACGGGTGAAACTACCGGTCGAAAGCTGTCGCGCCTAAACTTATAAAGACCTCCCTTATAATATACAGATTGTTTCCTAATCGGTAACATTCGCAACATGTTTTCGATTGGAGTTACCAAGGCCAAGTAAGAATCGGCATTTTCAAACCCATAACTAATAGCGCCGAGCAATTTGCCTCTAATATAAACCGGACTCCCACTCATTCCCGCCGCTAATCCGCCGCTTTGCTCCAAATGCTTCCCGGATAGTTTAACCAGTATCAATTTATCCCGGCCTACATCTCCTTCAACCACAGCTAATACTTGAACGTCAAAATTATCGATCTTGGTCCCGGAAAACACCGAGTAACCTTTTCCATTCATCCCCGGCTTAACTTTCTCCAGCTCAAAAAATTTTTCTTGGGCCAAAGATAGCGAAGCGGCCGACATTGCAAATATTATTATTAGATTTAAAAATATTATCCGGAGCTTTATCCAGTTCAAAAGGTTCACTTCCTGTTTGATTTAAATGATTAATACGAATTTTTTTACCATAAGTTCCCCAAAATAGGACGGCAAAGCACTTTTTCTCAATATTTGAAGACCCAACTGTTAACCTTTCGGTTGTCTAGCAAAGCTTTGAGAGGGCCACTTTATTTATCGGTAGAAAAGCTTTTATTAATGATGCTTAATTCGAAACTTCGGTCCTTAAATCCTGCCTTAAAAAAGAATCAAAACCGGGTTAACTACAGTAAAATTTGACAGAATAAAAAATGGACCTTTTGGCCCATTTAGGAAAGAACATCAGCGTTTCATTTACATTAAAAACGCAGCTTTTTAGCTGCGTTTCGTCTTTACTCCGTACCTTCCTTAAACCCTTTCTCCGCTTCGGCGATCTCTTGCTCCCCTTTTTTCACCAGTTTTTTAACCATGTTACCGCCAATCTTCCCGGCTTCCCTCACGGTAAGCTCATCGCCGCCTTCGGCCAGATCATCATCAAGTCCAAGTTCCCTGGCAGTTTCCCATTTGAGCTTTTCCCTGCCGTCTTCGGCCGGTGTAGGATTGTTCTTGCCTTTTTTAGGAGACATTTTTTCACCTCCATCATCAGCCTTTGCAAAATAAGGAGAAATATACGGAGAATAGTAGTCGACGAACATATGGATAACCAAAGCCCCCCAACCTCTGACTTTACCTCTGAAGATCCTTGGCGGATATTAAGAATTCAAGGTGAAATAGGCGAGGGTTTCGATGCCCTCTCCAAAATCGGGCCGGCCGCCGCCATCTTTGGTTCAGCCCGTTTCACCGCATCCAACATCTTTTATCAGGCCACCGTTTCTATAGCTGAGCAATTAGTCAGCGCCGGGGTGGCAGTGATCTCCGGTGGTGGTCCCGGGATCATGGAAGCGGCCAATAATGGTCGAAGCGGCAACCATTGACCAAAATGACTTGAAACTTTTTCAGATAGTAGATGACCCAATGGAAACTGCCCAAATAACTCTCGGGAACACGGTTATTTAAACAAACCGTGCTAAGGACAGTTGCCAAAAATTTTTTCCAATTTGCAGGTATTTTCAGAAACGCCTCGAAATCATTACATATTGGGGTGAATATATGTGAAAGCGCAACTGGAACCGGAGAAAATTGTTCAGCTATTTGACCGTTTATTAATTTATCGTTCTCTCAAGCAGCATCCAGTGATCAACGAATTATTACGAATCATTATCAAAGAGCCGTTTAATCCTCCCCTCTCCGGATGGCTAGGTTCAATCCTTGAAAAGTACCCCAAGAGTTTAAACGCTTGGGCTTCTTTTTTATGGGAACTTATTGAAAACGATGCAAACCATTTTGCTCTCCGGTGTGAGCGGGGAGAATATCAAAGAATACCTGCCAATGTTATTTATGCTGTAGAACAAGATCTAAAACTATTGGCCATCTTATTACACTGGGAACCATTCTCTGGGTTCCCTGTTCGAATTGAGCCTGGCCTCGAGGCCAGCCTCAACCCGGGTTTTGATAGTCTATACCGAAACAAAACTGATTCCTGCCTTCAATGGCTGGCTGAATTTTATGCCAAGCGCGGCGCCGGTCTTTTTGGTCAATATTCCACTTTTGCTTGGGTCTCTACTCAACATCGGTTTAGACCCATTGCCAATCCGGACCCAATTACATTTAAAGATTTAATCGGTTATGATTACCAAAAAAATACTCTGGTTCAAAACACCCTTCAATTTATTAAAGGCCTGCCTGCTAATAATATTCTGCTTTACGGCGACCGGGGGACCGGCAAGTCTTCTTCGATCAAGGCCTTGAACAACAGGTTCGCCGGTGAAGGTTTACGTTTGATTGAAATTAACAAGGAAGATTTGAGCGATTTTCCAGTAATCATCGAGATGCTGCGCGATAGGGGACTGAAGTTTATTCTCTATGTGGACGATTTATCTTTTGAAGCCGGGGAAACCCAATACAAACATTTGAAAGCGGTTTTAGAAGGCGGTCTGGAAACGCGACCGGCCAATGTATTGATTTATGCCACCTCCAACCGCAAGCATCTTATTAAAGAGACTTTTTCGGACCGCGAGGAAGAACTCCATGGCAATGATGTAGTCCAGGAAAAGCTCTCCCTTTCCGACCGGTTTGGGATTACCTTGACCTACTCTACTCCGGACCAAGAGGAATATTTGACGATTATCGGACAATTATGCGAACATAGAAGGATCAGCCTTTCCTGGGAGACGATTACAGCCCGGGCCATCCAATGGGAACGGCAGCAAAACGGCTGTTCCGGGAGGACCGCGAAACAATTTGTCGACCACTTGGAAGGTGAATTGGGCCTAGCAAGCTTAGACAAATAAATAGTTCGAAATGTGAATGAGACTTTTTTATTCCTAAACTATCAAATTGAACAAATTGAAAAATACTCGATTTTCTAAATTATGGATACTATATTGGAACTTTTCCAGAAAACTTACGTTATTTATTATGTTAAAGATAATTGAACAATTTAGAATATAATTTAGGCTTATCCGGTTAATTCGACCTAAAACCGGATAGGAAAGTTATTCAGTGCTTGACCTTAATTTTTCCTTTTGGGATAATTAAAGATAACATATTATGGGGAGGGATGTCTGCCAAGCCAGCCGATTAATTAAGAAATTATGGAGGTTTTGAAATGCAAAAAAAATTGATGTTAGTATCAGTCGTAGCGTTAGTCCTTTTACTTAGCTTTAGCGTATTTACTTCAGCTTGTCCCGCACCCCAGATTTCCTTAGTATCCCCTGACAAGGGACATAATAATGAAACTGTAGATATAGTTATTACAGGCGCCAAGTTTCACAAATCAGCCTATGTTAAACTAATCAAATCTGGCGAAGAAGAGATCGTTGGTACTAATCTTCAAATTACCAAAACTGAACTCACTTGCACCCTTGATTTAAAGGGTAAAGCGCTAGGCGAATGGGATCTGGTAGTCGGCAATATTGGGTCTATCTCTAAAAAAGAAAAACCAACCGTATTGACTAACGGTTTCACCATCGTTGCGGCAGGAACTGTCATTAAAGAAGAGCCTAAGAAGGAAGAACCGAAAAAAGAAGAAACCAAAGAAGAAAAACCGGTTGCCAAAGATGATCCCAACAAAGAATTGAAATCGATCTATTTTGATTTTGATGATGGGAATGTTAGAAAAGATCAATTTGAGTTCTTAGATGAAAATATCAAGGTCCTTAAAAAGAACGCCAAACTTAAGATCATTTTAGGCGGCCACTCTGATGACCGAGGCACCGAAGAATACAATTATGACCTTTCCCGGCAAAGGGCTGAAGCTGTTAAGAATTACTTGGTTGGTAAAGGCATCTCCGCTAGCCGGATCACTGTTTTTGCTTATGGCGAAGAATATCCGGCAGTAGAAGGTCAAAACGAATCGGCTTGGGCATACAACCGTCGGGTTGATGTTGCCCTTTGGGAATTCGTTCCCGCCAAAGAAAACGCATTAAAGTAAGTCCAGATTAAAAACCCGGATCTAATCTCCGGGTTTTTTTGTTTATAATTAATAAAGTCAAAACAAGCTTAAGGTGATTCCAAATGCTTTACTTCATCAAATTTCTCTATAGCGCTTTCTTTTTACCGCCTGGAATTTTTATTCTTGTTTTTGCCCTATCTTCTTTTAAATTATTTAAGAAGCAACGTCCTATTGCTTTTATTTTCATCGGGGCAACTATTTTATTGTATCTCTCGTCAATATCTTTCATCAGTGATCTCTTAATACGCCCGTTGGAAAATAAATACCGGATGCCGACGGAAATCAACGGTGATGTCCTCGTTGTATTGGGTGGAGGAGCAACACTTGATACCCCCAATTTAAGCGGCAAAGGACATTTATCATCCATCGCCGCCAACCGTCTCTTAACTTGTATGCAATTATACCATCAGTCTCAGCTGCCGATTATCCTATCCGGCGGTCAGGTTTACCAAACTACCGGCTGTGAAGCCCTGATTGCTAGACAAATCTTGCTGGATGTAGGAGTGCCTAATGATCAGATCTTAATCGAGGATCACAGTTTAAATACCACCGAAAACGCTGAAAATGTTAAGAAAAAATTGACCAGACATGGTTTTCAAAGACCGATCTTAATAACCTCGGCTTTTCATTTACCCCGGGCGGTATGTCAGTTTGAAAAAATAAATGTTGATATAACCCCTTATCCGGCTGATTATCATACCAACCTTTCGTTTCGATTTAGTTTCCGCCAATTGGTTCCCTCGGCCGAGGCCTTGAATGCTACGAGTTTAGCTTTGAAGGAGTATATCGGGCTTCTATTTATCAAATGGTATTAAGTAAATATCATCAATTTCCATACATCAGCGAAGGTAAGAAAGTTGCTATCTGTGGAAAAATAATAATCAATAAGATACAAACCGTTAAGGCGATTACAAAGGGCCAAATACCTTTAAAAATTGTCTCCAGGGGAATATCCTTGGCCACTCCTTTGATAATAAAAACATTCATCCCGACCGGCGGGGTAATTACACCCATCGCCACCACCAGCACGGATACTACCCCGAACCAGATGGGATCATAGCCCAAAATATTCACAACAACCGGATAAAAAATGGGTATTGTCAATAAAATCAAAGCTAAGGCATCTATAAAACACCCTAAAATAAAGTAGATCATCAGAATAATGATCATCACGAAAAATGGAGGCAGCGTTAAAGAACCGGCCCAGGATGCCATCGCAAAAGGCAAGCGGCTGACTGCAATAAACCGGCTGAAAATAACCGCTCCGGCAACCAGTAACATGATCATAGCTGAAGTTCGAGTTGTGTCTGCCAGTGATTTGAAAAATTTATCCCAGGTCATTCGCTTCTCAAACAAGGCAATAAGCAAAACCCCGGCGGAACCTATGGCTCCAGCTTCAGTCGGGGTAAACCAGCCGGCGAAAAGTCCCCATAGAGATAAAGTGAAAATGGCTAAAACCTCAAATAATCCCCCACGCAAAGCAGCAATTCTTTCTCTCCAAGATGACTTAGCCCCCGGAGGGCCTAGTTCGGGATGGCGGACTACTAAAATATAAATGGTTATCATATAAATAGCGGTTAATAACAGTCCCGGCAAAATACCGGCCACAAAAAGCCGGCCGATGGATTGTTCAGTGGCGATCCCATAAACGATAAAAATGACGCTGGGTGGAATTAAGACCCCCAGGGCACCTCCTGCTGCAACACTGGCGGTGGACAGCGAGTCATTATAATTATACTTACGCATCTCCGGAAGGGCA
>Ga0209510_1005405_pt1 | contig 10715 bp, 10 predicted proteins | sample BiotimSIPDNA_FD_185749 | JGI IMG/M metagenome (GOLD analysis project Ga0209510, IMG submission 185749) | Anaerobic biogas reactor microbial communites from Washington, USA - Biogas_R1 time_0 SIP DNA (SPAdes) (version 2) | ecosystem: Engineered > Bioreactor > Anaerobic > Unclassified | place...
GCATGCTCAAGCACGATGCAGTCGCCTTGGTAACCCGCGTCAAGCAAGGGATGGTGTCCCGGGTAGGCAAGGATGCGGATGGGCTCGGCCTGGTTGCCGCCATTCGATACGAGATCGTCGCCGTCGATACGCATGAGAGACGGTCGCCCGCTCACATCGGCGGCCCCCTTGTCGTCGCCGGGTCGATGGATTTCGCTGATGGTTCCGTTCATGACGTAGACGGTGTCGCCGGCCGCAAGTTGGCGGTAGTAGGCGGGTCTCCGGTCGCCTCGGTAGGTGAAGATGTTGCGGAATGTTTTCCACGCCTGAGCATCCGAAAGCCCGGTCGCATCGTTGTCCCCATTCGCCGGGTCAATGTAGTAGGTTGCCCCGCTCAGACAGGAAGCGCCCAACCAGACGCACAACAACAGCCACAAGGCCCTGGAATGAATAACTGTGGAGATTCGATTAAGGTTCATGTTACGAAGCATGGATAAAAGATATGGGCTAAACCGGCATTCATTCCCCGGTTGCACTGAGCTGGAGTGGATTCCCATCCGCATCGCTCGCCTCCACGGTAAACTGAATCTGCTGCCCGGCCTGAACGCTGCGGCTACCGATGGGTGCAAGAACGGGTGCTACATTGGGCATTTCTCCCGCAACAATACGTATGCGGTTTCCACCGCCACTTCGCGTGATCTGGTTCACGATCAGGTTGTCGATGGTGACCAATCCGTTGGGATCCGCCTGAACCGTGCCCTGCTGGATCACCTGGCCCGATGCGATGTCGGTGTTGGTCCACGAACAGGATTCGTCTGCCGAAACGAGAAAGTCGTTCGCGCGGCGCGGTGTGAGGCTTACAGTACAGGAATCGCTGGGCGCCGTCTGCACCAAACCAATCGTCATCTCCCACTCAGATCCGTATGATACAATGTTCCGGTTTTCCAGAATAGATAGGCGTTGATCTGGCCAGACTCGTCACCGTCCGCAGGATCGCCGTTCCCTGGGTCATCATCCAGACTGCAGTTGTTGAAGGCGGGAAGACTTTGGTCAGTCCGGATATCGATCGGGTTCACGCTTTCAGACCGCACCCCGTCAATGTTGGGTGGATTCAGCGCCCGTTGATTGTGCCCACTCATTCCAAAATCGAATGTGAAGGGACGTTTGGTATCCTGGAGCGCCCGCAAGAACTTGACGGCCTGACTCCATCCGATAGCGGAGTCATTCTTCCCGTTTGAGAAAGAGATGAACGGAGTTTCATCCGTCAGGTGATTGCGCAAATACCAGTCATCATCGAACCAGGAAAACGCGGGAGTGATTCCGTCCTCGTAAAGGATATTCCATCCGAGCTGCCCGTAGCTGCCCTCGTAAGAACTGCGGAATGTCGGGGACTCCGCCGGAACGTGAACCCCCACCCATGAATTGACCCAGGCGACACGGTCGGGATTGCGGATCCCGTGCATGATGGAACCGGACCCGCCCATGGACACTCCACACCAGATCGCCCGTGAGCGATCCACATTCCAATGATCGCACACCCAATCGTAAAATGCATTAATCCTGCGCTGTGTGTAGGGGCGCACCACTCCCTGACTCCACGCCGACTGAGAGGGAGAAACAATCCCGCGCAATTCGTGGTATCCGGTCCACCAATCGTAGGGTTCCTGATTTGACGAAACCAGGATGGAGCCGGATTCGAAGTTCATCCACCATGAAAGCCCATTCAGGTTGCTGCCCCATCCATGGTTACTCAGCAAGACTGGCATCGGATTCTGCGGACTGTAGTGGGGAGGCACCACAACCCGATAGTCGATCGGCCGGTCGATGATACTGCTGTGGGGCGGGCACTCCCAACGCGTGTAATAGTAGTGCCTCGAAATCCCCTCCGTGAAATGGTGATCCTCCACATCTACGACCCGCTGCAGAATCGGCTCACCCTGACCAACTGTCTCCTGAACGGAAAGCCGGTTCGCACTACTCAGGCTCGTGTCCTCCACTCCATCGCGGACAACGGTCACCGCGTAGTACCCGGTCCCGGCGGAAGGCGGGTTCATCGCAAAAACCGCCACATTGCGCGCGACCGGGGTCCTCGGAACACCGTTCACATCGGGTGCAACCACAAAGCGATAGGCCACTCCATTGGTTGCCTGACTATTCTCCAAACCGTATAGCTCAGAGTTCCATCCCCGGAGGACAGAAACCTCCTTCACGGGAGTCATTCCCGCCACCGAATTGATCTGACTGTTTGACCGGTAGATCCGGTAGCGGATACCATTCATCGCGGTCCGCATCGCCTTCACTTCTCCCACGGTCATGGTCTCCGGTATCTGGGCGGCCACCTCGGGGACCTCGGTCCATGTCAGAACGGTCTGGCCTCCATGATGGCTGACCTGAAGACCGGACACACCACCCGATGCAGCAGACGTCGTAACCGTAACCGGCGGAGACATAACGCATTCATTTCCGATGGCGTCATAGGCCGAAACACTGTAATTGTAGGACGTCGTTGGCTGGAGTCCTGAATCGATATACGCCGTTGTTGCAGTCGTCCCCAAACTCACCCCGTTCCTGTAAACACGATATCCTGCCACTCCCACATTATCGGTCGAAGCATCCCAAGAAAGCTGTACCTCCGATGAAGAAATGGCATTCCCCGACAAACCAGCCGGAACCGACGGCGGGATCGTATCCAAGCCGGTCTGACCGCTCCAACCGGCTAACCTCGCCCACAAATGCCAGACCGCATAGGCTTTGAGGTTGGCATTCAAGGGCTGCGAATGCGCCGAACTGCACGAAAACCAGTCCACATTCTGCGTATGGGCGCCCTGCCATACAGTCGCCCAATTCCGATCCCGGCTTCCGTTACCATCACTGTCGTAGTCACAGTTGTCGTTGGCAATGAGCTCCATATAGTTGACCAAGCCATCCGGATCGTAGCTTTCGATGTCGGCAAAGTCGTAGAGGGTTTTGCCATTCGCCTGGCAGTAGGCCCGGATCTGGTTGTTGCGGACATTCACATTTCCGGCAGCCCCCCCCTCCATTCAGGTGCCCGGTCATGTAGACGAACTTCACGCTGGGGAAATCATCCTCCAGCCCGTCCATGAGATCGAGATACTGCTGGATCTGAGCCTGCGTTCCGTCCACCTGGCCACACCATGACCAGATGATCACATTGACATGCGGGTTGGCCGCCAAATAGGTCCGGGTGGCAGCCTCCCACGCCGTGCGATTCGGGGCACCCAAGTCACTCGCACCCAAGCCTCCAAAGTTGCCGTAGTAGTCGATCAGACGGAGTGCACCGTTACTGCCGCTGCCGTTCCACGCATAGAGGGATCCCTTCCAGTTCGCAAGACCAGTCATCCCGGTGGTAATCTGGCTCCCGTGTGAAGTATGCCCGTAGGCAATACACAGGTTCTGTTTAGCCAGATGGATGTAGCTCTCGGGTATTGCAGACAGGTTTGTGCAATTGTGATCGATGATAATTGCCTGGCCCGGTAATTCAGTCCAGAGACCAAAGTAGCCGGAAACGAGCGCGAACAGGACCAAGGCCCTGGATCGAACCCAAAGCCTCAGGACGAGGTGTAGTGTATGCATGGGGAATCAGCGTGGATACGGGTTCTTACGATCCGCATCCCATGCCGATGGTCACGACGGCGGATCGGGAGAATCAGCGATGAGGGATACGAGTGAGAAAACATTCCGGACGATGCGGTCGCGCTCCGCTTCCACATTTGCCACAAAGGCGCTTCGGCCGATCACCTTACAGATCTCGCCATGGAAGTACCCGTGAACCAGTTGACCGGCCCACCGCAGTTTTTCGTTCGATGAAGTCGCTGGAACAGACCCGGCAATCATGCGCACCCACATCACGCGCATCCGTTCCAAACTTGATAAAACATTCCCGGGAGCAGCACCTTTGAGGGGTTCCATCCAGAACAAACGATACTGTCCCGGGTGATTGAGAGAATAATCCAATTGAGCATCCAAAAAAATCCTCAAGGGGTTTCCAGATACTTGCTCAGGATTCAAGGCCTCATTGACAAAGGCTTCCAGCCGGGCAAGCGACTCGTCCATCGCAGCCCATAACAAACCATCCAACGAATCGAAGTAATTATACGTATTCGTATGGGCACACCCTGCCCGTTCAGCGATTCTCCTCAGGTTTACGCCTTTGCACCCGCCTTTCTCGTCAATCAGTTTGAGCGTTTCCCGAATCAAATGAACCGACATCGGATGGCGATCATCCGGACCATTCATCGAACTGGGATCTTGTGTTTCGCGAGGCATTAGAAAGCGAATATTACCACTGGTATTCCAGCGTTCAGTCAAATGTATTCGTGACCGTTTTTACATAAATATTACACATCCACCGCAACCATTCAAAACACCTCATTTCTGCAACCGCAAAACAACATTACCCATACTGAAACCATCGCCCAGGAAACGGAAATCAGAAGTTGATCATCCATCAATAGGCCAACATCAACTCCAGGAGCTTCCGGTCCAGTTTATGCCCATGGAAATCCTCATACTTCACGTCTGGGCGATTGCTGTCGACCACTCCAAAGTCACCCCGCAGGTTCCACATCGCGTATCCCCAGCCAACTTCCTTCCACAAGCTCAACAGGTCTTCCATCCACGCCAGCATCACTGAATGAGGAGTCTTCGTGAAACAACCCCACTCCCCCACATGCACGGGAATGCCAGCTTTCATAAGCGGCTTCCATGGGTCAATCAACTCCCTCTTGAGGCGTTCCCGGTTCCACAGCGTCCCCTTGGCATCAACCATCGGCCAAACCGGCTCCTCGAATGACTCGAATTCGTCTTCCGGAACCCAGGTTGCCGTATAGTGACTGACCATCTTCGGGAGGTATCCACGGGTGCTCTGCACCAAGCCCAAATCCACCAAACCCATCACCGGAGTTTGCCCGATGTCCGCCCCATCCGCTACGATCAACCGCTCAGGGCTCTCCTCCCGGATCGCACCCACCAACGCCCGGGCAATCTCAATGTATCGGTCGTGCGTCTTCATCCAAGGTGGCTCGTTGAACAAGTCAAAACTCAGATTCGCCGATGGAATATCCCGATACCGGCGGGCAAAATACCGCCAATGGTAAACTGCCGCTTCAAGCGCCCGCTCCATCGAATCCCGCGGGCTGTCAAACAGCAGAAAAGGCTCAAGCTCCCGCCCATTCACGCAATATCCCGGAATCCGGTGAAAATTCAGGTTCACATGAATCCCATACTCCCGCCCCCATCGGATCGCCTCGTCCACCGCATCGATAGCAGCTTCGTCAATTTCCATCCAGTTGTTCCGGTCCGCCCAGGTCCAGTAGGACATCGGGAGCCGGGCAAAATCGAAGCCCCACTCCGCCATCCATGCGAAATCCGACTCAAGGAAGCGGCGTCCCTTCTTCCCACCGGCAAGCTCCGTTAGGTTGAACCCCCTCCAGCGAGGGATCACCGGTTTCGATCTGTTCACTCTCATCGCTTCTTCCGCACATAGCGCCGGGCCATTCAACCAAACAGCTGCAGTAGCCGCAGCCGATACACTCAGGAAATCACGCCTATCCATTGTTAATACGAATAAAAACTGTCCACAAAAGCTTCAATCTGAAAGCATCAAACGCAACTGGTTTTAACCTTTTTTAGCTATTTTATCAGCCATTCCCGATCGTCGGAACTCGCACCACAATCCGCAAGCTCGCAAAAAGGGGCCAATTCCGACGAGCGCAGAGCCATCGTCGGGTTCAATTAGATCGCCACTCAATCCGGGCGACATCACACACCCTTCCCCCAACAAACTCGAAGACATCAACAATTATCCGATTTCGCGGATATCTCCGATAGAAAAGCTTAGCAGCTTCCGGAGTTTTTTTCTGAAAAACTGTCTCATGGCTCTGCGAGCCACCCAGGGAATCCGCGGGAGAATGTGGCAAATTTCCCGCTCGATAGCATCCGGATCGTCCACCTCTTCGATGAGCTGCGCGTAAACCCGATACCCGGCACACCCATCCTCCTTACCGGCAACCGACTTGAGGATTCCTCCAAGCGTGGGCCGCTTCCAAACGCAAAAAACCGCCCCAGGGTTCTTTCTCAGGTTCGCCATGGTCCGGGGAAGCATCCCCTGCAGCACATGGATGGTGTGTTCGTCCACCACACGCATGGATCCAACCGGAGCGATGTTGGGATAGCCATCCGGATCATGGGTCGCAAAAGCAACCAATTCCCCCTTCAAGGGCCGTATTCCGTTGAACATCGCTCTTAGTTTCTCAAAGTGCTCGGCTTTCATAGCATATCGTTTTGTGTAATTGATTCTTATTCGTTTGACTTTTCAAGCATTTTTTCAATATCAGTTCCTTATTAGTTTCGAACGCTTCCATGAAAATCTCCAGCGACCAAAAAGCAATTGTCCGGCAAAACCTTCTCGAAAGCGCCATCCTGCTCTTCACAGAAAAGGGTTTCGCGGGCGCCACGATGCGGGAGATATCCTCCCGGGCCGGGTACTCACCTGGGACCATCTACAGCTATTTCCCAACCAAGGAACGCATCTATTTCGCCTACTTCGAAATGAGGCAGGAACAAACCTTCGATGAAATCGACCAAATCGAAGGGTTCGAAGCTTTCGGATTCAAAGAAAGCATCCAGACATACCTGGAACTGCTGCTTGAATCATTCCTTCCGGATCGTGAATTTGTTTCCGGAGCATTTCGGGCGATCATGGACTCACCCATGCGCAGTTTTTCGGACCTACGACCGGCAAGGGAAAAATTCAGCGACTGGGTAACAAGTCTGATCCAACAGGAAGATGGGGAGGCGGAGGCGACACCTCATGCGCTCTTGTCCTTTTTTGCCCACCTGATTGAAGACTACAAAAACCTTATAATCATCCACTGGCTGAGAGATGAGAGCGAAGGATTCCATCGAACCAGCCAACTCATCGATCTATCCCTCGATCTTTTGACTTCCATCCTGAAGTCCAGCATCCTTCCGAAAACAGCCGATATCCTCATCTTCCTCTTAAAGGGACACCTATTCGGAAACGCCGATCAGTTATTCCGCCTAATGACTCCGGGCCTTTCCGAAAAGCAAGCTGCCAAAACTGAAAAGTCAAAATCTAATAGCCGTCCGAAACCAGCCTCAACCACTCAAGCATCAGCCAAGGGGAAGGTTTCAAAAAGAACATCTCGGAAATAGGCGACCCGACATGAGCAAAAACGGAGATCACGCGATTCCGATGGGAAAAACCCGCCGGGGGATCATTCTCGGAGCCGCAACCGCAAAGGCTGGGATCCATCGGGCCATGCACATTACAAGGCGCCCGTTTATCACGGAATCCCAGCGTGAAGAGGCCGAGACGGACAACAACAGGGAACTTGCGGATATCCTGTTCAAAGCGCTCGCTACCCTCAGGGGAACCGCCCTGAAAGTTGCTCAGGTCCTTGCACTCGAAGCCGAATGGTTTCCAGAGTCGGTCCGATGTGAACTCGCCAAAGCGTGCTACCAGGTTCCGCCGATCAACCGCGCCCTAACCCTAAAAGTGATCCGAACCCACGTTGGACCCCAATACCGGAACAGACTTAAAAATCTGAACCTCACTCCCTTCGCTGCAGCAAGTCTAGGACAAGTCCACGCGGCCACCCATCCGGACGGCAAATTACTTGCCGTGAAGATTCAGTATCCCGGAATAGCCGAAGGAATCGCATCCGACATTCAATGGCTCAAAACACTCCTTCGCCCAACCCCATACTTTCCGCTGTTTGAGGATACCATCCCAATAGTTGAGCGAACCATCCGGGAAGAGCTCGACTACACCCGCGAAGCTGCCAACACCAGGATATTTCTCGAGACGCTTCCCCCCGATCGATTCACCATACCTGCGGTCATTCCCGGGCTTTCCTGCGAGCGCATTCTCACAACAACCCGCATTTCAGGTCTACACCTCCGGGAGTGGCTCGATACTCAACCGTCCGAAGAACAACGCAACCATTTCGGCCAGGCACTCGCAGATGCATTCGTGTTAAGCCTGAATCAGCTTTCTTGTCTCCACGCCGACCCGAATCCGGGAAACTACGTCTTTATGAACGACGGACGCCTCGGCATCCTCGATTTCGGCTGCGTCTGCCAACTCACCTACGAGACACGCGAAGCCCTGCTCGACTTGATCTCGCCGGACCGCGTCCCGGTGGAAGCTCTGGCATCTCGGGCCGCCGAAACCTTCGGGTTTCATTTCCGCGAAAAGATGCCGGCGAAAACAAGATGCTCCATTATGGAAGACTGGATCACCTGTGTACGCCGTCCTTTCGACCCCGGCGGATTCGACTTCTCCCAATCGGATGACTACTTCAAAACAGCCGGAAATATTGACCGGCGCCTTATGCAATCCCTCAATCGCTACCAGAGCCGCTTTGTTTATGCGGGGCGAACCATCCACGGACTCATCCGTATGCTCGCGGCAATCCAGGCTAAGGGAAGGTTCCAACTCGAAACCTGACACACGCAATGACGACAAGACAAGACCATCACACAGCCTCCCATTAGCACGGGAAAGCAGACATCCAGACTGCCATTGTTACCTGGACTGACACCTTATCACTCCGCCTTCCCGGTCTCTGTATAGAGGTGCACATCGCGCTGCGGAAACGGGATACTCACGCCCTCGGCATCAAAGGACTGCTTCACCTTTTCATTGAGCTCAAAAAGCACGTCCCAGTAGTTCTCGCCGTTCACCCAAGGCCTGCAGACGATATTGACGCTGCTCTCTCCGAGTTCTGCCACCGCAACCGTCGGGGCCGGATCCTTCAGGATCCGGTCATCCGCTGCCAACAAGCGGTTGATAATTCCTTTGGCCAGATTGATGTCGTCCTGATACCCGATCCCGAAAACCATATCCACCCGGCGCGTGGGTTTAAGGGAATTGTTCGTGATAGTATCTCCGAGCACACTTGAATTCGGAACAAAGATCGTCTTTTTGTCGGGGGTTCTCAGCGTGGTGAGAAGCAAGCCGATCTCTTCAACAAATCCGGACGCGCCGCCAACCGTCACATAGTCACTGACCCTGAAAGGATGGAAGATCAGCAATAGGATGCCGGATGCGAAATTCGAAAGTGATCCCTGCAGCGCAAGACCGATGGCAAGGCCGGCAGCACCCAACACCGCAACAAATGAAGTGGTTGGAATGCCCATCTTTGTAACCGCCGCGATTACCGCTGCGACAATGATCGCGTAATAGATGATATTGCGCAGGAACCCCCGGATCAACCTTGCGTTTCTCCATCGTAAAAACCACCGTCCGGCTTACGATCCTGGACAACCAAAAGCCAAGAATCAGGATGATGACACCAAACAAGATGTCCAATCCCCGATCCACAAAGAGTTGGATCAATGGCCCAAAATCAAAACCCATCAAAGAGTCTCCGGTGTTTTCTGCTTTAGTCTCCATGAAGGCGTAAGCCTATGGTTTTAGAAACAAAGGTCAACCCCGCAGGCCCAGGCATGGAGACTGGGGAGTGATAATAACCACTGGAATAGTGGGATGCTCCTGCTTGAAGCCGGATCAGGAACGATGCTCACCCGAAAAGATTGACCTTGAGGTCACGAATCACCTGAAGTCCACCCCAGTCTGCACCTTTCATTGAGGCAAACCGGGCCTTCCGGCTCTCCGGGAAACAATCCCGGCGTTGCTCATAGACCTCCTTCAGGAAAAGCCTTGAGCCGATCGCCATCCCATCGCTGAAGTAGCGAACCCTGCGGCGCAGCAACTCCGACATTTCCACCTTACCGCCGGTGCGGATCACCTCACTGAGCTTCTCTTCGGAAACCACACCACGGTCTTTATCCTGCTCACCCTTTGGTTTTGCACCCTTTCCGAAAAGGCACAGACGGTACCCGGCCATGGCCTCATCAAAGCTGCGCCCACCATAGATCAGGCGGTATCCTTCCATCGCGGATGCCTTTCCACCCATCGCTGCGGCATAGCTGCAGAAACGGTAATCCGCCGGATCATCCACCTGCTCAGCTCGCACCGCATTGAGGTCGATGTAGGCTGCCACAGTCGCCATCGCATGCAGCGAAGGCTCCACCACCAGGCTCTTGAAGCGATCCATCCAGAGGGTTCCACGGTTTCCATTCTGGTGGTTATACCAAATGCTGAAACGCTGCTTGAGCTCACGCATGAACACCGACACATCCCCCATTCGCGCCAGCAAGGCCTCGCGCACACGCTGAGCCAAATCGTCATTGCGCTCCAGCGCCTTCTCCAGCGCATCCGGAGTCATCGAATAGGGCGAGAGGCGTCCACCCTCATGCAGCAGACGGAAACGCCGCAATATCTCCTCATCCGTCTGCGGCTTCTCATGCCGCACACGCGCCAGAATATGAAAGTGATTCGACATGATCGAGTAGGCCAAAACATCCACCCCACAGAACGCCGCCTGCCGGCGCATCATCCGGATGAACATCTCCTTCTCCCCATCCTCAAGCAAGTGCTCACTCAGGCAACAACGGCTCATCAAGTGATAGATACCATCTGTGACAATGATTCGCTTTCGCTTCATATTACCCCCTTCTCTTACCTATTTTCTCCATCTCCCTCCCCCTGTCAAATCACCTAGCTAAAAATAGCCGTGGTTTTTGTCGGTTGTCACTTCACGGGTATTACCTCTTGACCACACACACACCTTACGGTTTGTTTTTCGTATAATGAGCAGGCCCTCTTTGCCACCCATGCGACCCGA